>Ga0209542_10005583_pt1 | contig 24995 bp, 26 predicted proteins | sample RifCSPhighO2_01_FD_184028 | JGI IMG/M metagenome (GOLD analysis project Ga0209542, IMG submission 184028) | Soil microbial communities from Rifle, Colorado - Rifle CSP2_plank highO2_0.1 (SPAdes) (version 2) | ecosystem: Environmental > Terrestrial > Deep subsurface > Rock core/Sediment ...
CCAAAGATCTCCTTTGTCTTTAGAAATAGTAACAAAGAAGCATGATTTCTCCGCATTGAATCGTTTAAGCGCAGGGCTACTGACTTTGGTTGTACAAGCGGAAACAAACAACGTAGCCTTCTGTAGTTTAAGCGAAGAGCAAACCATCCGTGTGGATGAAACCAAGTTGTTTACCGGAGAATCCTCTACAGTGCTCAGAACCTTCCATGAGGGAAAGACCGAGGTCCAAATAAATGACTTATTCAACTTGTTCCCTGTAATGATAGATGGGCAAAATGTTCTTCTTAAAACACTCTTTGTAACCTGTAAAGATGACTTTGGCCAGGTATCTCAAGTATCCATCGACGTGATGGTCCCGAACTTTGATGCTTTCTTGCGAGTTCCGTCTCTGGGTGTGGCAAGCAGCTCTCCATTTAAGGTAGTGATTGAGACCACCTGGCCTATGTTCTGTACGCATTCTCAAATTCCATTGAGCGGCGTATCGGCTGGGGCATTATTCAATGATGGGCCTTTGAATTCACTAAAGTTCAATCATACGTTAGACAATCGCTCCATCGCTGGAAATTTATTCATCGCGTGTAAAACCTCAACGAGCAGTGAAGGAGAATTGTTCAAAACGTTTAATGTAAATGTGGACACTTCTGCTCCGGTAATTCAAGCTGCATTCAACCCGAATCGGGTAACAGACCGGGGTGCAAAATTCTCAGACTTACGCGTGCAAACTGACGATCCAACAGTCTGTACGATGGACAATGGCACGGTTACAAATATAGGCTTATTTGATGAAGCAGACCCTTCCACATACAAGAACGATCGCTCGGTACGTTTCGACTTCAGAGCTATTTTTGATAGCGAGTTGCACACCTTCAACGTGAACACAATCTGCAAGAACCTAGCAGGGTTGAGTAGCTCCTCAACAGCAACGGTTACAGTAGAGCTGGATGATACCTTAGACATCATCCCAATTAGTCCTCCAGCGTTCACAAACACTGAACCCATCCATCTAAAAGTGGAAACAACTAAGTTAGCAGGGTGTTCATTCCAAGGGGCCAGTCGTTCAGGCGGTATGAGTACTTCAGATCAAAAGCAGCACTCCTTCCAATTCAATGGCTTGAACGACGGAACCTATACCTTTGTAGCGACCTGTCGTGCCACAGCTTCTCCAGACCGAACGGCAAGCATTTCAACAACCCTAGACCGGGTAGCGCCAGCAATAGACAATGTTATTGTTGAGAGTCCTTCATGCGATACAAGCGCAATTGAATTTGAGATAGAGGGCAATAGCTCAGATGCCACTTCATTCAAGGTTTCATTGTTGGATCAAGACAGAGTCGTTGTGAATACAACGCGAACAGAAAAATCAGTTCGAATTGGAGCCACCTTAGACGCTGGAAAGATGTACACCTTAAAAGTAGAACCGGTTGATCGATCAGGCAATATCGGTTTTGAGATTATAAGAGAGGTTGAAGTATTGGCAGCATCCGATGTGGCTTGTGACAATGTACGACCAAAAGGAAACCTAGAGGTCCAGCCTCTGCCTCAACGGGCAGCTAAGAAGGCAGTGGTAGGTTGTCAAGATGGGGAAAGTGGGTGTACTCTAGACTTCCTGCGTGGAGATGTAGAGCGTGACGGAAATTGCATTCCAAATTTGATTGAGTTCTACGGAACAGATATAGAAGTGAGTCAAACGCAGAAGTTCTGTTACCAAGTGTTTGATAACAACAATAATTCATTCACAGAAGCACGTGTAATTGATGTAGTCATCCCAGAATCGTGCACAAATGGATTCCAAGACTTAAACGAATTGGGTGTAGACTGTGGCCTGGGTTGCCCGCAAGGCTGTCCAGAAGGGTCGCAGTGTACGCTCAACAGCGATTGCTTAAGCCGTTATTGCGAAGCAGGCATTTGTAAGGCACCTTCTTGTACGGACGGAGCCAAAAACGGAAATGAAATAGATACTGATTGTGGGGGAGATTGTCCTAAATGCGAAGAAGGTAAGAAATGCATTGATGGGGGGGATTGTGCTTCAGGGTACTGCACTCCCGATCGTTTCTGCCGAGTGCCTTCCTGCGCAGATGGGTACCGAAATGGCCAAGAGTCAGACAAAGATTGTGGTGGCAATTGTCCGCCTTGTCAGGCAGGTAAATCCTGCGCCAACAACAATGACTGTCAAAGTAGGTTCTGTGAGGGGGGCGTTTGTGTTCAGGACAAAAACAAGGATACAGACAAGGATAAGATGCCAGACTGGTGGGAGATTAAATACAACTTAAACATCAATGATCCAACCGATGCAAACCAAGATGCAGATGCAGATGGCTTCACAAATCTACAAGAATATCTTGCAGGCACCAATCCCCGGGATTCAAAAAGCCATCCAGTGAACAAAATGCCTCTAGGTCCTTTCCTAACGTTACTCTTTGGATTGTTGCTCATTGTGGGAGGAGCAGGCTATCTGATCTACGAAAACAGCATGCCTGGCCCTAAAGCTCCTCCAAAGCCACTTCCCCCTAAACCAACCAGTGCACCAATTCCACCTCCACACCCATTGCAAGCAAATATATTACGAAGAGATTTAGGAAGAAGGTTGGAACGAGAGCGCTTATTCAGCCGGTTCAGTAGCGGAATGCCAGTCACAAGACCGGCCCCTATTGCAAGAGTAGCGCCTAAGCCTGCCCCTGTAAAACCAGCTCCTAAACCACAACCCAAATCTACGAGTGCACCTTCAAAAGCAAAGCCTAAAAAGAAGAAAAACCTTTTAGATAAAGATCTAAGAGCATTAAAGAAGCTTTCTAGATTCTAATTTGTTTTCGAAACGCTGCGGTCTTTTCTTTATCAATCTCAGGAAAGGTAAAGCTGACAAACCCGCAAGACCTACATTCCAGTTGAGGCTGAACACCCCCTCCAAGTAAACCACTTTGAGAGGCAAAAGTAGCAATCTTCGTGTCGCCGCACTTAGGACAGATCAACGTTCGCATAGTAAGAATAAGGCAAATCCTTTTATATGGGTTTCGGGTCTTAATCGTTGCGCGGGCGTGTCGGAGCGGTCAAATCGAAATCCGGGATTTCGAGTTTTCAGAAACCACCGGTTTCAGACCAAACGAGCACGGTTCAGGGCCGTGTAGCTTAGTGCTTACGCAGGTTCGAATCCTGCCGCCCGCATTTAGAATTATTTGATTTTCTTTGCCTGTCCATCTTTCACCACTCTTAGCTCGACTTGGATACCAATCTCATCTCCATTCTCGTCGAAATGATATTTTCCAAGAGCTCCGTCATATTCAGGCATCTGATAGAGCCATTCTTTGATCTGTGTAGCATCATTGCCCCGCTCGCGAATCGCACCTGCTAAGAGGTGCACAGCATCGTAGCTCGCAGAGAAGGAGTAAGCCTTAAGTACTTCTTTAGCTTCCCATTTTTATCACCCTAGGAGGTGATTTATATGAAGAAGCTACTGGTTTTCCTTTTGGTGTTAGGATGCATTTTATCAGTAGAGGCGTACACGCCTTGGGAGCTGGATCAGTACAACCGATATCAATACGATCGTTACAGTCAGTTTCCTTCCTTTTGGGGCCAGTCAAGGTACGTGCAGAACCCCTATCTTCCAATGCATTATTCGCAGCGTTACTTCCCTTCTTATTACTCCCAAGCGTATCATCCTCAAGCTTCTTATGCTCCCAGGCCCTTCCCCATCTTAGCGACTGGCTATGCCATTCAGCCCGATCCAGGTGACCGTTTTCCTTGGGCATACTACCCAGATCATTATGCACAGCAATATTACGACTTAGATGACGGAGAGGTTGTTCTTAAAGGAAACTCCGCCTTGCCTTCTACCGTAAGAGTCAAAGTGGGGGATACGGTGATTTGGAGGAGTAAAGAGGGGTTTCCTCATGTGATCAAATCCGCTAGAGGGTCAAGCGAGTCATTCGACTCAGGCTCTTTAATCTTTGGCGAGTCGTTCAGTAAGCAGTTCAACCAAGAGGGCTCGTATGATTACTACGACCCACTATACTCTTGGGTTCGAGGCCGGGTCGTGGTGTCCTCATCGTAAGTTATATATATGGGTAAGTCATGCTTAAAGGAAAGAGTGTGAGAAAACACCGAGGTGGTTTTATATGCGTAAGATGGTTTTAGCCTTAAGTTGGACCGTGTTCTTGTTAATGATAGCTAGCGTGCAAGCGCACTATGCTGGGGAAATCAGCCCTCAAGTAAAAACATATAGCTCGTATGACTTGATTCATCATGGTCAATTGTTGTTTCCAGATGCTTGGCATCCAAAGCCCTTAAAATTATATTACGCAGAGAAGTTCATCCCAGCTATTTCAAATCGATATGAGATCCGTTTGCCTTATGTGATGCCTTCTTCATTCAAGTATTCCTGTGACATGTTTAAGCATGACGGGTATTATTACGTCACAACCGATCTTAGCTGTTATGGCTATGAATAGAGAATAGAGGTGAACGTTGAGCATGTGGAAAGAGGTGAGCTTAGTTTCTTTATTAGTGATACAGCTTGCTTCTGCCTTAATCCAACCAGGGCATGGAAGCTGGTATGATCTGAATCGTCCAACTTATTACGATCCCAGCAGTGGCTTACCTTATGAATGGTCGAACAACAATGGCCATTGGGTATTGATTCCCAGACCGGTGGGTCAAACCTACAATCCTTTGTTTTTGGATAATGTAAATGGATATTACCGCCGAGCACCGAATGCCGATCAGCTCAGCCAGTATCGCATGGTCGCGATCAATAGCAAGGGAGAGTCAGCGCGTTCTCGGCTTGCGTATGGTCCGAAGTCATTGAAGTATTATGTTATGATGAGAGGTGGCTCATGAAGATGTTTGTTTGGTTAGGAGTTGGGTTCATGCTGATGATAAATGCGTGGGCTTTTGCAGGCTCTGCCACACCCTTAGGGTTTGGCCAGGAGCAGGGTTATGAGCAACCCACATTGGCCTGTGCTTCTTGTTACCAGGTTCGTTCTCCTTCTGCAGGAACAGGAACTAAGGAGGGGATTTCAATTAAAGGCACAAGTTACAGCCAAGGACAACAAGTCATTCCAGCAAGGTATGCAAGTTTCACTTATGCCCCATCTTGGTATGTGGGTTTGGGTAATTATTACCGTCATAGAGGCCCGTTCAGTGTGTATGCTGCAAAGAACCGCTTGGGCGACGAACGAGGTTTGAGCATCGTTCACCAAGAGAAATTAGGACAGTACGTGCGAGGCTCAAGACCCAATCATGAATTAGTCGATGGTAAGATGATGCGAGTGAATTAAAGGTGAAAAAAGTGAAAGCGATCACAGCAGGGATAGTATTGATTTGGATGGCAACAATGGTTTCAGCAGATGGCTTGTCTTTTCATCGTGGAACCCAACTGAATCAATATACCTCCCGCAGTCAGTATACTTTAGTTGCACCTTCTTATGGTGCAGGAGTGTTCATGGGGGTTAAGCAAGTCTCTCCCAGTGGCCCTTATTTTGATCCTTACAACCGTGGCAGTCGAGTAAACATCGGCTTTTCAGGCTATGTTCCCGACACGTACAGCATTCATCGGCCCGGGTCCATTCCACGCCAAATATACGGCCAACGCATGCCTGGACTGCCCTTACGAGCATCAAGAAATCGATTAACGTATGGGAATTAGATACTCTTTTAAGCTCTTCTTCTTTTCTTATTTTCATGAATGTCTTACCTTGGTTTCGTAAGTACACACCGAGTAAAGTAAGCGAAATAATCGGACAGGATAACGCCATAAAGACATTAAAAGCCTACGTTAAAAATTATCAGCCCGGCCAAAAAGCATTGTTATTGTTCGGTCCTTCAGGAGTGGGAAAGACAGCGCTGGTGTGTGCTTTAGCAAGGGAGAATAATCTGGAGTTGATTGAAGTCAATGCTTCCGATGTGAGAAATAAGGAAGGTCTAAACTCAATCGTGGGAAGCGCTTCTCAACAAATGTCTTTATTCAATCGCCCCAAACTCATCCTCATCGATGAAATGGACGGCCTCGCAGGGAACGCGGATCGAGGAGGGGTCCCGGAAATTGCCCGTCTCATCCAATCCAGTGCTTTTCCCATTGTGCTCACGGCAAACGATCCGTATGATTACCGGTTTAACATCATTACATACAAATGCAACCTAGCCCAAATGAAGCCATTATCCATGGAAACGGTTTTGGAGATTTTAAAGCCCATCTGTATTAAAGAAGAAGTGGAGTTCGATGAAGACGCTCTTCGTATGTTGGCTAGGAGTTGTGGGGGGGACGTTCGAGGAGCGTTGAATGACCTACAGTCCTTGGCAGGAGAAAAAATATCAAAGGACAGCGTACTAAGTTTAGGCGAGCGCGAACGATCAGAAAGTATGATTCAGGCGTTGGTAAAGATTTTTAAAACCTTAGACCCTAAAACAGCAAGGGAAGCCTTAGAAGGCGTAGAGGAAGACGTAAATAAAGTCTTTCTGTGGATGGATGAGAACATTGCAAAAGAATACATGAAGCCAAGAGATTTGCAGCGGGCGTACGACGCAGTAAGTGTCGCTGACATGTTTTTTGGGCGAATCCGTCGTTGGCAACATTACCGTTATTATGTCTATTGTTATGACCTATTATCGGCTGGGGTGGCATTGGCAAAAGACGAAAAATACAGGGAAGTTACAATGTATAAGCCAACCATGCGCCTGTTAAAGATATGGCAAGCGAATCAGCGCAATGCAAAGAGAAAAGCGATTGTTTCAAAGTTAGCCAAGCACACACATGCTTCTTCCAAACGTATTTTGAGATCCTCACTGCCTTATTTCATCTCGGCATGCAAACAGAATAAAGCATTTGCTAAGCAAGTAGGGGAGCAATTGGGTCTGGAAAAAGAAGAAGTGGCTTGGCTCTCAGATGAGCCGAAGAAAAAATAAGTTTTTAAATAGCAACAGCTTAAATATAAAATGCGTACGTTCTGGCTCATTGGGATGATGATGATGATGTTGTTACTTAGTTGCCAGATACAGGTCGCAGAAAGACAAGTGATTCAAAAAGAGGCACCTGTGACTCCAAGCCCTACCCCTCCAATTACAACTCCAACTCAACCCATAGAGGGGAGAGAATCCCAACCACTCCCCCCATCTCAATCCATTGAAACCGAAGCGTTTTTAGATAGTTCATTTCTCTTGCAAATTGGACAAGTAGCACGAATCACTTCAGAGGCTTTAGCTATAAAATTCATCCAGGTAAAGGAGGACTCTCGTTGTCCAGTTGGTGTTTCTTGTGTCTGGGCAGGCCGTGTCACCGTTGAAGTCAAAGTCGTAAAGAGTGGAAAAGACTTGGGTTCATTTGACCTGAGCACGACCGAGCGAAAAGGCCAGTACGTGGACAATTACTTGATCAGCATGGGCAAAGTCTCTCCTTCCCCATCCGGTCAGCTCAAACCAGAAGAGTACACTGTGGCATTTACCGTTTCTAAGTTTGTACGGAAGACGACGTAGAAAGATTTATATATAGCGCTATAGTGCTATAGCTCATGACGACCACGATTCAAGTCAAAGACGACACCATCGAATGGCTAAAAAGACTCCGAGAGCAGTACAAAGCAGCCTCGTACGATGAAGTGATCGAAACGCTCATCAAAAAGGAGCATACCTTACCCAAGTCAGGTTGGGGATTACTTAAAGGAAAAGTCTCTCGAAAGGCGATGCTCGAAGGGCTTAGAGACAAGCATGATCGATTCTAGTTATTTAGTAGACAGCTCTGTATGGATCGATTATTTATTGGCAGAATCTGAGCGCGCGAAAGACATCTTAAAATCAGCAAAGGTTTTCACTTCTGCCCTAACCTTATTTGAAGTAAAGAAGAAAATGCTTCAAAAAAAACTATCGCCAGAGGATGTGCACACAGCCATATCTATAATGGCAAAAAGAGGCCCACTTTTAGTCCCAACCACAGAGATATGCAACCTAGCTGCTGAATTGTCGATCATTCATAATCTAGCCGCCATGGACGCCCTCATCTACGCCACCGCACAGCATCATAAACTAATATTAGTCACAGGCGATAATGATTTTAGAAAGTTGAAAGATGTGAAGATCCTCTAGGGCAGAACAACATACTGTCCATTCTGTACTTGTTTGAATACAAACGTTCTTTTAGCCGTTCCTTGAGGTGAAATAGAAAACGTGCCGCTAGCGCCTTGATAGTCTTTCACCTTATAGAGATAATCGATCATACAAGCCTTGTCTCCTTTACAGGATTGATAGGCTTCAATTTGCAATTTCAACGCATCGTAGGCCATGACGGCGATGGTCGTGGGAGGTTGTCCATATAATTCTTGGTACTGATTTCGGAAGCGATCAGCAACAGGGTTATTATCCTTTCCGATGGGTGAGGTGAGTAACAGGCCTTCAGCACCCTTTCCAGCTATCTTCAATATGGTGGGATCTTCCGACTCGTAAGTTCCCATAATAGGAAGGTTCATTCCTAATTCTTTGGCTTGCCTTAATAAAATACCCATCTGGTTTCCGAAATGAACAAGGAGTAAAAATTCAGGGTTGTTGGCTTTGACTTTGGTAAGCTCGGTTCGATAGTCCGCTCCAAAGAATTCCAAGGGTTCATTGCTTAAGATCGTACCTCCAAGCTGATCGAATTTAGCGCTAAAATACTTATTATAATTCTGTCCGAAATCAGAGTTCATCCATAGTACACTAGCGGTTCGAGCTCCAATTGTATGATAAGCGTACTCAGCCTGGGCTTCCGCTTCATCTTGGATGGCTGAGTTAGGAGAAAACACATATCCTTGTAAGTGAATAATCGTATCTGGCACAGCAGCGGTCATCATCACACTAATCTGAAGGGGTTTGGTGAGTGAAACAATGGGATCGACTCCCACAATGCAGAATACACCGGTTATGATGTCGACATGATTCGCATCAACAAGCTTATGGGCAGAGTTAATGGCTTCTTTCGCAAGGCAAGCATCTTCATAGTAAATCTCCAATTTTTGATTCAGGGCAGGATCGAGTTCGTTTCTTAATATCTTAATGGCATGCTCCGTGGATTGACCATATACTGCTGCATCGCCTGTGAAGGGGGCTACGACACCAATGCGAATCGTATCCGAAGGCTGTGAAGCGCAGGCTACTAAAAAAACAAGGCTAAGCGCAATAAAACCACCCATCATTTTTGTTATCATTGAATAGTTAAAGATACAACAGTATATCAATAATTGTGGTATCCTACAATACCATAACTTTAAATAGTAAGAAACCCACAAGACTAACATGAACCTAGGAAATCTTAAAGAATTGGGGTTAAGTGATGGTCAAATTGCAGTATACTCTGCCACACTTGAGTTAGGGACCTCAACCTTAAACAGCATTCACGAAAAAACAGGCATTGAAAGAAGAAACATTTACGATATCCTAAACAAACTAATAGAAAGAGGGTTTATCAGCTATACACTCGAAAATGGAAAAAGAACCTACCAATGCACAAGTCCAAACAATATTATAGAGGAAATTAAGAGGAAAAAAACAGCATTAGACACATTAGAAAAAGAGACTTCCCAAATCACCAATATGTTCAATCTCTCAAAGCCAAATATAAGGGCAGAAGTCTATCGGGGAAACGAAGCTCTAAAAGCACTGCTCGAAGAGATATTGAATTATAAAGAATCCTTCTGGATTGGCGGCAACAGCAGCGTTTATAATACCAACTTGAAAGTATGGTTCAACCACTGGATGGCTCGAAGAGTAGAAAAAAAACACATGATGTATGACCTAGTAGATCATGGGACTTGGCTAGAAGGGCTTAAACCAGGCGATAAAACAGCTCATAAAAAAAGCCATTATCAATACTGCGCTCTTCCTAAAAACCTTGCTTCTCCTTTAATCATCATTATTTTTGGGAATAAAGTAACACAGATTCTTTGGTCTAAACAACCCTTTGCCTTTGTGCTAGAGTCTGAAGAAATCAAAGAATCTTTCATGAAATATTTTCATTACTTCTGGAAGAAAGCTTAGTAAACCACTATATTTTTAAATCCCTCGTCGGTAACAGGGGGGATGGAGAAGGATTTTTTAAAGGAGTTAGCCGCTTTCATGCAATCGAGAGGTTTTATTTGGGGTCCGAGCCCGGAAATCTATGGGGGACTCGCCGGTTTCTACGAATATGGGCCATTAGGCAAGTTGCTGAAAAACAAAGTGGAAAACCGAATTCGCACTGCCTTTCAACAAAATGGTTTCTTTGAAGTGGAGTGTCCCATCATCACGCCCAAAGTGGTTTGGGAAGCCTCAGGTCATGTAGCTGGATTCAAAGATCCTATGGTCATTTGCAGCAAATGCAAAGCCAGTTACCGAGTGGATCATCTGATCCAAGATAAATTTCCGGACGTTCACGTGGATAAAGATGATTTCTTAAAGTTCATAGCAGAAAAGAAGATGAAATGCCCTTCTTGCGGCTCTGATTTTGAGCAGCGAATTTTGCAGCATACATTGATGATTCCTGTGACGATGGGTTTAGATACACCTGCTTTCGTGAGGGGTGAAACCGCCACCACCACGTATCTCCCCTTCATTCGTTACTACGACTTTTTCCGTAAAAAGCTGCCATTCGGAGTCTTTCAAATTGGTAAGGCCTTTCGAAACGAAATCTCTCCTAGGCAACACGTCGTGCGCATGCGAGAATTCACGCAGGCAGAGGCCCAGGTCTTTGTGGATCCTGAAACAAAAAATGAATGGGAAAAATTTGAAGAAGTCAAAGACCAATCCTTACCTTTATGGACAGCCGAAGAGCAAGAAAAAGGAAAGCCAAAGCCGACCACACTCAGCGATGCGATCAAAACAGGTACGCTCAAAAACAAAGCCTATGCCTGGACGGTATTCATGGCCTATCAAGTATTCCGTGAAATTGGCATTCCAGAGGACAAAATGCGTCTTCGTCAGCATGCGCCGGATGAAAAAGCATTTTATGCGGATGACGCATGGGATTTGGAAATCGATCTGCGCAGTTTTGGCTGGACCGAGTGCTGCGGCATTCACGACCGCACGGACTACGATTTAAAACAGCACGCCGCGGCAAGTAAGAAAACATTAGAAGCCTTGGATGAGGCTTCCGGAAGGAAATTCGTTCCGCACATCTTGGAAATTGCTTTCGGTTCTGATCGTCCTACATTCGCTCTTCTAGACCTTTTCTACAATAAAAAAGACAAAGAAGAAGGCAAAACGGTCCTTAAACTTCCTTCTGCCTTGGCCCCCATCCAAGCCGCCGTTTTCCCCTTGCTGAAAAAAGAAGAGTTGACTAAAATGGCAAAAGAACTTTATCAAGAGCTAAACAAAGAATTTATTTGCTTCTACGACGAAACAGCTGCCATTGGCAAGCGCTACCTCCGTGCCGCTGAGATGGGCATTCCTTATTGCATTACCATTGATTTTGATTCGTTAAACGACCAGAGCGTCACCATCCGAGATCGAGATTCTGAAGAACAAAAACGAGTTAAAATTTCAGAATTGGCACAAGTAGTGAAGCAGTTATTCCTAGATCTCTCTTCTTTTTCAGGTTTAAAATAGAGGATAAAAACCTTTATATACCCCTTTCTTTCTCCTTTAATCATGAAAATAGCTGAGCTTCAAGTGCGTCAAGGTAATGTCGAGATCGAAGCTGAAGTCACCGAGGTGAGTCCCGCAAGAGCCTTCAACAAGTTCGGAAAGGAAGGAAAAGTAGCCAGTGCAACCATCAAGGACGACACAGGCAGCATGACATTAACGCTTTGGAATGAACAAGTCGACCAGGTCAAAGTGGGTTCCAAGGTTAAAATCACAAACGGCTTTGTGAATGAATGGCAGGGGGATAGGCAGCTCACCACCGGCCGTCAGGGTAAATTAGAAGTGCTTTCTTAGGTACACGTCAAAGCCGGGCTCATTGCTTGTAAGTTAGGAAGAGAAAAAACAGAACTCATTTCTCCACAATCACTTTCAAATCTGACTTTAACCAAAAGCAAGCCATTGGTTTTTTTAATGGCAAAAGAGCACTTTTTCAAAGTGGATAAAACCGTTTGAATGTTCTTTACGGTCTTTCCAGCAAGCTCTTGAAGTATCGTAGAGGCATGAAGGAGTTGCATACCAACCAGTTCCTTATCCGAATTATAATCAACAATTAAGTCGCCCATTTCAATGCTCCCTTTTGATTTAGAGACTGGGCTGTACAAAAACAGGTCATCTTGAGTTGGATCATAACTAAATTTAAAAGGTTTCATGATGTAATGCCTCTTGCCATTTTCGATGGATTTGGATAACGGTGCACACAATGCACTTTTTGCCTAGCACTAGGACGTATCGATGACAATACAAAGGGGTATAGCCAAAGTAGCAATCGTACTTCTCTTCGTTAGGGTACTGAGCAGGTTGTTGCTTAGCATAAGCTAGTCTCTCTGGATTTATAATGTTTTCCTTGATGTCGTCAATATTCAACCCTCTAAAAACCGCTTGTTCATACGCATGTGTGGTGAAAACAATGCTTTCTTTCGTGTAGGTTTTCAGTTTTTCCTTAAGGGTGGAAACGAGCTTCACACAAATAAGGGAAAAGCGAGTTTATAAAAGAAATAGGTGTACAAAAAAGGACACCACATATTTATATAGTCCTTTTTGTACCACAGGAATATGATTTCTATTGTCCCAAAAAAGCGCAGCTTTTTGTGGATACAGTAACGCCAAAGATAGTCTTGCAATGAGCGTTACTGATTATAGTAAAGACTACGAAAGTCCCACCTTTATAAGCCGAAACCATTATAAATGCTCTTTTTGTTCTCGAGGATGATTGGGCTGGTAGCTCAGACTGGGAGGCCAATCTGCTGAGCGCACGATTGTGCGCAGTGAAGAGCACACGGCTGAAGATTCAGCATAACACTGACTAAGTCACCGTGTTGTCATGGGTTCAAATCCCATCCAGCCCACATTTTCCCAAAAACGATACCAAAAAGTTATAAACAGAAGCATTCAAATAAAGACCAAGAAGTGGGGGCTATGCAAGGATTAGTGGGGGTTGTCGGAGTTTCTCATGCAGCTGAATTAGCCGCTCGAATGGCCCGGGATCAGGCGCATCGAGCTCACAATGTGGGCACACATGTAACGATTGTTTCTTATGATGGCGTTGACATCTTCCGAGATCGAGTAGCATTTGATGACATAGGCCCTAGTTTTGACATCAAAGCATTACGCAAAGCTCATGCTACAAAAAAGGGGAAATTGGCAGAGAAACAAGAGAAAAGACCAGAGTTAGACGAAATAGCGGCGATTGCCCATGTCAGTCGACATAATCATAATGGACATACCTCAGATATCGAACCGATTCTAGCAAGACTTCACACCGGCCCTTTTGAGGAAAATATAGAACCTCAAGTTGCTTTTGCTTTACAAGGCGAGCTCCATAATTATAGGGCCATTAAACGGTTTCTTGAAAAAAGAGGAGCAGTGGATATTCCAGAAGATCCACTGCTCCTCTTTTTTCTTCCTCATTTGATGGCAACTTTACAGCCAAGATTGGATTCTCCATTAAAGAGTTTAGATGAACGTTTATTAATGGCGTGCGGAAAGTTAGAAGGTGATTTTTCAGTTATGATGTTGCTAAAAGATAGCTTATATGTTGCGCAGGGTCATAAGGGAAGAAGCCCTTTGGTTTGGGGGGTTGGCACTACCGAACGAACAAAAGGGGGTATTTTCGTAGCTTCCGAGACAAGTGCCTTGGAATTTGTAAATGCAACCCCTCACCCAGTCCCAACCGGAGCCGTAACAAAATTTGGCCCGCAATACGCGCCATTGTTTGATCTAATGAATTACGTCCCTCATGTAAAAATACCAAATGGTCACATAGCTTCAAAACCTTTACCTTGCACATTCTTTCATCAAAAGCCAAGTTCTTTAAGAATGGATTTAGAAGTAAGTTATGGGGGGTTACAAGAAGAAGTTGGGCGTGCTTTAGCTAGAAGCATCACTATTCCTTCAATGGACCTTGTGACTTATCTACCTGCATCGGGTGAAATGATCGCTCAAGGTTTTTCAGAAGAAAGCAACATACCGTTAAGAATAACGTTTGATATGGATCGACGAGTTACCCGACATGATGGAAGCGGCCAAGGATGGTATTATCATGCTTCAGTAATTCAAGGAGTGGTAGAAGGAAAAAGAGTGGGGTTAGTAGATCGGGGTATTGTAAGTGGAGGAACTTTAGCTAGAGGTATTAGAAAGCTAATGGATGCTGGAGCACAAGAAGTCCATGTTGTAACAGGCCCCTTAATTAGAAGAGTGTGCCCTTATAGAGTGATTGAAACCCCACAAGGGGATTTACTTGCAAATATTTTAGGATTAACCGGCCATCAAGAAGAAGATGACAAAAAATTAAGAGACTATTTTTCAGAAGCTACAACAGTGAATATAGTTAGGGCTGAAAGCTTAGTCAAGCAACTACCTGGTTGTCATTCTTGCTATTAGAGAGAATAGATAAAAGGATTAGAGTGAAATATCTGCGTCACTATTTCGTTTTCATAAGTGAACTACGAACGACTAAGTTATTTTTCATATTTTGTAGTATTGAGCGCAGCAAAATAAGTGGGTTGCATAGCAACAGCTACAGGTTCGTATGCGTTTTCACGAGTGTACTACCGAACAGAGTGAGGTAGTACGGTTCAGGGTCCTAGGGGCGAAGCCACTAGGTTGCAATCGTCCCAATCACCGTTCCTGCAATCAGGTTGAAGATGAGCATGATGATGGCAGAGATCATGACGTAGCTCAGAATGGTTCGTTTCATATTTTTTCCGAGTAGGTATCGTTCGTTGAGTATGTCTTCTCCGTTTTCAATGCCATTGATCAATTGGGTCAATATGAACGTTATTTGGCAAATATACACGCCAACGATAACTTGGAAGTAGTACGTCGGTACTCCAGTGCCGAAGATGGATAAGATGCTGCCTCCTCCTTGTGAAGTAGCATCGCTGGCTAGAGTAGTGAGTCGTTCGCTTAAGCTTCCAAGGATTTTGGTGATCATGCTCGTAATGCCAATGACGATGCCTCCAATAGCGGGTGTCAAGAAGCCCACTTGGCTTTTCATGCTGCTGATGACTTCTCCAAGTAAGTCTTTGAGGCGTTCATCCACGCGATGGATTTCTTTGATGTATTCTGCAACAGAGATGAGGGCTTGGCTCGCTACCAAAGGGCCTTTTTTACTGCTTTCGACGAGTACTTTCATGCTGCTCTCAATTAAGTTGCTAGGGTAGTACACCAAAGCCCCTTGTTTTGAGTCGAAGATGGCTTGTTCCAATCCGTAACCCAGTCGGCTGATGTTGCTGCTGATGAGTTTGAAAAAGTTTCCAGAGAGGGTGCCTTCCATGGTGTTGGCAACTTTGTCAAAGGCCATTTCAGCGGGGATTCCGTCCGCCAATCGGTTGCCGAGTTGGAATAGGGCAGAGGCGAATTCAAGTTCAAGTTTTTTTGAGGCTTCTCGGATAGAAATGAGGTTTTTACTGCGAATACTGTAGTACGTTCCTAAACCCAGGCCAATGGATATGGGAATGAATAAACTCAGTAAGGTGGCCCCGAGTCCAAAGGGTCCAACAACCCTTCCAGTGGTAACTCCATTGAGAGTCTCTTCTCGGTAACCTAGAAAGTAGTGGTTGGCTTGGGGGTCGGTCAACGTCTCGATCGTATAAAACCCATCTTCGCCGATGACGGCATCAAAGTTGGGTTTAAGAGTATGGACTAAGAGGGGAACAATGCCGATGAGGAAAAAGAGGAAGAAGACAAAAAAAGATACCACCGCAGGGCTGATTTTGATTTCGGTCCCACCCAAGTTAACGAGGGCGTAATCGTATTTCTTGTACTGGGCTTGTTCAGCAAGGTCCGTGTCTCCATAACCAGTTGGGCGTTTGCTAAGTATGTTTCTTCCTAAATAATAAACGCCGAAGGGCAGGGCAAGGTCATAAAGAACCATGATGTGATAGTACCGAACATCTGGAAGGAAGCTAACCATTAATGGCAAGATGACCAATCCCAAGATGGGCAAAATGATGCCCAGCATGTTCAACGTGGTGAGGGGGGTTTTGAGGCTGTGCGCGTAATGCAGTAATTTCTCGTAGGTTTCCTCTAAAATGACTTTAAGGGCTTTGTCCAGGGCATCGAGTCTTCTACCTTCAGAGCCTTCATATAAGCTGCTTTCAATGAGGTGCATGCTTTCAATAAACTCAGGATTGTATTTGCGCCAAGTGAGAAGGTAGTTGTCAAGGCTTTCTTTGAGGCTGCTGAATTTTTCGGTTTCAATATTCCAAATGACGCGTTTCAAATCCAATGAAAGGGGAGGGTTAAGGTGTTCAGCAGCAAAGCGGATGGCTCCTTCAAGGTTGCTCGTGTGACGCATGTAAGTAACCGTGTAGAAAACAGCAAGGACCATCTGATTGCTGGCTTTGATGCGCCAGCTGTTGGCCAGGAAATAAGGGAGTTTGAGCAAGGGAAAGATGGCAATAACTCCGGTGAGTAAGACAAACATCAGGAGAAATAAGCTACCCCCCTCTCCTTCCGTTAAAAGGCTAGGAAGCAAGTAGACCAGGAAACCACCTAGAAGAATGTAAACAATAGGAGCGAGGATGGCAAAGCTAGTCACCCCTGTATGGCTAATGTTGAGGTGGCAGATATCAATGGCTTCTTTCAGGTCATCGACTTTCTTAGGGTCTGCATCGATGTGGATGAGATTCTCAGAAAAACCGCAGGCTTTCTCATAGAAGCTCAGTCGCTTCGGGAGGTAGGCTTCCTTGAATTCCTCATACTCCCTCGTAGAAATGGTACTGACATCATCTTCGCCCAACTCAGCCTTCATCCTTTCTTTGAATTTCTTGTAAATGTCCTGCTCTTTAGGCACAAACCCACCTCTTCCACTCATTCCTAGAGGGTGGGGTTTTTAAATCCTTGCGAATTTTATGAGGAAGAATAAGGATCCGGCCATTGAGCAATGGTTCTCAAATGAGTATTGATGGCTTTATCCCAATTGATGAACAGTGCTTCACCCTTATGGTCTTTTATGAATGTAGCTCGACGTTGTGCTCTATTGGCTGGAGGCTTTACTTGAGATTCTTCCGCTTTTCTATGCGCATAACCTGGGGGTAAATCAATTAATCCATGTTGCTGAGCGATCTCAAATGGGCTTTTAGGAGTGGAATCTTGATATCGTAGGTCTCTTTCAACAACACCATTAAAAGTCCGTAGGATATGTGGAAGGGTTACAGGGTCGATCTTCATTCTAGATAAACAAGTCTCAAGGTCAGCTACAGAACCAGCTTCTTTTTTTCTTAAGAAAGAAGGTAAGCTTAAGTGGGATTCTCCCAGATATCCCCAATCATAAATAAAAGATTCAAATTTATTGTCTTTGATAAGTCGGATCAAGGGGGATAATTCTCTAAGCTGAGTAAAGTCAAGGTTTCTTTGAGCAAGATATCTTTGCAAGATTTCTTTCTTAAGATAAGAGTCTACTCTACGTTGTAAGGCTTTCTCATCACCAGTTTCCAGCCAGGTAAGGGCACGCCCCCATTCAGCAAGACAAGTTTTCAGTTCTGGAGTAAGCAAATGTCGGTTCTTCTCTGCCGTAAGGTAATAAGCCCTAAGAATTTCAACGCCAGTAACTTCATGACCATTACGAAGGGTTACAGTCGCTTGGGGATTATTAGATAGCCTCTTATAGAATTCTACTGCAGCTTGATGCTTGCCATCTTGTTCTTCATTTTTTTTCGGAATTTCAATGCAAGTGGTGGTTCCAGGGATAAAAAAACGATCAATTCCTTCTTCGAAAAGAGTTAAAATAATGTCCGTCAGTCCTACTTTATAATAGGTGCTATAAGGGTTACGGTTGGCTCCTGCTAAGATGAGTTGGAGTCTTCTATAATCTCCTTTTGTTTCTCCAGTTAAGGGTTCGTCCTTTAAGTTAATAAGGCCTCTCTTATCGATAGTGGAGGAAGAGAATCCGTATTCCATAAATTCCGCGCGAGGTTCAGCTCTCCAGGAATAAGTTCTTCCTAAGTCGGGTAGAATGGTTCCTGAACCACAGAGAAGTTGTCTGACAATTAAAAAAGTGATGAACGCGTTCCCAAAGCGTTCAGTAAACTCTTGTATGGTACCTACTTTTTTATCGCGAAGGGAATAGTTTTCGTGGCAACCATAGGTTATCCCTAGACCATCTAAGTTGTTTTTAGTAAAGTAAACAGTTCCATTATAATCTCTTTTACTCATGCGCTGTAAAACTAAAGGGGTTAATTCTCGAATGGTAAGCTCTCCTGCACGATCGTAGTGAAGTACATCTTCTAAAAAAGTACATTCAGGCAAGGCATATTCTATGTGGCCTCCGCTATCGGGGTAAAACCTAGCTCCGTTACTAAGGAAAACTCCTTTTCTGTCGCTGCTCGGAAGAGAAAAAATACCTAATTTAGGAAGGCATTCTAAGATAAAGAAATCAAAAAGTTGCTTTCCAGGTAAAGGTTCTTCACCGTGAGATGGAACATGTTGTATAGCCCATTCTACTTCAAGGCCTTTAATCCTTTGAAAGGGGGGCATGAAGGGTGAAAAATCAAGCTCTTTTTAAACCTTAACTTCTTTTAAGTAGAAAAAGCTTTACTTCTTGTATTTTTTAAGCTCAACTTGGAACCATTCGTTCCATTCCATAAAGATGTGTTTGGGGTCCAACTTCCCGTATTTCTCTTTTACCTTATCCGAAAATCGGTGGAACATGTCATTGCATTGGATGACGCAGGCTGCTTCAAGGATGTCGTCGTTTTTCAGGTCATGGGCAGCTTGGGTGATGGTTTCTTTGATTTGGGCTCGTAAAAGGATGTTTTCCCATACAGCGTCCCAGTTGCCGGCCCATTCGCGCACGCTGCCAGCGATGGCTTTCACAATTTCACTTTCTCCATTTACCAGTTCATCGGTGGGTTCTAATTGGTCGGTTTTGGCGTTGTATTTCATGAGGTCGACAAATCCTTTTTCGGCGAGGGGGTCGTCTTGCCATTGTTTTCGCACTTCAGTGATCTGGGTCACTCTACGGTATCGGTGCAGTCCGTCCGCTGAGCGAACCGGGTTAGCCACAATGATAATGTCCGTGGCTTTAAAACTGGTGCGGGGGACTCCTAGGTCATTGACGACGCGATCAAAGACGCCGTAGGGACTGTCACCGTGGATCGTTCCAGCAACGACATTCGCCAATGCGCCCACGCGCATGCTTTCGTACAGGGCCTTGGCTTCCGTGCTTCTGACTTCTCCTACAAAGAGCGCACTGTCTCCCAGTCGTAACGTGGTACGAATGCCCTCGTCCGCAGGCACTTCAGAGCTTCCTTTGCTTAAAGCGCTCGCAACTTTCATGGATTGAATGTTATAACCTAATTTTCGTAGGGGAGTGGTAGGCAATTCAAGGGTATCTTCAATGGTGATGATGCGGTAACGTCGCATGATCTCTACCAGCAAGCTTCCAAGCAGGCTGCTTTTTCCGGCGCTTCGGGTTCCAGCAACAAGCAACGTTCGGTTGCCATCCACAAGGAAGCTGATGAGTCCTGCTGCAAGGGGGGTGATCATTTGGTTATTGATAAAAAGGGGCAACGTCCAGGGTTTGTCTCGGTGTCTTCGAAAGGCGAAGGCAATGCCAAAGGGATTTAATGGGGGGGAAATAACGCCGACGCGTGCACTGGCAATGCCTGGGATTTCAATCTCAGTGTCTAAAATCGGGTTGGCTTCATCTAAGGGTCTTCCAGAGGTCAATCGCAACTTGGTCGCAAAGGATTCTGAGTCGGTAATGCTAGGTACAATGTTGGTTTTGCAATCCCCAAATTCGGAATGTACTAGGAACAAGGGAATTTGTCCCGGAGGACTGTTCATGGTAACGTCTTGGATATGGGGGTCTTCAAGCAGGATTTCGATGAGGCCAAAGCCGACGGTGTAGCGAACAAGGATTTGGGTGAGACTTTTAAGTTCGTCTTCATTGAGTTTGATGTTTCGGTTGGTAGAGAGTTCATCGATTAAGTCGTGACCGATGTTAAAAAAAACTTCTCGAATCCTTGTGGGATCAATGAATTCTTGTCGCTCGGGTTTATGTTCAGCCATGATTTTTCGGGCGTCATCCAGGAGCTCATATTTGTCTTCGGTCAACTTAAACTCAGGGGGGGTAATGTGGTAAAGGTATTGGATGGTATCGGGGATTTCAAAGATGACTACTTCCGTATCTCCCACGTTGTAGTTAGCCAACTCTACACCAGAGGGAGGGTACATGGCCATGATTCGGGTGAACATAAAGTCTGGTTTAATGCTGGGAGCGAATACCTTGCGATAGACTTCTCGGTTTCCGACTACATGGCCAGCCAAGTAGGGTTTGGTGAGCGTGATCAATTTAGTGTTTTCAAGTTCGGAAAGTAAGTAAGAAATGACTTTGATGTATCGTCCGAGTTCCTGGTATTCTTGCTCATCGACTGTCTTTTCTTGGTTGATGTGCTCTCGGCGAAGGCTGCGTTTGAGTTGGACATAGGCCCCGACAGGATCTCGTCTGAGCAGGGTCAAGAATAGGTTGTGCAGCTCGGCGTAAAATCGGGGAGCATGTTTAGATCCAGGTTGGTTGAAATTTTGGTAGTTAAAGACATCGGTTTGTTTGATGAGTCGATTGTACAGCTTAGCGATTTCAATCAGGACCTGGGTTTGGGTGTAGTCGTACTCATATTCTCTTTTTTGTCGGAAAACGATTTTTGTGGTGCCTGAGTTCTCAATTAAAAGTTCAATGGCTTTGGCCATGACCACCTCATCATCTTCAATGGACGGAACTTTTGGATAATTCTCATATTCTAATTTGAGGGTGTTGTCTTCGCCTTCTCGCAGGATTTCGTACGTAATGTCGCGAGAGGGGATTTTTTCTTCAGCCATGGTCTTTCTCGGCAAAGTGGGTATTTAAGGGTTTCGCCCCCTCAGAAGTTCAATTACAGTTCAATCAATTCAATACTTGCCTTGCGTCTGGCGTCAATGAAAGTCATTAAAACAAGAAGAAATGGAACCAATATAAAGGTTAGCCTTTCTTCACTCCAAACGTGTCTCGCTCGAATTGGTCGTAGAAGTCGGTTTTCCATCGTTTAAGGACTGCTTCAAGGTGGGCGATGATGATTTCGCTAAGAACTCCTTGGTTTCGATTGCCAGTCTCATACTCAACGTGGCCATCTGGATGCTGAAACAGTTGAATGCTAAAAACGTAGCGAACAATTTCAGTTGGCTCGTTCATCGATCAGCCCTCAAAAATTGGTCCATTATTTTATCCATCTCCTCAATGTCTTTTTTTGTAATTCGCTTTTTATGAGGTTTTCCATCGTCGGGATATCGGGTGATTGTTTTAGTGTAATAGCGAATCTCGTTAATAATGGAACATTGCGAGATTCGCTAGTATAGCAAAGTGCTTATGGATAAAGTTCCATTATTTCTGCACTTTGCTATAAGTAAAGGGTCGCCGGATAGGAATACCCATAGAAGAATTAAGGTATCTAAGAGATAGTTTACGTTTCATAAATAAGTAAATGCGTTTCTCTTTATATGTTTTCACTCGAACTTTCCGGAAGATTTCCGACGAAGAAAGAATGTCAAAATTCTATCAGAAGGTTGAGCATACTCAAGTGCCAATAATCTTTATTTTAGGTGGTTTTACAAGCGAAACCTTTATTTACTATGCAGCTAAGAATAAACCCATGGCAGAGCCTTCTTTGTTTCCAGATGCTCCCAGTCCTCCTTCTGAGCAGGAATTGACTAGAAAGGGTCCTGCGGTTTCTACGGCAACCTCGCAGGCAGTGACGGCTTTAGGCGCCCGATTAAGAGTGTTAGAAGAGCGTTATACCAACTTAAGGCACAAAACCCAGTTGACCGATCAGAACATGATCGAGCTGGAGAAAGGGTTAAAGGGGGAGGTAAAGCGCATGTTGGGAACGTTGGACGAGATGAAAAAGGAGTTGGACGAGATTTCTCGCAGGTCTTTGCAATTGGTGGATGAAGTGAAGAACACCGTAAAGCAATCTGATTTTAAGGTGGTGGAAAAGTACTTGGAGTTCTGGGATCCGTTGAAGTTCGTGACTCGAGAAGAAGCCGAGAGGGTATTGACTGGGCAAGCTCCTAAAGCTCCGCTCCCAGAAGAAACACAAGAAGAAGAGCCTAAGTCGAGTTTATACGATGGGTAGAGGAAGATTTAAATACCCTATTTCTTGGAGATAATAAAAAAGAGGTTATTTGTCTATGCCGGATCCTTTACCCCCTGTACCCATTGACCAAGTCAGAACCTTACGTCAGCAAGGGTTGGACAACAATCAGATCATTCAGGCATTGCAAAGGGATGGGTATGGTTCAGCGCAGATTTTCGACGCATTAAGCCAGTCCGAAGAGGTTAAAGAGGACTTTCCGAATATTTCTCAGAATGTGCAGGATGAAGTGGTCGTGTATCCCAGGGCGCAGCAAGCCCCTGAAGGAGCCAGTCCAGAGGAGTTGATCGAAAGCATCATTGATGAGAAGTGGAACGAGCTTCTTAAGGACATTACAAAGATTGTGGATTGGAAAAATGAGACAGAAGGCCGGATCGAGGCGATTCAACAGGAATTAAAGGATGTAAAAGATCAAATCAGTAAGCTGCACGAGATGGTAATTGGCAAGATTGGCGAGTATGATAAGAACATTTTAGACGTTGGGGCGGATGTGAAGGCCATGGAGAAGGTGTTCAGCAAGTTCTTGCCAACCTTTGCCGAGAACGTGTCGGAACTTTCAAGAGTAGCAGACACTTTTAAGGAAGGGAAAAAAGCTCCAAGCGTACCCAAACGACCAGTTAAGGAAGCTCCGGTCGAGCAGGAGGAAGAAAAACCTTGGGCAGTAAGGAAGAAAACAAGTTGGGAGTGAGTTCTACGCTTTTTTGCTTAAGAAGTAAATCGTAAAGGTGCCTAGGATAAGGATGAAGAGCATGCCTAAGACTTTAGGGTGGACGAAGATTTGCAAGACATTGGCTCCATAACTGGAGGAGGTGGAAGGCCCAGATCCTGGAAGGCCTCCTTCGGTTGCAGGCATTTCAGGACTGGGAGCAGGTCCTGGATTGGCGCCCGTGCCCTTTTCTAAGAGTTGTTGTCCAAACGAGGCGCCGAGGGCCATAAGAACGATTACAATGCTGAGCACAATCAACCAGGTATGAGCCGTGTTTTCTTTAATGATGTTTTCTACACTGCTATCGCTCAGGCCGAACATGCGAACGATGAAGAGGATGAAAAAGATCACTAAGATCATCACCAAAAACCATGGAGTGACGAATTCAATGAAGAACCGGGCAGAAGGGGACAGAATGCCTAGGAAGGCAATAGCAAAGGCCACCATAACATGAAAAGGCTTTTTGTCACTTCCAAAGGGGCTTTTCCATTCTAAAAAGCCAAAGACAACGACATAGATCAATAGCCACGTGAATATAATGGAGAAATTCTTAAGGATGCCGATGTCGAGGAATGTGGCCATGGTTCATGGTGTTTGGGTTTATTTATTTCCCAGATTCTTTGAAAAATTCGTTTAAAAATTTCTTGAATCCACCGCCATCGCCGCCAGCAGGTTTGTCTGATCTTGTAACAAACCAGATGATAAGGCCAAAGACGGCAATGATGATGAGAAAAGCCTGTGTATCAGGGTCCATGACAAAGCTTAAAGCTCCGGGAACCCCCCACCAGTTGGCAGAAGCACCAAAGATATAGACAACGATGATGGCGCAGAGTAAAGCAATGACACTGCCTCCTGTTTTGTTCATGTCAAACCCATAGCCAAAGACGCCAACGATAAGCATAACCATAACGATGAGAATGGCAAAGATAGAAACACTGGGCAAGAAGCTGTTCATGATGACGACCAAGTCGCCTCCTTCTGGATAGGCACCTAAGATGTGGGGTATAACGATGGCCAAGCCCAGCACCAGAGCCACCATGGTATTGTATTTCTTGCCACCTTCCTCAGGTTTTCCAAAAATCTTGATTTTTTGCAGAACAGCAAAAGTAACGGTAAAGACAATAATAAAGGGCAATAAAACGTCGGCTACGCCAATCTCTGCTAGGTAGCCTATGAATCCTCTAAAATCCATGTTTTTTCCTCTTAGTCCCTTATTGGAGTGCAGTAAACATATGTGTTTACTGCATACAGTGACGGAAACTAGTATTTAGTCATTTCCGTCACTGATTATATTTAAACTTTTTGCTTTCTGAGTACCTTATCCTTCTTTGGGTTTGTCAGGCTTTGGGCTTTTGGTAATGTAAGCGATGAGTGCAACAAAGACAATTACTAGGAGTACGCTGCTGACGGCTACGCTGTCCCAGAACTGGGTAAGGTAGCTGTAGATTAGATCCAGCCAGCCCAAGGCATTAAAGAAGATTAAGACGATGCCGATGAACATGACCCACATCATGGGCCATTTCCATTTATCCGGAAGCTCGAACTCTTTGCCTCCTGTATGGAAGCTTCCAACCAGCATAAGGAAAAGGACGCTTAATAATAAGAGGAGAAATGTGTGTCCGACGGTTTGGTTGATGGCCGCAACGAGTTGACTGCTGGCCACGACGAAAAACGCGCTGACAAAGGCAACCATGGCGTTAAGGTTTTTCTTGGTGACTTCACCATGTTCTCCTTTTTCTGTACCAAAGATCTTGGTCTTTTCGAGGATGGCGAAGACAATGGTGAATACAAGAAGGAAGGGAAGTACAACGTCGTAGATACCGATTTGACCGAAGAAGTCAATGCTGCTTCGGAAGACAGAATCCGCCATAACTCTTCCTCCTGAAAGCGTCTATTTAAAGTTTTCTGTCAAAAACAACGATGATTGCTTCACTCACACCATCCAGGTAGGGATAGAAACAACTCAACAAACGGGTTCTTAAGCAGCTAGAGGTAATTCATCGGGATGATCTCCTGTTTCATAGGGAGGCAGGTTCTCAAAAGAAAAATCATCTTTAGGAGGGGGCACATAACCGATATTGAGGGGATCT
>Ga0209542_10005584_pt1 | contig 24991 bp, 22 predicted proteins | sample RifCSPhighO2_01_FD_184028 | JGI IMG/M metagenome (GOLD analysis project Ga0209542, IMG submission 184028) | Soil microbial communities from Rifle, Colorado - Rifle CSP2_plank highO2_0.1 (SPAdes) (version 2) | ecosystem: Environmental > Terrestrial > Deep subsurface > Rock core/Sediment ...
ATCTATTACTTGCAATACGCCCTTTTCACTCAAAAACCCCTTTGGCCCTTGTCGTATGCCTTCGGCATTTTGATCGCTTTCTCCATGTCTTACAAAATATACTAATTTTACTGCCATAATTTTTAATTGTTGTTGGTAAGTATTAATTATTATAGCAGTTTTGTGTGAATGTAGTATTGTGGACAATGTGGTAAGTTTTTCATATAATAAATTTATGAAAAAAGGAAAATCTCCGAAAACCAAAACCAAAACCAAAATGAAAAAAATTGTGATGGTTAGTGGGGGATTTGACCCGGTACACATAGGTCATGTTCGCTTGTTTCAAGAAGCTAAAAAACTGGGCGATAAGTTGATTGTTGTTCTCAATAATGACCACTGGAAAAGACTAAAGGGGCGTCATATTTTTATGCCCGATAAAGAACGCAAGGAAATCATAGAAGCGTTGGCTTGCGTGGATGGAGTAATTTTGACCGGACATCGAAAAAACACCAAAGACATAAGCGTTTGTAAGGAATTAGCTAAAATCAGACCACACGTTTTTGCCAATGGGGGGGATAGGTATGCTGAAAACATTCCGGAATATGAAATATGCAGAAAACTGGGCATTCAAATGGTTTTTAACGTTGGTAAGGGAGGAAAAATAAGGAGTTCATCTTTGCTACTTAAGGAGTATGCCGACCTAAAGCGTGGAAAAGGGAAATAATAGATTGGTTTCAGGTTCTTTTTGGGGTATAATTGTGCCATGGTAGGGATAAAAGCATTTCAAACAGAAAAGCCGTGGGGAAATTTTAGGCAGTTTACCAACAACAGCTTGTCTACGGTAAAAATTATTACGGTAAAGGCGGGAGAAAAATTAAGTTTGCAAAGTCACGCCAAGCGTTCTGAATTCTGGAGGGTCATTAAAGGTAGTGGAGTGATAGAAATAGAAGGTTCCAAATATGATGTAGTAGAAGGGGACGAGCACAATGTTCCTCTCCGTGCCAAGCATCGTATGGAAGCGGGTCCCGCCGGTCTCTCGGTTTTAGAAATTGCCACCGGAGACTTTGATGAAGAAGATATCGTTCGTTATGAAGACAAGTATGGCAGGGTCTAAAAATTATGAAAAAAGTGGTTAGCAAAAAAAAGAAAATTGTTAAGACTATTAAAAAACTCAAAACGAAAAAGAGAGTTGTTTCCCCTAGAAAAAAAGTTTTAAAAAAGAAAAAATCAATAGAGCTAAAAAGAGCCCCCCAGAATCCAATCATAGAACCGAGAAACTACCCTTGGGAATCGAAAGCTACCTTAAATCCAAGTGCCATTATTGAGAATGAAAAAATCCATCTCATTTATAGAGCAATTGGGGACAATGATTCTTCAGTGCTTGGTTATGCCTCAAGTTATGATGGTTACAATATTTCAGAAAGATCCCCCAACTCTATTTACAGTAGGCCCAACAATTTCAGTAAACCCGATTTTTCCACTTCGTCAATTGATTATATTTCTGGAGGCGGATGGAATGGTGGATGTGAAGACCCAAGGCTTACTCTCATGGGTGATACTGTTTATATGATTTACACCGCCTTTGATGGTTGGAGTTCGGTTCGCATAACTCTTACTTCAATAAAACTAAATGATTTTAAACAGAAGAGATGGAATTGGAAAAAGGGAGTTCCTATTTCTCCTCCAAATGAAATTCATAAAAATTGGGTTATTTTTCCCGAAAAGATAAACGGTAAGTTTGCAATACTGCACAGTTTTTATCCGAAGATTCTCATTGATTATTTTACTAGTCTAGACGAACTTGATGGAAGGAAATTTATTCAAAGCAACAACACAAGACCAGTGGATTACAGTAGAACTTGGGATAGTTGGTTTCGAGGGATTGGTCCTTCTCCTATAAAAACTGATATTGGTTGGCTTGTTTTATATCATGCAATGAACCATCGTAATTCCGATCGATACAGAATGGGTGCGATTATACTTGATTTGAAGAATCCAACCAAGATTCTTTACCGTTCAGAAAGTCCTATTCTTGAACCAGAAGAATATTATGAAAATAATGGGTATAAGTGGGGTGTAATATATTCATGCGGAGCGGTGGTGAAAAAAGGAAATCTTTTTGTTTATTACGGAGGAGCGGATAAAGTTATCGGTGTGGCCTCAATAAAACTTGCTGATTTACTTAATGACCTTAAAAAACACAAGGTGGTAAAATTGAAAAAACAAGGTATGGAAATCTAAAATTATATGTTTGTTTCAAAGAGATCAGAGCATAATCCAATTTTAATTCCGAATAAAGACCATTACTGGGAGGGATTCGCCACCTTTAATATGTGTCCGATTGCTCAAGGGAAAGACATTTACGGACTTTTTCGTGCTATTTCTGCGCCGGATATTCTGAGAAAGTCTCGCCAGGTTTCAGTTATTGGTATTGGGAAAAGTAAAGATGGGGCACATTTTAAAGACCGTATGCCATTTATTGTGCCGGAGAAAGAATGGGAACAATTTGGCTGTGAAGATCCCCGAGTAACGTATTTCGAAGGTACTTTCTATACTTTTTATACTGCCCTCTCTCAATATCCACCAGATTCAAATAGTATCAAAGTTGCTGTTGCACTTTCCTCTGATTTAAAAAAAGTTAACGAACGACATTTGGTTACTCCTTTTAATGCTAAAGCCATGGCACTTTTTCCCGAGCGGATAAATGGTAAGATCGTAACGATTTTCTCAGCGCACACAGATTCGCCTCCAGCAAAAATGGTTATTGCTGAAGTGGACACAGTGGAAGAATTGTGGAAACCATCTTTTTGGAAAGATTGGGAGAAAAAAATTGACGAATATGCAATCGATCCGAGGCGCAATGAATTTGATCATGTAGAAGTTGGTGCTCCTCCCATTAAAACAAAGCATGGTTGGCTTGTTGTCTATTCTCACATTCAGAATTATTTCCAGGGACCCGAAAATTTAAATAGAATTTTTGGTATTGAGGCTCTCTTGCTTGACCTAAATGACCCCAGGAAGATAATTGGTCGCACCAGTGGCCCCATGCTCGTGCCCGAAGAGCCATATGAACTTACGGGTTTCGTGCCTAATGTAATTTTTCCCAGCGGGGCGCAACTTAAAAAAGATACACTTACTGTGTATTACGGTGCAGCTGATACAACTGTGTGTTCTTTTCACATCAACCTCACTGACCTTATTGGAAGTATGCACGATGAAAAAAAAGACCGCTTTCATTTTCAAAGGTTCTTGGGCAATCCAATTATTACTCCAAAAGTTGAAAATGCCTGGGAAGCCAAGGCTACCCTTAATCCAGCGGCCCTATTCCTGGGGGGGCGTACACATATTCTCTATCGGGCGCTTTCTAATGACAATACTTCTTCGTTTGGATATGCAGTAACTGAAAATGGTACAAATATTACAGAACGTCTTTCAAAACCCATTTACGTTCCCCGAGAGGATTTTGAAAATAAGAAAATTAGCAATGCGAATTCTGGCTGTGAGGACCCCAGATTAACTCAAATCGGCAAGAATATTTATATATGTTATACCGCCTTTGATGGTGTTGGCCCTCCACGTGTCGCTATTTCTTCTATTACCGAAAAAGATTTTCTTTCCCGTAAGTGGAAGTGGGAGAAACCATTTCTTATTACTCCGCAAGGTATTGATGATAAAGATACCTGTCTTGTTCCGGAAAAGCTTCCCCTGGGTTATTTAATTTTACATCGTATTGAAAGTGAAATTTGCGGGGATTATATTCACACATTGAATTTCAAAAATGAAACTGTTAAAAAATGTATAAGGATTATCGGACCCAGAATGAATATGTGGGATAATGAAAAGGTTGGTATCACTGCTCCGCCGATTAAAACAAAGCACGGCTGGCTCCTGCTTTATCATGGTATATCAAAAAATCATCATACTTATCGCGTTGGAGCAGTCCTGCTTGATTTAAAAGATCCAGCCATTGTCCTTGCGCGTAGCACCGACCCCATATTTGAGCCAAAAGAGGAATATGAAAAAGTTGGAATTGTGAACAATGTAGTTTTTCCCTGTGGTTTGATTCTCCGAGATAACTTACTCTATATTTATTATGGAGGAGGGGACCGTGTTGTTGGTGTTGCCACAATGGAAATTGATATTATTCTCGATGCACTTTTACGTGGAGTGAAGCATTAATTGAATAAGATTATGATACAATAAATATATGAAAATAAACCTCAAGAGCACAAATATAGAACTTACTCCCGCCATACATGATTATGTAATAAAGCGAGTCACTAACTTAGAAAAACTACTTTCCAATATTGAAGAGGAGGGAGGGGAAGTAAATGTAAATTTCGAAGTTGCAAAAAGCACCAACCACCATAAGTCGGGGGACGTTTTCCATGCCGATTGTCTTATTAATATCAAGGGTGAAGAATTTTATTCCAGTTCAGATAAAGAGGATTTATATCAAGCAATTGATGAGATAAAGGAGATTCTCTTCAGAGAAATTAGGAAAAACAAAGATCGCAAACAGACCCTTTTAAAACGTGGAGCTACTAGTATAAAAAAAATGATGAAAGGTCTTTCAACAAGGAATCCTTTTACATCTAAATATTAGTTTTCTTAAATTCCCCCCAACTTATTTCTCTTTTACCCTCAGGTAAAACTTTTCTTATGATAAATTTATCATTTTCTAGAACAGCATCAGTAATTATTATTCTTTTTCCGTCCTTTAAGAAAAAAGTTCTGGGCCAGTGGGTATAAGCTCTAAATTTATTATATAAATCACTTGGCGATTCAACCGCCAAGTCAACGAGTCCGTCTTCTTTTTTTATTTTTTTAGAGAAAATTACCTTGTCTTCATCTTGGGGGATTGCTTTTGTTTTTTCCTCCATTAATTCTGGTAGAATTTTTATTAAAAGTTCTCCTCCGATTTTTATTAAACGTTTGCGTAATTCTGGCGCAGTTTCATCTGGTCCTATATTTGTTTTCTCTTGAGCTAAAATATCTCCGGCGTCCATTTTGTAGACCATTTTTTGTATTGTCACCCCTGTTTCTGTATCGCCGTTTAAAATAGCGGACTCAACAGGAGAAGCTCCCCGATATTTTGGCAAAAGTGAATAATGAACATTAATTGATCCAAGTTTTGGTATATTTAAAATTTCTTCCGGAATAATTTTCCCGTAAGCGACAACCAGGAAGAAATCTATAATGTTTTGTTCACCACGCATATTTTTCTGCTGAAAAATTGCTCTTCTCGCCTCGTCAGTCTGCGAAAGGGTTCCCAAAACATTACAGATTTCTTTTTCATATAACTTCTCTGGCTGAATGTATGAAATATTATTTTCTATGGCCCAGATTTTCACCGATGGGGGAGTTAGAATCATTTTGCGCCCCTGTTTAGCATCGGGAGAAGTAATAACAAGCGATGGCATATAACCATTTTCTTTTAAAATGTCTAAAGTTAGAGAAGCTACATCCGGCGTTCCCCAGAATATGAAATTTAATTTATCTTTATTCACTTTATAACTTTGTAAACTATTTTGCCAACTCTTCTTTTACATCTTTGGCGTGATCAATAAAAAGTATACCATTCAAGTGATCAGTTTCATGTTGAAAAATTTGCGCAAGCAATCCAGAAGCGCCTCTTTGGAATTTCCTCCCCCTTTCGTCGTAGGCAACTATGGTTGCCTTCTTGGCTCTGAAAGTTTTACCATAAAAGGGACGCACAGAAAGGCATCCTTCCGGCAACCATTCCCTTTCCCGGGAAAGTTTAGAAATTTTTGGATTGATAAAAACAACATCTTTTAATTTTTCTTCTCTTTTTGTTCCGTTCTCTTCATTAAAGTTTTTAGAAAATATTTTACCAGCAACAATAAATATCCTGACTGAATATCCAATCTGCGGTGCCGCTATCGCTACCCCGTCGTTTTGACTTTTTAGTGTGTCCGACATTTCTTTCAATATTTTTTTTATTTTAGGAGTTTTAATTTCACGTATGAGAACCTCCTTTGCATTTTGGCGCAGAACCCTAGCATCTTTTGCTTCTTTTTGAAGAATCTTCTTCATCCCGTTAGAAATAGGAAATGCTTTGCATTTCCGTAGTTATATTACTTTTTGTAAAATTTCTAACCATGGGATTTCTAACGGGATTCATTTTCTTATTTGAGTTCTTTTAAGTATTCCAAAAGCTTGCTTAGCTTCACAGTTTCTTGAGATCTATTAGACATATCGCGCACTATTACAGTGTTATCAAGTGCCTCTTTTTGGCCAAAAATCAATGCGTGAGGAATGGCTAGTCTCTCAGCGCTTGCCAACTGTGAACCGAGACTGTCTTTTGAAAGTGCTTGAGTGGTGGGGATGTGTGCTTTGCGCAGTATCTCAATTATGTTTAGACTTTTCAACCTAGCTTCAGAGCCGAGCTGAATGAAATAAATTTTCGGTTTCTTTAATATACGGGGTGAGAGATTTTTATACCAGGGAGATGTAATTATTCTATCTACTCCAATAGAAATTCCTACAGCCGAGACATCTCTCTTGCTTCCAATTTTGCGAGCTAGATAATCGTAACGTCCTCCGCCGGCAAGCGTCAATGGAGAGTCGCCCTCAGTGCCCGCTTGTTCTATAATCTCAAACACAGTACGAGTGTAATAAGAAAGTCCGCGCACTAGATTCTTGTCTATATTATATGGAATTTTCATTTCTTCTAGATATTCCAATACTTCTTTAAAATGTTTTTTACAAGCAGAACAAAGAAAGCTTATTGAATCTGGGGCCTTCGCATTTATTATGACCGTTTTTTCTTCTTTGGAGTCTAAAATACGAAGTGGGTTTGTTTTTAAGCGTTCCCGGTCAATACTGGGGAGTTGATTAATGTGTTTTCTATAATAACTTGTTAGCTCTTTAATATAATCGCTTCGGCATTCTTTATCACCAATAGAATTTATGCTTATAGAAAGATTTTCTGCTCCAGCTTCTTCCAGAATACTCATGCCCGCCTTTATGACGAGTGCGTCCATGATACTTTTCTCGCTTCCCAAGGAATCTAAATCAAATTGCCAAAATTGCCTATAACGTCCGCGTTGAGGTTTGTCATGTCGGAAAATGGGACCATACTGATAAAACATTACAGGTTGGGGCATGGTATGCATTCCGTGTTCGATGTAGGCGCGCACAAGGGGAGCTGTATGTTCGGGTCGAAGTGCCAAATGGTCCTTGCCCTTTGTCTTCAGTGTGTACATTTCTTTATCTATAATGTCGGTACCGACGCCAATTGAAGAAGTAAAAATTTCTTCGTGCTCCATTATGGGAGTCTCGATGGGTTTGAATCCATAGTACACCGCCACCTCTTGTGCTTTTTCAAAAAATCCCTGGAAGCTGTAATATTCCTCATTCATAATATCCCTCATTCCCTTAGGGGATGTGGGGTCTTTTATTTTGGCGGTTTTTGATATTATTCGGTGTTTTAATTTTTTCATGGTAATTGTAATTCTTTTATAAATTATTCAGCTTGTATAAAAGTGCCCGGCAAAATATCTATCTTTCCTATCGGCCATAAACGCAAAAGCGCTCTTCCTACTAAAAGATTTTCGGGTACTGGACCCCAGAATCTTGAGTCTGAACTGGCAGATCTATTGTCTCCCATGACAAAGTACTCATTGTTTTTTAATTCCAAACGTAGACTACCACTTGAAGTATTTTTTACATAAGGCTGGTCTAGATTAAATCCATCTCTATGTTCTTCATTAACTATAATAACAACGGCATCTTTTATCTCTACTGTTTCATTTGGAAGACCAATTATTCGTTTAATGAAAAATTTTGTTGTGTCTTTTGGGTATCGGAAAACAACAACGTCACCTCTTTGGGGGCTACTTAGTTTGTAAGATATTTCATCGATGATTAGGTATTCCTTGTTTTGGAATGTAGGGACCATAGAAGAACCAGATATAATGAAGGGTTGAACGATGAAAGCACGAACAAAGATAACAACGACTATGGCTATGATTGAAAAACGCACTAACTCCCACGTTAGTTGTCTCTTATTTTTTTCTTCTCCATTTTCTTGCTCTTTTTCTTCTTGCATTATCTGCATTCTAGCACAAAGCATTCTTGACATAGTGGATGAATTGTTCCGTAATGAATCCCGTTAGAGATTATGATAGTTAATTGTTTTAGTAAATGCTAAATTAGTATTATGGTTGAACATATTATTAGTTTTAAAGAAAGGTACGGAAATCTAAAGATTTCCTATCTCTAACGGGATGAAATTAATTGTTGGTCTGGGAAACCCCGGGGAAGAATACGAAAACACGAGACACAATACTGGCTGGATTATGCTTGATTTTATTTTAGGTAAAAAAGCTGAATGGAAACAAAGTTCTGGGACGAAGGCTCTTTTCTATAAAGATTCCTTGTCGGGTAAGTCCGTTGAATACTTTAAACCAATTACTTTTATGAACAACTCTGGAACTGCTGTTTTATATGCTAAAGATAAACACAAGACATCTTTGAAAGACATTGTTGTAATTCATGATGATATTGATTTACCGCTTGGTAAGATGAAAATATCTTTTAATAAAAGCTCGGGTGGGCACAATGGTCTAGAATCAGTTATTAAAAAATTAAAATCAAAGGAATTTTTAAGAATAAGAATTGGAATAGCATCCTCTACTCCGTCCGGTAAAATACGTAAACCAAAGGGGGAGAAGGCTGTGCTTAATTTTCTTCTAGGAGAATTTAAAAAACCAGAACTGGAAAAATTAAAAAAACTCTCTAAAAAAGTAGCCGAAGCGATGGAAATGATATTCTCTGAAGGCTCAAGTAAAGCCATGTCTCTTTACAATTAATAAAGCTATGCCTGCCCGCCCTTGGCGGGAGTTTGTACAATTAGTTTTAAATTTCCTTGACTGCTTCTATGATAATGCTTTTTTCGCTGTTCCGTAGCGAGACTTTGCCAGAAATAGCAATACATTTTTCGGGAACGAGTATATCCATACATTCTTTGAATATAGAAGGGAAAGCCACTGCTTCTATCAAGCCGGTTAGGTCTCTTATTTTCAGAAATGCCATACGCTCGTTGTTTTTAGTGATAACCTGTCTCGATGTTTCAATCATTCCTCCGATGGTAACGGGGATGCCATCTCTCGCCTCTTCTTTTATTTTTTTTATATTCATGTTTCTGCTTTCTAATTTATCGCGTATGCGGTCTAGGGGGTGCCCTGAAATATAAAGTCCCAGTAACTCTTTTTCCCAAAGCAATTTTTCTGCTTGAGTTGCTTCCTTGGCATCTTTGAGTCTGAAAGTTATGGGTTTAACGTTTGTTATACCACCAAAAAGGGAAACCTGATTTTCGTTTTGATTGGCAGATTCGTGATTATATAAAAGCATGTCTTCAAGATTAAATAAAAAAACTCCACGCTCGCCAAATTCATCCATGCTTCCTGATTTAATTAAGGCTTCCATGGATTTTTTATTTAAATTTTTGTGTTTGATTCTGTCTAAAAAATCAGTCATTGATTCGAATTTTCCATTTAATTTCCTCTCTGTTATAATGGCGTCTGATATATCCTTTCCTAGATTTTTAATAGTATAAAGTCCAAACCTTATTTTTTCACTAGTATTTTTCTCTTTATTTCTAATGACAGTAAAGCCACCATAGCTTTCGTTGATATTGGGAGGCAAGACCGGAATTTTCATGTTCTTACACTCTTCGATTATTTCAGAAATTTTTTCTACATCACCGGATTCGGCAGTTAGTATGGCGGCCATATATTCAACAGGATAATTTGCTTTCATATAAGCAGTTTGGTATGCCACTTTCCCATATGATGCTGCATGTGCCTTGTTGAAACCATATGCCTGGAAGGGTTCAAAAAGTTTCCAAAGTTTTTCAGCAAATTCTGGAGTTTGGCCGTTTTCTATAATGCCTTCAGTAAATTTTTCTCTTTGAGCTGCCATTTCGGCTGGGATTTTCTTTCCGACTGCCTTTCTAAATTTATCCGCTTCCTCCCAGTTGTAGCCAGCAAGTTCTATGGCACAAAAAAGAAGGTCATCTTGGTAAACAATCAAGCCGTATGATTCACCTAAAAACTTTTTCATTCTTGGGTCCAGATATTTTATTAAATTTTTATTGTGTTTACGTTTAATATATTCCGGAATTATTTCCATTGGCCCGGGACGATATAAGGCAATCATGGCATTGATGTCATGAATTGAGGTGGGTTTCAGTTCTTTTAAATATCTGGTCATCCCCGAACCATTTAATTGAAAAAGTCCCTCTGTCTGACCTTTAGCTAATAGTGAAAAAGTTTTTTTATCATCAAGCGGAATGTTCTCAATGTCTATATCTATATTGTAAAATTTTTTTACTAAACTCACTGCATCGCTTAAAATTGCCAGATTTCTAATGCCCAGAAAATCAAACTTTAGAAGTCCCGCTCTTTCTGCACTATACATATCATATTGTGTAATTATTTTCCCACCCTTTGGGTCAAATTGAATTGGCATGTATTCGTAAAGGGGCTTGGGGGCAATAACCACTCCAGCTGCGTGGACTGAAATGTGCCGTACACATCCCTCTAATTTCTTTGCTAGGTCTATTATTTTTTTTGTGTCTTTTTCTTTCTCATATGCTTCTTTTAATTCTGGTATCATTTCCATGGCATGGTCTATGGTCATCGGCATTCCCTGTGAACCCGGGGGGATCATTTTTGAAATTCTGTCTCCTACAATGTAAGGATAAGATAGAGCACGAGCTACATCACGCACTGCGCCCCGTGCCATCATTGTGCCAAAAGTTCCAATCTGGGCGACTTTATCTTCTCCATACTTTTTCTTTGCATATTCAATCATTTCATCTCGTCTATTATCTGCAAAATCCATGTCAATATCTGGCGGAGAGGGGCGGAAGGGATTTAGGAATCGTTCAAATGGGAGTTTGTATTCTATGGGGTCAATGTTTGTAATACCTAGAAGATAAGTAACGAATGAACCGGCGACCGAACCTCTGATTGTAGTTAAAACTCCTTTTTCTTTTGCATGGTTAAGAAGGTCGCCAACCACCAAAAAATATGGAGAATAACCTTTGTCGCAAATAATTTTTAGTTCATATTCTACGCGCTCCGAAATTTCTTTTGTTTTCTCTATGTTTAGACGCTTGAAGCCTGCATAAGCAAGTTCGTATAGTTTTTTGTCATAAGACATTCCTCCTTCAACTTTAAAGTCGGGAAAAACCCACTGTTCAAGAGAAAGTTCCAGATTGCACATGTCGGCAATCACCATCGTGTTCGTGACAGCTTCGGGAATATCCTTAAACACTTCGAGGGCTCTCTCTGTGTTGAAAAAAGAAAAATCATCGTTCGAAAATTCAAATTTACTTGCCTCTTTTCCATCGCCCTGTGTGTTGATTTGAAGGAGTGTGTGGTGTGCTTCGTGGTCATCGCTATGTGGGTAATGTGAATCTTGGGTTGCCACAAGTTTTACTTTATGTTTCTTGGCAAGCGTGATAAGCGACTCACGGACCAATTTGTCGTTCTCTACTCCGGGGTGGCATTGAATTTCAATAAAATAATTCTCTTCCGTGAACATGTCTTTGAATTCTTTTATCAACTCGTCTGCTTTATTCATATCACCCCGAAGTACTGCTTGAGATAATTCTCCCCCCAGACATCCAGAGAGCGCAATTAATCCACTTGAATATTGACGAAGAATTTCTCTATCAATTCTTGGTTTGTAATAATAGCCCTCTAGGTTTGCAAGGGTAACAAGACGAATTAGATTTTTATATCCGTCTATATTTTTTGCCAAGAGGGTAAGGTGATAGTAGCGTTTACTGCCCCCCGCTTCTGCGGTTCTATCTTTACGTGAACCTGCGGTCATGTATACTTCTACCCCGATAATGGGTTTAATTCCTGCTGTTTTAGCCAATCTATAGAACTCAATTGCGCCATACATATTGCCGTGGTCAGTTATGGCGAGCGCAGGCATTTCAAATTTCTTAGCGAGTGCAATTAAATCTTCAATCTTAGAAAGCCCGTCTAAAAGGGAGTAATGTGAATGCGTATGTAGATGTATAAATTTTCCATCGGCTATTTTCATGACTTTTTCATTATGATAGCATATTTCCCGTATTTTTATTTTGTGTTAATTAACATTAAAAGCGTGTATAATATACTCTAAATGAATAAAAAAAATAAATCCAATAAAGACAATAAAAAAGTTTTTGAAGGCAATGGCGCCCTAGCGTCATATTTGTCACCTGGAACATTGGGGTTAACTCCAATGGTAGAGTTGCCAAGTTCGCTAAACCCATTCTCAAAAGATAAAATAAGAATTTTTATTAAACTCGTGCAGTTTGTTCCTCTTTGTAATATAAAATCACTTCCCGCCTTCACAATGCTACAAAACATTCCAAGCAAAAAATTATCTAAAATAAAAAATCTTGTAGAATATTCATCGGGCAACACAGTTCTTTCTCTCACAATTTTCGCTAAACATTTTGGAATTCCCAACATGCACGCGATTATTACTCCAGACGTCCCAGAACACAAAAAGCGTTTGCTTCGACTTGTTGGTGCGAATATTTTTATTTCTCATGGTCCACCCAGCCCTGGGGTCTTTGATAAGGAGGGTGGAATTAACGACGCCCGAACCCTCGGAGGAAAAACAGGTTGGTATAATCTTAATCAATATATTAATCCCAGCAATCCCGACGCTGCCAGTGAATATGTTGGCAAAGAACTCTGGCAACAGCTTGGCGACAAACTTTCGATTTTTTTGGCTAGCATAGGTACGGCTGGAACCATTGTGGGCGCTGGTTCTTATTTAAAGACAAAAAAGCCCGATTTAAATATAATTGGTGCAACCATCAAAGAGGGTTCTTCAATACCTGGACCTCGTGGGGAAGTGGCCATACACAAGCTTGGCATAGAGTGGAAAAATGTTGTTGATGAGGTTATAGCCGTCGATACGAAAAGCGCTTACGAAAAAAGTCTGGAACTTATTCGCTTGGGGCTTTTCGTGGGACCCTCTACTGGTATGCAGTTTTCAGCCTTACTTACCAAGCTAAAAGAATATAAAAAGAAAAATAAATTAAAAAAATTCCGAAACAAAAACGGAGAAATAGTATGCTGTTTTCTGGCTTGCGACACAATGTTCCCTTATATTGATGAATACTTTGACGTCTTGCCAGCCGGCTATTTTCCTAAAATAAAGAATTTGTAGTATAATCATAATATGAAAAAAATTCGTGTTGGTATAAATGGTTTCGGTAGAATCGGCAGGGCATTCTTGAAAGTTGCCTGGGACAGACCAGAGCTAGAAATAGTAGTGGCTAATGATCTCGGCGATGTGGAAACCATGGCTTATCTTTTAAAATATGATACGGTTTATAAAAAATGGAAACACGATATTGAAGTCAACGGACACGATATTGTTGTTGATGGAAGAAAAATTAAAATTATTTCTGAAAAAGACCCCAGTAAATTACCTTGGAAAGATATGGATATAGATGTGGTAGTGGAGTCAACGGGACTGTTCACTTCTTACGAAAAAGCAAGTGTGCATTTAAAAGCAGGTGCGAAAAAAGTTGTAATTTCTGCGCCAGCCAAGGAAGACGGTGGGGAAGTAGTGGGTGCCACTATTCTGCTTGGTGTAAATGAAGAAAAGTTTGGAACTTGCGATATTACTTCGAATGCGTCTTGCACCACGAATGCGGCATCACCACTAATTGCGATTTTAGACGAGGCTTTGGGAATTGAAAAAGCTATCTTAAATACTGTTCATGGCTATACTGCCAGCCAATCCCTCGTTGATGGTCCGAGTAAAAAAGATTTAAGAGAGGGAAGAGCCGCAGCAGAGAACATTGTGCCTTCTTCAACAGGAGCTGCTATTGCCGTAACTAAAGCTTTCACTAAATTAGATAAACTTTTTGATGGCATATCTGTTCGAGTACCTGTGGTTGCTGGGTCTATTGTAGATGTAACCTTCATCTCTAAGAAAAATACAAGTGTTGAAGAAGTAAACGAACTTCTTAAAAAAGCGTCAAAGGATCCCAGGTGGAAAGGTATTTTTGCAGTGACAGAAGAAGAACTTGTCTCCAGTGATATCTTGGGAAGCCCCTATGGATCTATTGCTGATTTAAAGATGACGAGAGTGGTGGGGGGGAATTTAGTAAAAGTGCTCGGCTGGTATGACAACGAAATGGGGTATACTTACACCCTAGTTGACCACGTTATCAAAACAGGGAGAACTATTTAATCATGAAAGAAAAGAATAAAGGACTTATATATATTTTTATAAGTATATTTGTAATTATAACAGGTTTTTCTTGGAGCCCAGGAATTGGGCGGATGTTTTGCCAGGGGGATTTTGGAGAATTTTGTGGTTTTCCTTTTTTATTCATATCAATTTTAATTTTCATCTTTACTCTTGCTAGAGGCATCTCCAAATTTTTTAATCCTCCTCCTTCGCTAGCGAGAAAAATCCACCCAATTATTTTTGTAGTATTTATAATTATTGTTGCAGCGATACTTTTTAAGTTTCTTCTTCGATAAGTTTTTTAACCTATTATATATGATATACTAAGGAATATTATTTTTGTAGAAATTTTTATATTTCTCCTTTCATCACACACACGGCTGGGCCGATGAGATAGATGTTTTGGTATGAGCCGTCTTTTTGCTTTTCAAATTCTACGGTGAGGTCTCCGCCGGGTTGTTTGATGTGGCAGATATTTCCTGCCTGCGCCCCGCCTGCGCGGGCAGGAGGCAGGTCTTTTATTAAGCCGAGATGATGCGAAGCGATGGCGACAGAGGTTGCGCCCGTGCCACATGCCCAGGTTTCATCTTCCACTCCGCGCTCGTATGTACGCACATGAAATATCTGGTTTCCTCCTTGACCTTTTATTTCTACGAAGTTTGTGTTTACTCTTTTGGGATCAGAATCAGCCCTTTTTTTTCCTTCTTCAAAAACAGGGAAATTTTTAATATCTTCCACAAACATTATATTGTGCGGAGTAGTGCCCTGACAAATAAAAGGCAAACCATTTCTTTCAGTTATTTCTTCCACGTCTTGCATTTTTAGTTTTATTAAGCCATTTTTTAGTATTTCGGCTTCATGTTCTCCATCTATTGCCAGGAACCTCACTTTTTTAGGATTCTTAATGATTCCCAAAATGCTATTTGCAAAATGAACCATACACCGTCCGCCGTTGCCACACATAGAACCCATGGAACCGTCATTGTTGATAAACACCATTTTAAAGTCATAACCTTTTCCTTCTTCCAAAAGTAGTATTCCATCAGCCCCAACGCCGAAGCGACGATGACACATTAGCTTAATTTTTTCTACATCAGAAATATCAAAAAGCTCATTCCTGTTGTCTATTAGTATAAAATCGTTTCCGGTTCCATGATATTTATAAAACTCCATTTCCACAGTATACTATACTTTATTTAAAACGTGTTATAATATTAAGCATATGAAAATCTTTGTTGGCACAGACCACGCTGGCTTTGGGCTCAAGGAAAAGCTGGTAACTTTTTTAAAAGCTCAAGGGCATGAGGTTATGGATAAGGGCGCCTTTGAATACAACGAGGGAGATGACTATCCCGATTTTGTTATTCCAGTTGCCAGAGAAATTTCGAAAGATCCAGATAATTCTAAAGGCATTATTTTGGGGGCTACTGGTGAAGGAGAAGCTATAACCGCAAATAAATTTCCGCATGTGCGGGCGGTAGTATATTATGGGCAAGGACTCTGTGTGGTAGACGATGAGGCAGATGTAATTATTCGTTCCAGACAGCACAATAATGCAAACGTTTTATCTTTGGCCGCTCGATATTTAACTGAAGAAGATATGATGAATGCCGTTGCCCTTTGGCTTAAGACACCTTACAGCGGAGATGAAAGACATGTTCGCAGACTTGCTAAAATTGATCAAATCAGTCAAGAAAGAATGTAATTCATGAAAAAAAAATCTCGAGAACTAGAGGTAGCCATAGAAGCAGCGCTACAAGCAGGGAAAATTTTAGAAAAATATTTTGAGACGGCAATATTAAAGGAATTTAAAGAAGATTACGGTATAGTAACTTTAGCCGACAAGAAGTCCGAGGAGATAATAAAAAAAATAATTCTAAAGAATTTCCCCAACCATTCTATTTTAGGAGAAGAAACTGGCATGACCGCAAACGGAGAGAAATATATGTGGCATATTGATCCCATAGATGGAACAAGAAATTTCGCAAACGGTATTCCGATTTTTGCCGTTTCTTTAGCGCTTGTCTCTCATGACGAGATATTGCTTGGGGTCGTTTACAATTCAGCCACCAGATCTTTATTTTATGCCGAAAAGGGCAAGGGGGCGTATTTTAATGACAAGAGAATATTCGTTTCAAAAGACAATAAAGAAAACGCCATAATGACTGTTTCTCCCGGAGGAGATAGGCTGAACCGGCAACTTTTCTTAACCTTATATTACTCAATACCGCAGGGAGTCTCAAGATCAATTCGCAATCTAGGATGTACTGCTTTGGAGCTTGCCTACGTTGCCCGAGGAGGGCTTGAAGCAAACATCCAGCTTGGGCTTAGTACTTACGACTTTGCTGGAGGCGCGTTACTGGTTCTGGAAGCTGGAGGAAAAATAACCAAACTTGACGGCTCCCCATGGAAATTTCCCGAAAATAAGTTCATAGCTTCTAATGGAGTTTTTCATGACTTGTTGATTGAGGAAGTTAAAAAACAGAAAGCGAAAGTTGGGCAAAATTAAATTTGTATAAAAATGACTGAAATAATTCCGGCAATCTTGCCGAAAAATTACGAAGAGCTTAAAAACGAAATTGCTTTAGTGCGCAGACTTGTTCCCTTGGTGCAAGTAGATATTTGCGATGGAGTTTTTGTGAAAAATATTACTTGGCCTTTTGCTGGACAGGATTTTGATTCACATTTTAAAAAAATTTTAAACGAAGAAGAAGGAATGCCGTTTTGGGAAGATATTGATTTTGAGCTTGACCTTATGGTCACTGACGCCATAGATAACTTTGACATTTATACTAAACTAGGACCCAAAGGAGTAATTTTCCACCTTGAGGCGGTGGGGAACCTGGAGGACTTTAAAGATTTTCTTGAAGGTATTGATATGTATATTAGAGAGAGTATCCAAATAGGTGTTGCTATAAATCCATCTACCCCCCTGGAACAACTTTTTCCTCTGATTTCCCACGTGGATTTCGTGCAATGTATGGGGAACGATAAACTGGGACACCATGGAATGGAATTAGATGAAAGGGTTTATGAAAAAATTAAAATTCTAAGAGAAAAATATCCCGACCTACCCATCGCAGTTGACATCGGTGTCAATAAAATAACTGCACCACTTTTAGTGGAAGCGGGAGTAAGCAAACTTATTGCCGGTTCGGCTATTTTCGGTAGCGATGATATAATGAATTCCATTGAAGGTTTGAAAAATTTATAAATTACATTATGTCTTTATCGGATACTAAAATCAAAGAGCTTGAACTTAAGGCCAACGATATTCGTCAGTCTATAATTTCAATGTTGCTGGAAGCAAAGAGCGGGCACACGGCAGGTCCCCTTGGCATGGCAGACATTTTTACTCTTTTTTATTTTCACATACTGCGTCATGATCCGAAAAATCCGTCTTGGCCCGAGCGAGACAGAGTGGTGCTCTCGAACGGACACATTTGTCCTCTGCTTTATGCAACCATGGCACACGTCGGGTACTTTCCGATTGAAGAATTACAAACCCTACGCAAATTCGGGTCTCGTCTTCAAGGTCACCCCCATCGTGAGTACATGCCTTGGCTTGAAAACTCCTCTGGTCCACTGGGTTCTGGTCTTTCCCAAGCCGTCGGCATGGCGCTAGCTGATAGAATTGATGCAAAAGACGACGACAGATTTATTTATTGTTTCATGTCTGATGGAGAACTGGATGAAGGGAATTCTTGGGAAGGGATAATGTTGGCGGGTAAAAATAAATTAAGAAATTTAATTGCTGTTGTTGACAGAAACAATATCCAAATAGACGGCTTTACGGAAAACATCATGCCCCTTGAGCCATTGGCCGACAAATGGCGAGCTTTTAATTGGCATGTGATAGAAGCTTCGGGGCACGATTTCAGAGCTCTCGATGAAGCAGTGAAGGAAGCTCAAGCAATATATGAAAAACCGACAGTTATCATCGCCCACACTATTCCTGGAAAGGGGGTGGATTTTATGGAGCGTGATTTTAAATGGCACGGTACTCCACCCGGGATTTCTGACATGCCGGGAGAACCACCCAAGGAAGTTCAAGGAAAAATGGCGCTTGAACAATTAAGAACATTGGGCGGGAAAATTAAAAGCGAGCATCAATAATTCGACAAGCCTGTCATAAATAAAATGTTAAATCCAAAATTAAAATTAAATCCTAAAATTTTTGCTTCCGATGTTGAGCAGGCTGCCATCCGAACTGGTTTCGGAGATGGGCTAGTGTTGGCGGGGGAAGCCGATGAAAATGTGGTAGCGCTTTGCGCGGACTTGACCGAGTCCACTAAGATGCATTTCTTCAAAGAAAAATTCCCTGAAAGATTTGTAGAGGTGGGTGTGGCAGAGCAGAACCTGGTCACTGTAGCTTCCGGCATGGCGTCTATGGGGAAGATCCCCTTCGTCTCAAGTTATGCCATGTTCTCTCCCGGGCGTAATTGGGAACAAATAAGAACAAACATAGCTTACAATGACAGAAAAGTTGTAATTGTGGGTTCGCACGCCGGTATTTCTGTCGGACCTGACGGAGGCACTCATCAGGCGCTTGAAGACATTGCGCTTATGCGAGTAATACCAAACATGGATGTGGTGTCTCCGTGCGATAGTATAGAAGCTAAAAAAGCTACACTTGCTCTAGCAAAAACAAAGAAGCCAGGGTATTTACGTTTAGCTCGAGAAAAAACACCAATCATTACTACAGAGGAAACTCCATATGAAATAGGAAAGGCAGAAATTTATTGGTTGCCTGATGTAGGATTAGCTCAAGTAGGAATCATTGCGACGGGGGGACTGATGCATTGTGCAATTCTTGCAGCCAAGGAATTAGAAGCAGAGGGTGTGAAAACTAAAGTAATGAATGTGCATTCTATAAAACCGATAGATGTAGATGCTGTTGTTGCCCTTGCGAAAGAAACGAGAGCCCTGGTTACAGTGGAGGAACATCAAACAATGGGAGGCATGGGTTCGGCTGTGGCAGAAGTCCTTGCAGGAAATTATCCTACACATATTGAATTTGTCGGAGTGAAAGATAAATTTGGACAATCAGGAAGCCCAGATGAGCTCATTGAGCACTATGGGATGGGGAAGGATGCTATAAAGGAAGCGGTGAAGACCTGCCTGCGCAGGCAGGAAGTTTTAAAGAGAAAGATTTAGGAAACTCTTTTCTTGGCAAACTTTTTATAAAGCACACATAATTTTTTGCTAAAAATTTGCTCTGCTCGGCTCGTCAGCCTGCGCAAGGCTTTCTAAAAAATTCGCCTGCGATGAGTTTCCTAATTTATCTTAGTTGCTTTATAGTTTGCCGGAGCTTTAGCTAAATATTCTTCCAATTTTTCGCGCGAGAGAAGCCCCTTTTGTGCGCCGATTTCTTGAACCACGGACATTGAATTTATCGGTCCCCAAGACAGCGCTTCAAGTGGAGATTTACCGAGAGCAAGCGCGCAAGTTACGGTAGAAGAAAAAGCGTCGCCGGCGCCAGTGCGATCAAGTGGGAGAGCAATGTCCGGATAAATTGGAATATACCAGAGAGTATTGTTTTCAAAAAGATAAGCTCCGTTCGGTCCGTCGCTAATGGAAACCATTTTCGGTCCCAAAGCATGAATGCCCTTGGATAATTCTAAAATGTCCTTGCCCTCTTTTTCCAGAATAACTTGCGCCTCTTCGACGTTACAGAAAAATATTTCTGCACGTTTGTATAAGCCAGCCAATTTTTCTTTACCTAATTTGATTTCATTTTTTCCAGGCTGAAAAGCGAGTTTTATATTTTTATGTTTTTCCAAATAATCAACCACAGTGTTGTGAAAGGGGAATGCGCTTTCAGCAACCGAACTAAAGTAAAGCCATTTTGGTTCTCCCATCTCTCCTAGTTCATACGTATATTTTTCGTGCTTGATTAAAATAGTACGGTCTACGTCGTACCAGATCACATAATGGTAATTTGTTTTGACGCCTTTGTTTATTTTTACAAAATCTGTATTAACTTTATCTTTTTGAAGCGAAGCCAAGCACTCTTCTCCTTCTTTGTCGTCTCCAAGATTAGAAACCAAAGCGGAATGAAGTCCCAAACGACTAGCTGACACAGCAGCATTCGCCGCGTTGCCGACGGCAGGAACCACTGTGACCGACTCATAGGGTACTTTGTCCCCGAAGGGAATACATAACTCGCATGCATTAGTGTCTATTTTACAATGTACGTGTGCGTCCTTTAATCTTATAAAAGCATCTGTTACCGTATCTCCAAGTGCCAAAAAATCAATTTCCTTCATGCTATAATAATAGCATACTTATTAGATAATATAAAAACAGTAAAATTATGTCTAAAAAAATTATTTTAGTCATTTTCCCTCTCATTATCTTTTTTAGTTTTCATACAGCACAAGCGACGGTAGTGATAAATGAAATAATGTATGATTTAGATGGCGGTGATATTGATTATGTAGAAGTAGTTAATCAAGGAGAAACCGGCATAGACTTATCCACCTTTAAGCTTTTAATTAGTAATTCAACTTCCAACCACACCATTAACTCCTTCTCTGGTAGCCCTGTTTTACTTTCTGGAAAATATGGAGTGATAATTCCAACTTCTTCAATTTCAAAATATGTGGACAAATGGGGGAGTAGTGGGAATATTTTTACCAGCAGTTTTTCACTTCCGAATAGTACCGCTAAGGTAGAAATAAATGATGGCGATAAAACTGCCCCCATTTCTTCGGTCACTTATGATTCATCACAAGGAGCAAGTGGGGACGGAGAATCTTTGCAATTTTTAGGTGGCAGTTGGGTGTCAGCCTCACCTACTCCAGGAGTAGAAAATCAGCCTTCTTCTTCCAGTGCTTCAGATTCCGAAACTTCTGTCATTCCAGAAGACGAGGGCACAACTCCATCTTCGTCTAACATCACCAAATCACAAAAAGAGAATCCGACAACAAAACAGGAAATTAAAGCAAAAATTTCTGTTAAAGATTTTTCTTTTTCTGGTATACCGTTATCTTTCAATGCCACGGCATATGGATATTCCGGCGAAGAACTTTACTCTGGAAAATATTTTTGGAATTTTGGTGATGGTAGTTCAAAGGAAGTAAAAGACAACGCACAATTCACTCACACTTATTTTTATCCGGGAGACTATACTATTTCTTTATCGTATTATTTAAACCCGCTTTCTCAAACTCCAGATGCTGTCAGTAAAATAAAAATAAAAGTTGATCCTATGGAACTTTCAATCTCCAACGTGGGTGATGCCGGAGATTTTTTTATAGAAATTTCCAACAAATCTACCCATGATATGGACCTTTCTGGTTGGAGTTTGGTTTCGGGAAGCAAAACTTTTTCCCTTCCGAGAGATACAAGCGTTCTAGCAAAAAATAAAATTATTCTTTCTCCTCAAATCACAGGTTTTAGCCTGGGGGATAAAAATAACTTAAAATTACTTTCGTCGATTGGTGAGGTTATCTTCGGGCTTGATAGTGTGGCTATAAAGCCACCCCCAGTTTCTTTACCAAAGACAAAACAGAAACAAGTGTCAATTTCAACCGATTTAGATTCTAAAAAAAATACAGAAAAAAATCCGTACACAGAATCAACCAACCTCGGGGCTGACTTAACATCCACAGTTGTAAATGCCGATGGAGTTCGAGAAAGTTCTTCCGGTTCTTTTATTTATCTGTTATTTTTATTTGTTTTCCTTGGAGTAGGTGGGGGAGCGGTTTACTTTATTCATCATAAGAAAACACCGGTTCAAGAAACCACCAAAGATTTTGAAATCTTGGACGAATGAAGCAAAATACCAAGAATCCCCCTTGGTATTTATGAGTCGGTTACAAAAAACTAGCTGTAACCGCTAGGCCCCGCCCAGCAGAATGAACAAAACAAAATACCAAGCCCCCTTGGTATTTAATCTGTGGATAACTTATTGGATATACCGTGCGTGGCATACTATAATATATAGGATATATAAAACATATCGTCCATCCGAGATATATATTTTTGATATCTTGTTTACCCGATATATTATTGTATATCCTTGTATAAATGGAAAATCTAAAAAAAGTAATTTCATTACATCAAGCATCAAGAATTTCTGGTTATCATCAGGATTATTTGAGTTCACTACTACGCAAAAAGGAGATAAAGGGGGGAAAGATGGGTGGCAACTGGTTCACCACTGAAGAAGAAGTCAAAAACTATATTTTTAAGCAAAAAATCCGAAATAAAAATGCAATCGTTAAACATATTTTAAATTTCGCAAAAGCCAATAGTAGTTCTATATACGCATTTACTTTTTTGGCAATTTTTATAGTGGGAATATATTTTTATAACAAGGTATACAGCGAAATTCAAATAGAAACAGTAAATACAAAATTTTCCGACATTAATAAATCGGAAATAAAAGAAGCAGCAGAGGAAATGAATAAAGAAGAATTACAATTCTAATGAAACCTTTTTTAAATTTCAAAAAAATAACCAGCTCCGCTTTCTCCTTATTTCTCTTTATTTTTTTGCTTTCCGCTTTATTGTTTCCAAATTTTGTACAAGCTACTGCCGGAGTGCCGGCGCTTATAAATTTCCAAGGACGATTGATGAATTCCAGCAGTGTCTTGCTTGGTGGCTCTGGTACCGATTATTGTTTTAAGTTTTCAATTTACGATGCCACAACTGCTGGTTCAAAAATTTGGCCCTCTGGCGCGCCAACTCCCGATACTCTTGTAGTACGAGAAGGAGTGTTCGATGCGAGTATTGGAAATGCAGACACACTCAACCTTGCCTTTACCGATGATCAGGCTTTTATAGATGTGGCAGTCTCTGCAAAGTCGGGAACCTGCGATGTGGGAGAGACGGGAGAATCTTATGAAACTCTTACTCCTCGTCAACAAATTGTTTCTTCTGCTTTTGCAATTAATTCTAAAACTGTCGGCGGATTTACCCCGGCGCAGTCCGCCACCGACTCCCAGATTCCAGTTCTTACAACTGGGGGAATTATCTTGGGCCATGCCACAACCGCCAGACTCGCATCAGTCGGTACTGCGCCGTTCGCCGTGGATGCGGGAAGCTCCGGAATTTTGAATTTAAACAATACTTCTACCGGAGATATTTTACTCGGTGGGGGTTCCGCATCTACTGGATGTACATTAACAAACTCAACAGGAGCATTCGCCTGCACAGCGGGGATTACCGGTGGGGCGGGCTCTTTTACAACTTTGACTTCGTCCGGTGCATCGACTATCGGGACAGGAACTTCTCTCACTAATACTTTTGGTTCCGGTGCTTCGTCAATTAACACTATTGGATCTGCAACTACACCGGGAACACTCACACTTCTCGGTTCTACTATCGTTGCTGGGTCAGCCAATACTACAGCTTTCACCTTAGGAAATGTCACCACCAACCCAACGCTTACTTTACTCGGAACAGGGTTGACTACTTTAGGCGGCAACTTGACTGTTACCGGTACAGCCTGGACTGCTATTCCCACCATTTCAGGACTTATCACTGCTACTTCAGGGCTCACATCAAATGGAGCAGTCACTGTTTCAAACAATTCAAATCTTACTATGTCTTCTGGTACGGGACAGTTTAGTCAAACATACACTGGCACTACGACCAACGCCTTTTCAATTGCTTCCTCGACTCTTTCCTCGGGCGCGCTTATAGATCTGGCGATTACTGGTACTGCCGGCTTAACGAACCAAAAGGGATTGAACATTTCTCTCTCTGGCGCCAATGCAACCGGAGCTCAAACTACTTACGGAGCGTATCTTTCAAATACCCACACCGGCACTTCAACCAATGTCGGTCTTTACGCAACAGCCACCGGCGGAACCAACAACTACGCTGCTATTTTTGAAGCCGGCAACGTCGGCATCGGGACGACGGGGCCAGCAGCGTTGCTTCATTTGGTAACTAATAACGCGGATGACTCCGGTGGTATCAGAATGGAGAGGACGTCAGCGACGACGGGTCGCTACAACCAGTACATCTCTTCAACCGGGGATTTCACTCTTTCTGAAACCGCAGTTGGTACAAGACTAACTATACAAAAAACAACCGGCAATCTCGGCATTAACACCACCACCCCCCTCACCCGCCTGGACGTCGCCGGCAATGTCCGCACCACCGGAAAAGCCACAGCGGTCCTGACCGGAACGATTGATCCGGCGGCTTCCACAACTGTGACTGGAGTAGGCACTTTGTTTACCACCGAATTGGTTATCGGCGACAGAATTACCGTTACCGGCGAGACTCGCACCGTTACCGCCATCGCCAGCAACACCTCGCTTACCGTGGACACCGCTTTTTCCGACAACGCCAACGATACCACTCCGGATGTTTTGTATGCGTTGCAAACAGCTAGATTAAGTTCCAATGCCATAGGTCTTGTATTGAATGATTTGGGAAATGTGTCAATTGGGTCCGCCACTTCCGCCACTTCTGCCAGAATATCTCTCGAGAACACGATTTCCGCCAACAGCTCAACCACATCCATCGCCGGCGTATATGGCAATTATACTTTCAATCCAAGCGCCGGCGGAACGCAAGTCGGCAACCGTTTTGTTGTGAACAATGCGCCGACAACAACCGCCAATACCGCCATCAATCAAATTGTCAGGACAATAGACAACACATCGCTTGCCAACTTGGTTCGCGGAATGGAAGTTGTTTCAAATGCGGGCTCTAATACTTCGGGCACGAACACCGGCATCCGCACCACCGGCGCGACCTTCGGCATCCAAGCCATCACTACCGGCGGGGCCGGGGGAGGGGC
>Ga0209542_10005585_pt1 | contig 24986 bp, 26 predicted proteins | sample RifCSPhighO2_01_FD_184028 | JGI IMG/M metagenome (GOLD analysis project Ga0209542, IMG submission 184028) | Soil microbial communities from Rifle, Colorado - Rifle CSP2_plank highO2_0.1 (SPAdes) (version 2) | ecosystem: Environmental > Terrestrial > Deep subsurface > Rock core/Sediment ...
CGACAAACGCTTTTGTCGTGGGCCCGTAGTAGCCGTTTGCCGGCGAGATTCCCGCTTTTTGCTGGTACTCAATGAGTGCGGACTGTGTGATAGGTCCGAAGTAACCGGTCGCCCCAGCAGAGGCAAGGCGCGCGCCGGCAGACCCCGATGCCTGAGTGATAAGGAATCGCTGTAACACGACAACTGCTGAACCGCTGGAACCGAGCGCAAGGTCACCGCTCGGAAGCGTGCCGGGAGAAACCGGAGTTGTGGCGGGCAATGTGCCGAGCGCACCGGTGATAAGTGGCGGGAGTATTACACCGCGCGATGTCGCGGCGGTAAACGTGCTCCGGAAATTCGACGCGAGGAATTGCGCGAGCGCAATCGGATCCGATGTTTGCGAAAGTATTTTTGTCAGGAACGCAATCTTTTGCTCGACGGTAAATTCCGCAGTAAGCCGAGGAAACGGATTTATCGCAGTACGATTTGCATCATGTATTTCAAAATGGAGATGTGCTCCGCCGCCGGACGCATTTCCGGTGTTCCCGACGTACCCGATGAGGCCGCCTTGCTCAAGCACCGCGCCTTCCGAGACACCTTCGCCGATTTTATCGAGATGCATGTAGACGAACGTTTCTCCTCCAGGGTTCGCAGTCGTCACGTAATTTCCTTCGCCCGAGCCCACTCCTGTACGAATCACAACTGCGGCCGTCGGGGAAACAATCGGGGTGCCTTTCACGGCCATGATGTCTTCGCCTTCGTGCATACGTGCCCCGCCGTTGCGCGGGTCGCCGAAGTTGGGTGAGAAATTTCCGAGGCCAACGCCGAAAAGTATCGGCATCGGGAGCGATGAAACAGCCACACTACTGAGTGCATTTATTTTTTGCTGGATTTCATTTGATTGCTCGCGCCACTGCCGGAAAAGCTCGCGACGTTCGCTCCACGAAGTTTCTGAACCGTTGTATGTGGTTGTCGCCTGCGCAGCGGCATACGCAGGAGAAAATGCTAAGGCGCTCGCTATGGCGAGCGTCAATGTTTTTTGAAAGAGATTCATCTTGTTTATGGTGACGTTTGCGCTTCATCGCACTTACTGAAGCCGTATTGCGTCGTATCGATGAATGTCACACTCTGCCTTTCCCTCTTTCCCCATCCTTCGCGAATCCCTACGGCCTGTTGTGACGCATGGTGTCCACCGCCCACGTGTACTCAATAATGAGAAACGGAACCCACTGCCATTCTCCTATGTATGCACAATACACACTGCCCGCGACCACCACTATCGTATTGATGATAAAAAATCCGATATCAAACCACTCTTCGTGCCGCGATGTCTCTTCGTTGTTCGTCATGTAGAACAAGAAATTCTTTATAGAGTCCATATCGACATCTTACCGCATCACCGCCCTTTCAACGATGAGTGCAACCGGCCCAACAACATGGTCTACGCATGCCTCCCTTTAGCTTCGAGAGCGCTTTCTTGATACGGATACCTCTCGTCTCTGCTTTCTTGCCGGAGATAACCCAGCAAATCCACTCGTTGCGCGCAAGAGGCGTGATGTCTTCCCACACTACCCGCGCCGCGGGCTCCCGAATAATCGCCTCCCGCAAATCAGCGGGCAATTTGTGTGCCACACCACCGGCGAGCTTTTTTGAGGTCATTTGATTCATTCTATCAAATCACCAACCAGGGGCTGGGACGATGCTGGAACCTCTATTTGCAACTTGCAGCCGAAACGACGAATGCGCCGCCCTGTATCGTGACGTATTGCACCGCGCCGGTCATGTCGTACATCACCAGGCATGAGCCTTTATTTTGACTCGCTTTGCCTACTTCTATCGAAGTCGTCGCGTTGCTCGAGGGAGTGGCCACCTGGAAAGGTACGGTGGGTGTCGAGGTACCAATCCCCACATTGCCGGCATCGTTTATCACAAAAGCGAATTCACTGACCGCCTCGTACGCTTGATCGCGATACTGGTATATATAAAACGTATTGGGAATGTCTGGATAGTTGACCGAAGTTGCACCCACACCCCACATCCTGAACAAAGCGACGTCGTCATACAGCGCAATTTCGCCAAAGTCGGTGGCGTCGTCGGCGTAATATATCCACGCGCCGACCCCACCTCTCTTGTCGGTTTGCTGCGGGCGGAGCACCAAAGGGTAGGTGCCGTCGATATCGAGTGACGCGTCCGGTGTCGTTGTCCCGATACCAACATCCCCCATCAGGTAACTCTCGCCGGTAACAGTAAGCGTCCCACCCGTATTGATGTTCGAGCTGATTGTCGTCGCAGCGAACACGGGGACGGCGAGCGCAAGCGCGACCCCTGCGGCAAAAAAGTTGATCTTCGGGAGGAAATTTTTCATTTTAGAGTTTCGAAAAAGAATAAGTGTCTGGATGATTGTACCAGAGAAAGAAGTATCTTTCCGCGCGAAGCGTATTATACTGTTCCGACCTAACTGGCGGTCTGGGACGATGTTGGAACTATTTTAACAAAAGAAAAGGCGGCCACCGACTGGTAGCCGCCCTGCCTCCCTAGAGGCATATCTTCAGAGTTTCTCGAATCCCCCTGCCCCGAGCAAAACCCAGACGAAGCCGCCCTTGCCGTCGATGACCGACTGCGGAATCATTGGAAATACGCGAAGCTCGCGGGCAATGCGGCCGACCCGATAATCGAGATTCGCCTTACGACTGGGATAGTCGTTGGCGAAAATCTCGACCGCAAATGGGCTCGGATTGACCGTTCGTGGCGACACGAGCTGAAACCGTACTTCGATTTCTTTGGGCGTCAGCTTGCCATCTTCGTCCTCAGGCGCATTAAGGGCTTGCGCGACGACTTGTTGAAGATGTTCGCCGAGAGCCCGGCACTCCAAATCTGTCATGAGACCTGGAGTCGTAGTCACGAACACGAGTGGCACGATGTATCCTCCGTTGGATGGACGTATGAAGCGGGCTATATAATACTATACCAACAGCTATAAGTCAATATATGGCTGGCCGTCTCGGGCTCCGATAATTCACACGGTTCGAAAATTAAGCTAAGTTGATTGCCTCTCTAATATGCCACTTGAGGCGCTCGTAGGAGCCGTTGTCGAGCGCACGTTGGCCACTGAGCATTGATGAGAAGAAGATGGGTATTTTGCTGTCATTGAGCGACAGCTGGTGGAATCCGCGCTTATCGTCAAAATGTATCTCCTTCTTGAAGTAGTCCTTGAGAATCGCGCCCGCGCCCGCGTTGGAAACCACAATGATTTTGGGATGTATGCCCTTAAGCACTTCGAGAAAGATCTTGAGCTGATCGTAACCGAAAGTATTGAGCGTACCGCTCTTGTCGCGCACCAGGCGCATAAACTCATTCTGTTTTGTTTGTCTATATACGAAAAGATCGAGGTGCTGGAAGTGCATGTTCGCCTCCTGCGCAATTTCATGCATCCGCTTGAAAAATACGTATTTCTCTGTGACAAGTCGTCCAATAGCAATAGACGTGTCTATTCGCTTCGGATCCAGCGCAAATGCGCGCCATCGGTAGAAATCGGGGGTAATCTTTTCATACTCAGTGCCGCGTACTAACTTGCGAACTCCCCTGGCATCGAACGATGGGTTCATGCCGACGAAAATAATCCCGCCTGTTTTAAATTCGTCATGAAAAATGGGAGCGTAAATCTCATCGCTCGCGCCAAAGTGCTTCTTCCACACCGATAGGATTTTCTTGTTTATCTTCTTGTTTATCACAGTCACGTCCTCGCTGGCTATCGACGCATCTCGTGCGGGATAACTTAGCTCAAACTGGCTGGGGGACTAGGACTCGAACCTAGATACTCAGGACCAAAACCTGATGTCCTACCATTAGACGATCCCCCATTGGTTGAGGGACGACGCCCCCAAACGTCTTGAGAATAGCAAACATTTCCGCTTCTTCCCACTCTCCCCACCTCGTATTTGTCAATTTGCTTGAATTAGCAAATAATGAACATATGAATAAGGGTCGGCTCGTAACAGCGGAGCGCGTGCTGAAAGCACTGGGCAACAGAAGGCGCCTTTCTATCGTCCATCTGTTGCGAAAAAGAGGGCGCGTATCGGTTGGCGATATCGCCGGACATATTGTGCTTTCATTTCCCGCGACTTCTCGGCACCTGCGCATTCTTGCGAATGCAAATGTAGTCGGGAGCGAGCAAGTGAATACTACTGTCAACTATTTCCTTGCTACAGAACACAAGCAGATCCTTGATCCAGTGCTGCTAGCACTCAAACAATAAAGTGCCTTCCCATATTTGCTAATTTGCTTGAATTAACAAATATGACGGGCGGATAAAAAAGCAGGGCGCGCCTCATCACCCTGGATGAAGCGCGCTCTTGAAAACGAAGGAACGTGTGCGGATATTTCGCATCATCGCAACGATGCATTTATAATCACCCGCCGGAAGCGCACACTGGGATGCTACGTGCTGCAGTCTCCACGACTCATGTTCGCAGCGCATCGCCAACTCTCGGCGATCTGTACGATAGGGGTCGAACGAATCGTTCGCGCAATTGAATCCAAGGTGCGCAAGCAACGAATATCTGAGCGCAGTCTCTATCGTGACGTCGTCGAGGAAAGCACTAAATTCATCCATAGTGATAAGCACGATGGACAATGATTCGGGTCTATAGACCTTCTCCGATTCACGCACCGCCTCCAGAAGGAGGTCGAAACGATACATCTTCATGTTCCCCCCCCCAGATGTGTGCCAGTCTTATTTCTGACCCGTAATGTCGATAATTGCAAGCTCGAGTGGTAGGTGCGGCACAGCGGCATATGCCATACGACTGTACGCTTCGAGCAACTGTCTGAGCGTGTCCGATGTAATGTTCGGACTCTTTGAAAGCTCCGTCGCAAGCTCGAGGTCGGCCTCGGTTAATTCTTCGCCAAGTTTTTTTGAGAGGTCGGGAGCATACCGCATCAGAAGAATCACACGCATGCGATGAATCAAAAGTTTCGCGAGTGTTCGTGCATCCATATTTTCCGAAACAGCTGTATGCATGACGCCGAGCGCCGCGTTTGCATCTTTGCCGGCAAGCGCAGTCAATAGCTGACGCACGAGCTCGCCGCGCGGAGCGCCGGACACTTCCTCGACCTCTTTCACATTTACTTTCTTGTCTTTTGATACGGCCAACACTTTTTGAAGGATAGAAAGCGCGTCGCGGAAAGAGCCCTCTGCGAGAAGCGCGACGAGTTCGGCCGCCGAGCGCTCCAGTGAAAATCCCTCCTTCTTTGCGACATCGGTGACAATCTGCGCCAAAATATCGCGAGTTGGTTGTTTGAAAGTGTAAATTTCACAGCGAGATTGAATCGTATCCGGCACCTTGTCGCGCTCAGTGGTCGCGAGCACGAATATCGCATGCGCGGGCGGTTCTTCGAGTGTTTTCAAAAGTGCGTTCCACGCATCTTTCGTGAGCATGTGCGCCTCGTCGATAATGTAAAACTTGTACGGTGATTCAAACGGCATCGCATACACGCCTTCACGAAGTTCGCGGATGTCGTCGATACCGCGATTCGAAGCGGCATCCATTTCATACATATCTTTTTCACTCACGCCGAGCTCACGCGCAAGGATTCGCGCGACCGAGGTTTTGCCCGTCCCACGTGAGCCGCAAAAGAGATACGCGTGCGCAATCTTTTTGTTCTTTATCGCCTTTTCGAGAACTCCTGTTACCTGCTCCTGCCCGCGCACTTCATCAAAATCCGCAGGTCGGTATTGCCTGTAGAGTGTCGTGTGACGGGTTTCTTTCATACTCGCCAGTATACATAAAATGCAACCGGCGGAGAACGTGTGTCCCCCGCCGATGTTAGGTGTTGCGCCGCCCGTTCTTGTCGTACCAGACAATGTGTCCATGCACGTCTCGGCTTGTCGGAATCCCGATTTCGTCGCGATCCTGCCTTGTAAGGCCGGTGCGGATAAAAGCCAACATCCCGCTCTGCGTAATCTCCGTGCCCCGAATCGCACGCTGTGCCAGCAGCGGGTAACTTATCTCGGCGTTTAGCCGATAGAGAACATCGAGAGCATCTTTGATTTTCTTCTTTTTCTCCTCGAATGTCAGGATTTCCCTGTACGTCTTATATCTGTAGGCCATTGCGTAGACCTCCGTCTGAGAAAGACGCTATCAAATGTTCAGACCTTCGACAACTCTCCGCGAACATACCCTTCTGCTACACGATCCGACTGTATAAAAAATGTGACCGGCGGAACCTGTCCGCCGGCCACTAATTAGTCATGTTGAGTCGTCAAGTTTGCGGCTGATGCTTTCGAGATCATCAGACACATTCTTAATCGATTGACGGAACTCCGCGATTACTGACGCATCCTTGAGCGTGAGACCAAATTGCTGGGCATCGTTCACAACCGTGGATATGGCGGTCGCGAGGGCGCCGAGCCTCTTGATCCTGTGGGAAAGTTCGGAAACGAAGCGCCCGAGCGCCTCATCTTGCATTGCAGTAACACGATCGAGCTGAGCCTGCGGCGCAATCGAAGCCAGCGACTGGAGCCGAGCAATCGGCCATCGGTCGGAAACGGCGCCAGCGCCGTTGCGCTCGATGAACGTCCACGCCACATCCGTTATCTTATCGAGCTTGCTGAGCGGCAGGATCCAATTGTAGTTTTCGCCGAAGGCAGCTACTATCGTGGCGATTCGTACACCCTGCCGCTTCGCTTGCGCGATACCCCTTGAGAGCTCACGAAGCGATGGCGCATCGCGAGGAGAAGGACGATCCCGAGACAACTTATATCGCTGTCCGAGTGCGAGCAGGTTTTCGAGATCCTGCGGCTCCGGCTCTTTCGCCGGAGCGAGCCGAGCAGCTTTTGTTGCCAAGAAACGCTGCTGCTCGACCTCAGATCGCATTGAGACTGCATATGCTCTCTGCAAACCGAGGCGCTGCCCATCAGGAAGATTTGGTTCGAGGAGCACTCTGAGTTCGGGAATGAGTCGCCGAATCCCGTAGACACGAGTCACCCACGTGACGTCGACTCGGTTCTCTTTTCTTGTAAACAGGTCGATGATGGCTCGGGATCCCATATTCGACTCTTTCATTGCAGCAACAGCGTCAGAAAGTTCAAACAGCCCCGGACTCGGAAGAGTCGTATCCGAATAGCTTGCATGGTACCGTTCGACGATGGGCTTCCACCGTGCCGCAAGTTCTGCTGCTTTTGCATCGTCGAGTAGCGGCCGTGAAGTCTCTCGCGTTGGAGTGACGCGAACCCGCTGATCAGCTTGCTGGTGCTGCCCAGCATCTTCGGCCGGTTTTGAGACCGCGCGTGTCGCCGGAACAACAGTTGCTACGATTCCATCGAAAGCATTCCCGCTCAGATGTGCCGACTTGCGAGGCGCAGCTGCAACAACAGGAGGTGCGATCGCCGCCCCCTTTGTGGGCAACTCTGCAGGCACTGCACATTTCGGACAGAGTCCGCTTCCGTCCGCAGGTAGGGCGACGAGCCGGCGGGCACCGTTTGCGAGGCACCGCTTGCAGAAACGAAACGGCGACACGCAGCTCCCGCATGTTCTCCAATTCTTTCCGCCCGACCTCACCTTGCAGAGGTCCTCGCTTACCAAACGCTGATCCGGCTCGAATGCGCACGGACCAAACGTCTTTTCGTCCTTGTGTTCGACCCGTGGTTTGAGCATTTCATGGTTCCTTTTGATGTCGACTGTCAACGTACAGTCCGGGATGCAGTATGGAGTATCTCTATCGCCTGAGCAAGAACTTCGGTTTCCATCAATACAGCACGTAATTCGGCCGCATGGTCCCACCCACCGATATATGCTTTGAAATGCTTTTTCATGAGAGCATCATTGACGAATCCGGTCATGTGTTTTTGGAACGATTCAATGTGCTCAATCAGCATTACCATCTTTTCTTTTGGCGAAGGTGATTCGGTTCTGTCTGAAAAAAGCCACGGGTTGCCAAAAATCGCACGGCCGAGCATGACGCCATCACACCCCGTCTCCGCCGCTTTCACTTTTGCGTCAGCAATATCTTTCACGTCGCCATTGCCAGCGATTAAGGTCTTCGAGTCGAGAGCGTCGCGAATCTCTACCGCGCGCTTAACTCTTTCCCATCGAGCCGGCACATCCGACATTTCTTTGCGAGTACGAGCGTGGAGAATAACAACAGCCGGCTCTTCCGCGAGCAATTCCGGAAGCCACGTCTCAAGCTCATCTTCGTTGTACCCGATACGAGTTTTTACGGAAACAGGCATCTCGCCCGCGCCACGTTTCGCCGCGCGGACGAGTTCTCGTGCGAGTGCGGGATTTTGGATGAGCGATGCGCCACATTGTTGCCTCTCTACTTCTCGTGCGGGGCAGCCCATATTGATATCGAAGCCATCGAAGCCGAGCTCGGCACACATCCGCGCTGCCGCCTCCATGTGTTCGATATTCGCAGTGAAAAGCTGCGCCACAATCGGCCGTTCAATTTCCGCATACTCGAGTTTTTTGAGCAATTTTGTCTTTCCTTTCTCATTTGCGCGAATGAGACCATCTGCCGATGTAAATTCCGTATAAAACACACGCGGTACTCCCGGCGTGCTGTATTTTGCGATAAGGGCACGGAATGCCACGTCCGTGACGTCTTCCATCGGCGCCAGTATGAAGAAAGGGCGTGGAAGTTCCGCCCAGAAATTACGCATTTGGAAAACATATCACAGCGCGGTCTTTTCTATTTGACACAGAGCTACGAAAGGTGTCTAATGTTGCGAGCGGGCACAATGTGGTCACGCTCCCTGCAGACACTGACGGGGCAAGAAACATCGAAAAAAGGATGCGCACTGTGAGCGACACGGACACCGACAAAGGCAAGATACTGACAAGCTTCGGAGCCAAGGAAAAATTAACGCCGACTGAAATTGAAACGCTCCGGGAAATATCGGGTTGGACCGACATCGCGGCTGGTCGGCTCGCAAAGCGTCAAATTCAGAAGCTTTTGGGGCGTGTCGATAAGAAATGACGCGCCCAAGCACTGAGCGGCCGGTCATGCACAAACAGGTTGAGCGGCCAATTCGGGCCGCTCTTTCGTTTATTCGGATTGGACTTCTGCCTGCCCCCTCAATTTGTAATACACACGATTGCCGAACCGGAGGTCTATATATTCAATACTTGATTGCTTCCCCTGCAAAACCTCCGAATTCAGAACGAGCTGAAGATTTCTGACCAGTACATCGGGATTACCTCCAAAAGATACTTTTAGAAAGAACCCTTGCCCGAGATGCACATTGAAATCTTTTTCGTCCACCACATCCGCGCCGAGCGGTACGAAATTCGCATTCTGCAACAACCGCAGGAGCGCGAGAATCCCGGGAATGTGTCCTGCCTCAAATGTCTTCCCTATCGGACTCGATGATGCAATGCCGCCAGAAAACACGTATGCGGTACTCGATGTGAGGTTGGTCGATGATGCGCTTGCGAAAATAAATCCGCTCTCGTCCATGATTGAACATTCTGATTCTAGTTCAGTAGCAGACGAAGGACACCAGCGAGCAAACGCGGAACGCTCTTCTACGTGGACGACTGCCGCCGTCGCAAGCAGTGACGCGCGAGATATTGAAACGGATTTAATCCGCGGGAAGAAATTTGCGACGGCAATTTCAAGCGCTTCGCGCGGATAGGTCAAAATATTTGTCGGTGCGATAAACCGATACGAACCAGAATGGAGTTCCGATTCTACATATGTGCGTACCAGCTGCTGCGGGAGACGCTCCGCCCCCTCTACAACAACCGTACGAACATTAAATTGCGGCAAATACGAAACGTAGTGCACTCCGTACCCGATACCGATAAGTACGAGCATTATCGAAAAAGCGATACCTGCTCGAATGCGGCGGCGGCGTGCGCGGAGCGGAGATTTGCGGTCGCGCGCACCGCCCCCCGTATTCCGCAGCGCACTATTCGCTCGCGACACATTTCTCGCGCTCGGTTTCTTATTTCGTAAATCAACTATTCTTCCGGATTGCATCTTTCCCCATGTATGTCCGGAGAACCTCCGGAATTGTTATCGAACCGTCCGCCTGCTGGTTATTTTCTACAATTTGGCAAATCACGCGCGGCATCGCGAGTGCAGTATTGTTCAAAGAGTGCACGTAACGCAGCGTGCCGCCCTCATCGCGGTATCGGATATTGAGTCGACGCGCCTGAAAATCGTGGAAATATGACGAAGAATGTGTCTCGCGGTATGTTTGCTCGCTCGGCATCCATGCCTCGATGTCGTATTTTTTGACCTGTCCCAATCCTAAATCTCCTCCGCAATTAATCACCACATGATACGGAAGTTTCAGCTCCTGCAAAAGCGCTTCGGAATTCGAAGTAATTTCTTCGTGTATTTTCACTGATTCTTCGTGACTCGCTTCACAGAGCACCACTTGTTCGTATTTTACAAATTCGTGAATACGGAAAATTCCTTTGGTATCTTTTCCGTGACTTCCCGCCTCGCGACGAAAGCATGGGCTAAATGCGAAGAATTTTATCGGCAGCTGCGATTTCTCCAATATCTCTTCCATGTAATACCCCATCGTGGCGACTTCCGCTGTGCCCGCGAGATAATCCGCATCCTGTGTTTTGTACAAATCTTCTTCGCTCTGCGGCAAATATCCTGTGCCCATAAAAGGCTCGCGCCGCAGGAGTGAAGGAACAATCATCGGCGTGAATCCTTCCTTGTTTTGGAAACGTTCTTCTACGTATCGCTGAAGTGCCCACTGCAGGCGCGCACCGTCATTTTTCAGAAAGTATCCGCGGAATCCGGCGACCTTCGCCCCGCGCTCGTAATCCGCCATGTCGTGCGCGAGCATAAGCTCGACGTGTGACTTCGCTTCGAAATCAAATGTCGGTTTTTCACCCCACGCGCGTATCTCCTGATTGCCCGCATCACTCTCGCCATCGGGCACCGACATGTCGGGAACATTCGGCACCTGCACCATAAGTTCGCGCCATTCCTTTAATATGACGTGCATTGCCTCCTCTTCCTTCTTGAGCACTTCTTTCAGTGTCTGCATTTGGACAATGAGCGCCTGCCGCTCGATATCCGTCGCTGCGGAAGCGATTTTGTCGGAAGCGGCATTTTGTTCTGCACGCTTCTGGTCTATGGCAAGTTGGAGTTCGCGCCGGTTGTCGTCGAGTGAAATCAGTTTGTTGAGATCAACCTTGATATGTTTCTTTTCTGCCCCCGCTGCGACAATATCCTTGTTTTCCCGGATGAATTTGATATCTAACATAGCTTGTAGCTTGTAGCTGGTAGCTTGTAGCAAAAAGGAATTCTCTTGCGATTTCCTACTGGCTACCGGCTCATGGCTACTGGCTTGGTATATGATGATACCACTATGGAGGGTGACCTCAAACTGCTCTCCCCAAAAGAATTCCCGGCACGGTTGCGGGAGATTCCCGGTGCACCGAAGGAATTGTATCTGCGGGGCGAATTCCCGCCCACTGAGCACAAATGGCTCTCGGTGGTGGGCTCGCGCGCCTGCACGAGCTATGGACGCCAAGCGACGAAACATCTAATAGAAGGACTCCGCGGCTACCCCATCGTCATTGTGAGCGGACTTGCGTTCGGAATTGACGCAGAGGCGCACAAAGCCGCGCTCGATGCGGGGCTTCCGACGGTCGCTGTCCCCGGTTCGGGACTCGATTGGAACGTCCTCTATCCTAAAAGCAATCACGGAATAGCAAGAGAAATTCTCGCCTCAGGTGGCGCACTTCTGTCGGAAGAAAAACCGGGCGCGAAGGCGATGGATTACATGTTCCCGAAAAGAAACCGCATTATGGTCGGTCTCTCTCACGCGGTGCTCGTGATAGAAGCGAAAGGGCAATCTGGTTCCCTCATCACAGCGCGACTCACCACCGAATACAACCGCGAACTGCTCTGCGTCCCCGGCTCGATATTTAGCGAAGAAAGCAAAGGCACGCACCAATTCCTCCGGCTCGGTGCGACCCCCGTGACTGCACCCGAAGATATTCTCGTCGCTCTCGGAATTGAAAAGCGAGAAGGCATTACTTCGCTTCACGAACTCCGCGAAGATTTGTCGGAAGATGAGATGCGGGTAATCCGAGCGATTGCAGCACCGATTTCCCGCGACGAACTTATTTCTGTGCTCGAACTCCCGATTACTGAGGCAAATATTTTACTTAGTACGATGGAAATAAAGGGATTGATTGTCGAAGAATTAGGGGCAGTGCGCGCTCGTTGAATTGTACATTTCATCGAGATTGTTTTACACTTGTGATACTGATTCAACCGAGGGAGCGATCCATGAACTCGACGCGTGGTCAGTTGGAAGGCGACAGAGGCGAAGGGCGGTCGGATGTTCGCATGCGGCCGGACGACGTTGCTTCACCTCGCCGTCTGCGAAGGACAACAGGGTCCGAGCGGGCGCATCGCGACCGCGGCAGTCTGAGCGACTCGCCGCGAATCCAGGAAATCAACCGCTCGAATGCCGACTGAAACGCTTCGGCAACACAGAGAAACTGGGGTGCAAACTGCATCCCTTCTTTTTTGAAATATGAATTATCGAATTTGACATGTGCTAGTCTGATAAGGTATCACTACTCGCCATGAAGCTTGTAATAGTTGAATCGCCCGCGAAAGCGAAGACCATCGAGAAATATCTCGGTAAAGATTTTCACGTGCGCGCTTCGGTGGGCCACATACGGGACTTGCCGAAGAGCAGTAAGGACGCCATCGATATCGAGGGCGGCTTTGTACCGCGCTACCAAATTGTTAAAGAAAAGCAGAAGGTTATCGACGAACTTCAGGAAATCGCCGCAAAAGCGACCGAGGTCATTCTCGCGACAGACCCCGACCGCGAGGGCGAAGCTATCGCGTGGCACCTTGCCGAGACGATTGGTCTCAAAAAGCCAAAACGCATCGTTTTCCACGAAATCACAGAGCACGCTGTGCAGGAAGCACTCGCACATCCACGCACTATCGACGAAGAACTGGTCAAGGCGCAGGAAGCTCGTCGCGTACTCGACCGCCTCTTCGGCTACGACCTCTCTGGCCTTATCTGGAAGAAAGTGCGCTACGGTCTTTCTGCCGGACGCGTGCAATCCCCGGCACTGCGCATTTTGATGGAACGCGAGCGCGAAATCCGCGCGTTTATCCCTGAGAAGTTCTGGGTAATCAGCGCCGATGTGAAAGCTGCGAAGCAGCCCCGACGCCCTGACGGGGTCGGGGTGCCGACCGAAGCGTCGGCATTCACGGTGATATGTACGGAGGAGCCACGAGACGAAAAAGAATCCGAGCGAATTTTAAAAGCTGCGCAGGAAAAGAAATGGAAAGTCCTTTCGGTTGACGAAACAGAAGCTTCGCGTTCTCCTCGCGGGCCATTCACCACCTCGACTCTGCAACAGACCGCATCCACCCGCTTTGGCTTCTCTCCATCGCGCACCATGCAAATCGCGCAGAAACTCTACGAAGCGGGACACATCTCATACATGCGTACCGACTCGATGAATCTCTCAAAGGACGCTCAGGCAAACTTACTGGCAGTCGTCGAGAGTGAATTTGGTGCGAAGTACGTAGAAGCGCGCGTCTATAAAACCAAAAGCAAAAGCGCGCAGGAAGCACACGAAGCAGTGCGCCCGACTGATGCGAAGAAGCAATCGGCGGGCTCGACCGAAGAGCAAAAGAAATTGTACGGGCTGATTCGGGCGAGAGCGCTCGCGAGCCAGATGACCGATGCAAAAACACTTCGCACTAAGATTTTGGCCAATGTTGAGGACGCCACTATTCCAGACTTTTCTGCGAATGGTTCGCGCGTGACCTTCGATGGCTGGCTCGCTGCAGACAGTGACGCCCGCGGCGAAGACGTGGAGCTCCCCAAGGTCGCTCACGGTGAGGCACTTGAACTCGTGGAAGCACATATTGAGGGCAAGGAAACGCAGCCACCAGCGCGCTACAGCGAAGCGGGTCTCGTGAAGGAACTCGAAAAACGTGGTATCGGCCGGCCATCAACCTACGCCTCAATCATACGAACACTTGAAACGCGTGGATATGTCGATAAACAAGGGCGCACACTATTGCCGACGGCAACAGGTGACGTCGTTTCCAGCTTCATCGAGGCGAACTTTGGCGAATACATCTCGGATACTTTCACCGCAGAAATGGAGGACGAGCTCGATGAAATCGCGGAGGGAAAGCGTGAATACGCGAAGACGCTCAAGAGTTTCTACACTCCATTTCGAAAAGCAGTGAAGGGAAAAGAAAAAATACCTAAAATCACAAGCATGGGTGAAGCGCCGGAAGAATTCCCCTGCCCTATTTGCAAAGGTCCGATGGAATACAAGCTCTCGAAAAACGGGCGGTTTATGAGCTGCAAGAAATTCCCAGAGTGCTTGGGGGCAAGAAAAGACGACGGTAGTGAAATCGCTCCTCCAAAGGAAATCGGAGAGGCGTGCCCAGAGTGCGGTTCTGAAAGCGCACCGAAGGCAAAGATTAAAGAGCCGGGCAGACTGATTCTTCGCGAGGGTCGTTTTGGACAATTCATCGCCTGTTCCAATTATCCGAAATGTAAATTTGTGAAGCAGGACCCTGCGGAAGTCGAGCGCACAAAAACAGGTGTCACATGCCCTACGTGCGGCAAAGGCGAAATGGTAGAGCGTCGCGGTAAATTCGGCATCTTTTTCTCCTGCTCGAATTATCCCGACTGCAAGAACGCTATCAAAGCGCGTCCCACAGGAAAGCTGTGCGAAATGTGCGGCTCGCTCATGATGGAAGGCACCAAGACCATTCCCGAGAGATGCTCTAGCAAGATTTGTCCCAACCATAATCCTCACAAAATCGATAAAAAGAAATAGCGAGCAAAGCTCGCGTCCGTCTTGGTGAGACGGAGCGATGTGAGACCAGCAGGGCGAACCGCGAGTCGGGGTCGCGGAAATTGTCGAGCGGCGGCGAGACAATTATCCGTGACCGAAAACCATCCCCGAAAGATGCAGCAGCAAAATCTGTCCGAATCACAATCCGCATAAGCCCGCAAAGAAGTAGCATGCGGGAGGTATAAAATCTTAGAGGCGGCCGCATGGCCGCCTCTCCTATTTTGTCGCGGCATGATTCAGCGGGCCGCCGCCAATCCCCGCAGCGCTTGCGCTGCCTCAACCGTCGCCTGCGTCGGTACGGCCTTGTCGAGCTCGTGCGCCAGCTCCGGCGTCACAGTGACCGACAACAATGTCGATTCGCAGGTGAAGCATTTCGGTTCGAATTCGGGCACATTGATTGTTACCCTCGCCCGACAATTCGGACAGACATGCGTAGGCTTGCCGAACATTGGAATTGCCATAGAGCGTCTCCCGTTTGCCTTCTCGCTGACACGAAGTATCATCTATTCATATGACTAGCGCAATCACTCGTCCGCTCTCCGAAATCACCGCCGCGATGAGCGGTAAAAGTGACGCCGAGAAAGCACTCGTCGCAAAGGCATACGAATTTTCAAAAGAGGCACACAAGGAACAGAAGCGCTACTCGGGCGACCCGTATTTTGTGCACCCGGCAGAAGTCGGGTTTCTTCTTGCGCAGGCGGGACTGGATGCAAACGCGATAGCAGCAGGCCTCCTGCACGACACGATAGAAGACGCAGGTGTAAAGCCCGCAACCATCCAAGCCGAATTCAGCCAAGAGGTTTTGTCGCTTGTGGAGGGTGTCACAAAACTCGGCACCTTGCGCTACCGCGGAATGGAACGCCACACGGAGTCCCTCCGCAAATTGTTTGCCGCAACAGCGAAAGACATTCGCGTACTCATCATCAAACTGATGGACCGTCTCCACAATGCATACACGCTTGGGCATGTGCCGCGCGAGGAGAAACGAATGCGAATCGCACTTGAGACACTGGAAATATACGCTCCGATTGCCGACCGACTCGGTATGTCGGTCGCAAAACAAGAATTGGAAGACGCTGCGTTTCCTTGGGCATATCCGAAAGAATACGAAAAAACACGCGAACTTCTAAAAGAGCGCAAGAACGAGAACGAAAAACGTCTCGAAAAAACAGAGCATGATTTGAAACGCGAATTTGCTGATGCGGGTCTTCGAAATTTCCGTACCGAAGCGCGAATCAAAGGTGCCTACAGCATGTACAAAAAGTTGGAGCGAAAAGATTGGGACAGCAACAAGATATACGACATTCTGGCGCTTCGCATTATTTTTCCGACTGTCGCGGATTGCTATTCGGCTCTCGGCGTAATCCACGCCCACTGGCGACCGGTGCCGGGGAAAATAAAAGACTATATCGCCTTCCCAAAGCCCAATGGCTACCAGTCGATTCATACAACGGTATATACGGGAGACGGCGGGGCGCTTGAAATGCAGCTACGTACCGAGGCTCAGCATCGTGAAGCACTCTACGGAATCGCGTCGCATCTTACGTACAAGGAGGTGCAAGGTGGCGAGAACAAGCGTGGCAGTCTCGAATGGGTGCGGCAGTTTTTCCCGACATTTGGTAAACGAGACGCACCAACAGCAGACGGCGCAAAGCAGAATGTTCCCGACTGGGTACACGAACTTGCGCATGCGCAGACCGACGAGCCGGAAGGTTACATGGATACCCTCAAAAGCGACTTCTTCAGTCATCGGGTATTTGCATTCACGCCGAAGGGCGACGTCATCGATTTGCCGATTGCAGCGACGCCGATTGATTTTGCGTACGCAGTACACACCGATTTAGGTAACAAAATGTCCGGTGCTCGCGTGAACGGGAAAATGGTTTCTCTCGACAGCACGCTCAGGAACGGTGACATGGTGGAAATAATCACAAAACCTTCCGCAAAGCCGTCGAGAAAGTGGCACGACATCGCAAAAACAAACATGGCGAAGAAACAAATCCGCGCCGCACTAGCGCAGATGGAGAGAAAACGCGCTTCTTCAAACTAGACCGAGAAGTTGCTGATTGAATAGAGGTCCGCCTCGGCTCCGCTTTTTTTAGACGGGTCATCCTCTTTCTTTTCTTCCTGCACCGGTGCGGATTGCGCTGCCGGAGCGGGCTCTACGGGTGCCTCGGCGATGGATTCCGGAACCGTCGCCACCTGCTCCGGCAAGACATCCGCGACGGGCTCGGGCTGTGGCTTTACTGCGGCAGCTTGAAGCGTAAGGGCGAGGCAGAGCTGAGTGAGGTCTTCCGGAGAAAAGAAATCAATCATCAGCTTGCCACCGGTATCTTTCTTTTCTATGCGCACACGCGTTCCCAGCCGCTCGGATAGCTGCTTCTCGAGATTCATAAGGTCTGGCGAAACGAGCGCTTTGTGCCGAACGCGCTCAATCGCTACTCGGCGTGCGAGCGCTTCGGTATCGCGCACGGTGAGTCGGCGCTCGATAATCTCTTTAAACAAAGTGAGTTGCTCCGGCACGCGGTCTGCGAGCATGAGCAGCGGCCGGGTGTGCCCCTCGGTAATTTCTCCTTTTTCGAGCGCTGTCTGCATTTCAACCGGTAATTGAAGTATGCGGAGTGTATTTGATACATATTCGCGGCTTTTACCGACGCGCGCACCGATTTCTTTGTGCTGCAAGCCGAATTCGTCGACGAGTTGGCGAAACGCTTTGGCGCGATCGAGCGCATTCAAATCTTCGCGCTGCAGATTTTCGATAATCGCAAGCTCCAGCTTCATCCGGTCGGTGTCCTCGCCGCTCCGAATCACTACAGGCACTGCCGCGATACCAGCGAGCTTTGACGCGCGCAAACGACGTTCACCTGAGATAAGTTCATATTCCACGTAAATACCCTCTCCTGGGCGTTCAATCTCTTTTCGCGTGACGGTGAGCGGCTGAAGCACGCCGTATTGGCGAATTGACTCAGCGAGCGACGCGAGAGCGGCCTCGTCGAAAGATTTGCGGGGTTGAAAAGGGTTCGGTTTTATACGGTCAACCTCGACCCAAAATATGGAATCCCCTTGGTACGCACCTGTCATTCGGCCAGTATATCACGCAGCACTATTTGTTTTCCTGACCAAAAAGCCGTAGACTTCTGACGAAGCCCTACGTCGCAAAAAGCTTTGAAGGGCGGGGCCGGAGTGGCGGAATGGTATACGCAAACGACTCAAAATCGTTCGGGGGCAACCCCTTGAGAGTTCAAGTCTCTCCTCCGGCACAGATGAACGCAGTGAATACTGTGCCGGAGAGCTGCATGCCGGCGCATGCAGCGTGAGAGACTTGAAAGGCGGAGCGATGCAGCACAAGCTTGTGCTGCCGCGAGCCGGGGCTGCGACCGAGCAGAGCGACGGCGAGGCGAGAGTTGTAGCCTAGTCTCTTTAAAGTTGTATCAGCACTCAGCCTCTAGTACTGTGGCTGCATGAAGCAAAAAATACTCGTTATTGTCGGTCCCACCGCATCTGGTAAGTCCGCGCTGGGCGTTTTGCTTGCCCGTAAGTTCAACGGAGAGATAATCTCTGCCGATTCGAGACAAGTATACAAAGGGCTCAACATCGGCACGGGCAAAGTCACCGAAAAGGAAATGATGGGTGTTCCGCATCATCTCCTCGACGTTGTCTCACCAAAAAGAAAATTCTCAGCGGGGGATTTCGTTCTGCGCAGTAGAGACGCAATTGAGAATATCTCCTCGCGCGGCAAGGTCCCGATTGTTGTGGGCGGAACGGGATTTTATGTAGACTCACTTGTCGGCCGCATCGTGTTGCCTGATGTGCCACCCGATACCAAATTACGCACGTCACTCGCAAAAAAAAGCACCGCGCAATTATTCGCACTTTTAATGAAACGCGACCCAAAACGAGCGCGTGCAATGGACAATCCGAGCGAACGCAACAATAAAATTCGCATCATCCGCGCCCTCGAAATCGCCTCCTCCATAGGCAAATCCCCCAAAAGTACAGAGAACAGTTCTCTGTACCGGGTGTTGTGGGTCGGAGTGCGGCCGACTGACGTTGTGCTGAAGAAGAACATCCAGACTCGTCTCGCCGCTCGAATCAAAAGTGGAATGATTCGCGAAGCACGCCGGTTGCGGAAATCCGGACTCTCCTACAAACGAATGGAAGAACTGGGGCTTGAATATCGATCTCTTTCGCGGCACCTTCGCGGATGTATCTCTCGAAAAGAATTGGAAAGCGAGCTGCAAAGCGATATCTGGCGCTACGCGCGCAAGCAAATCGGCTACTGGAAACGCAACCGACTCATCAAGTGGTTTAACCCTAGGGATTCGAAGAAAATTGCGGCGCTTGCGCAGAAATGGCTATCGAAGTGAGTCTTTGTGTGCGGAAATAAGCTTCCTCAGGTACGTGTCAAACTCGCGTTCGTCGAGAGCTAGTATTTCTTCGAGCGTCGCCCACCGATATTCGGAATGCTCTTCACTCAATCTTGGTTCTCCCTCTATTGTGCCTGTGTGTGTGATTCGCACGACATGGCGATCCGGCCACAACATGTCCTGAATCCCAAGCACTCTCGGCGCGGACGTCATCGTAAGGCCAGTTTCTTCCATTACTTCGCGCGCGAGATTCTCAACCATCGTGCTTCCCGCCTCCATGCGACCGCCAGGGATATCCCATTTGCCTGACCCATTCTTTTCTGCAGGCGCACGACGAATGAGGAGGTACTTCCCTTCCGGATTCCTCAACAAGACTTTGACGCCGACCTGTAGTTCCATATTCATCCAAAGAGCCGATTCTTGAACTCTTCCCTTCTTGCTGTATCGATTCTCATACGAAGCATTTCTGGGACGATTTCGGGGCTGTAGAAATTCGAATCGTCGGCAAGTGCGAGGAACTCATTAAACGACACCAACTTTGAAGAGATCTTTTCTCCCGCGTCCGTGTGCGGCTCTCCTGTCTTCTTGCAATTGCGTGCTATGTAGGTGTACACAGTCCATTGGATTTTGCCTACCGGATTTTCTTCCTTCCATAATTCCCAATCCTCGGAACTGTATCCCGTCTCTTCCATCATCTCACGTTTTGCGCTTTCGAGCGGCGCCTCTCCTTCGTCTGCCCGACCGCCGGGTATCGAGGGAAAAGCGCGCGAAGAATCCGGCTGCCTCTCGTCCTGAATAAGGATCTCGTCGCCGACAGTAGCTACTACCTGCACGGTGTTGGGTCGTCTCAAGCGCTCGAATGTCTGCTTTGAACCGTCGAACATCTCTTGTTCCCATTGCCAGACTTCGAAGAGTACCCCCTTGAATACCATCCGTGCATGTTCGGGTATGGGATTGCGCCTGGTGCTCATTGCTAAATCATAACAAATCCATAGACTGGAGGTAATGAACGTCCCGAGCAAATCTCTAAAGAATGGATTTTCCATCCCCGCGTTTGGAATCGGAACATCGGGTATGGGCAAGGGCGGCACCGATGAAAAAGATGTGGCCGCAATCCGTACTGCGATAGAAATGGGAATTACGAGTATTGATACGGCCGAATCGTATTCGGGAGGACACGCCGAAGAATTGGTGGGAGAGGCGATACAGGGTTACGACCGCTCGAAGCTTCAAATTGCCTCGAAAGTCTTCTCCACAAATATGGCGCACGATGCCCTCATCGCCGCGTGTCGCGCGAGTCTTGCGCGCGCCAAGATTGATTACTTCGACCTGTATCTGCTGCATCGAGTTCCACCAGTGCCCATGGAAGAAGCCGTCGGCGCCATGAACGAGCTCGCGGATATGGGGCTCATAAAAAATATCGGTATATCGAACTTCGGAGTTGAGACAAGCGCACACGCACAGCGAGTAAGTAAGCGTCCCATCGTCTACAATCAAGTTCACTACAGTCTTTCATTCCGTGAGCCCGAAAAGAAGGGACTACTCGCATACTGTCAGGACAACGACGTGTTCCTCGCGGCATGGAAGCCGGTGGACCGCGGAACACTCCTTGTAGACCCGCCTGCAATCGTATTAGAGCTCTGCAAAAAATATGACAAAACCCCTGCACAAATCACTATCAACTGGTTACTTTCGCAAAAGAACGTCGTTACCCTCTCAAAAATGTCGCACACGGAGCACATCAAAGAAAACCTAGGTGCAGTGGGTTGGGATATGGAAGGAGTCGATATAGAACGGTTACGCAATGAGTATCCGGTCCAACACGACAAATCAGATATAGTCGCGCTGGATGCACAATGATTACTCGGGCGTAAGTCGCGCCTCGAATCTAGCTTAAAAAATACGGCACCCAATACGATGCGCTGGGGGTCATTTGCTCGGGATGGCGCTCGTACAGAGTCCTCAGGTCGGCCATGCTGAACCATTTCACCTCCTCGACTTCATCTCGTTGAATCCCGAATCGCTCCGCCGCCTTGTCCACTCTGTATAGAAACCACTGGCAGTAGTAATCGTTGGTCTCGCCGATGATGTACATTTTCGGTCCGGGATTAAGGTCGGTCGGAGTGACGACCAGTCCGATTTCCTCTCGGATTTCTTTTACAATGTTGATGTCGTAGCTCTCACCCGACTCCACGGTGCCTGCAACTGCAGGTCCCCAGAGTCCGGGATGCTTTTTCTTTGTAAGCCCTCTTCGAGCGAGCAATGCCTCCTTTTTTGAATTTGTAAGCCACAGTGCGGATACACGGTAGATATCGCCTGGGATCAGATTCTCACGCTCCTTGGCGCCGTTTACGTGGTCTTTACTATCCACAAGCACTATCTGAGCCATATCGAAATAAGCTTAGCACGAGGCGCCAGCGGCGAATATTCCCGCCGTCGCTCGGCATTGTGCGGGCGGTGCCACGCCGAAGCCGAGCTATGGCGAGGCAAAGGCGGGCGATGTAGGAATCTGTCACGGATATCCGCCTGCTGGCGGATTCCGCGACCCCGACTCGGCCCGTCGGCCTCCGTCTTTCGATTCCTCTCCTCCTATGAAAAAGCGCCCAAGCGGGCGCGTTTTCATAGATGCGGGCGATGTAGGAATCTGTCACGGATATCCGCCTGCTGGCGGATTCCGCGACCCCGACTCGGCCCGTCGGCCTCCGTCTTTCGATTCCTCTCCTCCTATGAAAAAGCGCCCAAGCGGGCGCGTTTTCATAGATGCGGGCGATGTAGGAATCGAACCTACGACGTCGGTTTTGGAGACCGAAGTTATACCATTTAACTAATCGCCCAATAACCCAGCTCGTAGCCGGTAGCTAGCAGCTTATAGCAAAAGAATAAAAGCTCAATCTGGATTTTCTGGCAACTGGCTACAGGCTACCAGCTACGGGCTTACTTCTTCGCCTCTTTGAAAACAACGTGCTTCCGGAGTTTCTTGCTGTATTTCTTGAGCTCGATTTTGCGCGTCACGAGCTTTCGGTTTTTGCGCGTCCAATACACCTCTCCCGTGGCGGCGTGTTTGAGTTGAATCAATTGATCCTGTGACATGTGGAGGAAATATACAGAAAGACCGGCTATCCGTCAATCAGGCGTAGAGATGGTCGAAATACGAGAGCACTGTTTCGCAGACTTTGTTCCAGGGGCCGAAGCTTCCGTCGGTGGCTGTTTTCATAAGTGTATCTACCACGAGCCATCCGCCAAGAATGATGACGAGACCGACAGCGACACTCGTAAAGATGCTTCTCCCCTGGTGATACTGCTCGGTGTTCCCTGATGCGGTGAGCATTTTAAAACCACCCCAAGCGAAGAGCACCGCCGAGAAGAAGATGGCGAAATAAATACCGGCATTGAGCAGGTTTTGAGCGAGCGTGGCCACATCACAGACCGTGCAATTTACACCATCGCACGGGACGATTGGCTTGGTAAACGCCGCCTGGGCTGCCGCCGAAAGCGGCATAGACACCGAGACGGCAAAGGCGGTGACGACTCCCCACCATCGAGTTTGCATGTATAAAATTGTAACACGGCTAAAAATGCGGCATACTAGTGCGGCAGCGTCGGTGGCGGCAGTCACACTGCGGGAAGTTTGCGCAATGTGGCTCGGTCGCTACCCAAACGCACGGCAGCGCGCGTCGGTGGCGGAGTGGTCAATCGCACTTGGCTGTAAACCAAGCGACTTCGGTCTGCGCAGGTTCGAATCCTGCCCGGCGCACAAAAATGAAAAGGCCCGCTTTTGCGGGTTCTTTTCATTTTGTACGGTCATATGTACGTATGATTGCCTCCTGTCTTCGTATCGCGAGATTTGCAAGTGGGGCTAAAGCATATTGCCATATGCCCGTGCCTCTCAAATCTATCAGGAGGGTATCAATTACTTTGACACTCCCATCGTCTAACAAATACAAATTCGACAAAGTGCCGCTCAAGAATCCGAAGCCACCAGCTAGATCCAACGGACAGAACCCAGCTTCAGTCATGTTTGTATGACGACCCATGACACCCTGAAAGCCTTTTAGAATTCCTGGATCGGCCAGATCTTTTTTGCTCAAAACTCGTCCGCTCACGAATGGTTGAATAAGAGCTTTGCGCGAACCATCATTTAATGTCGCCACACGAACCGGAACCATTACATCAGCAAAGAATTGCCGAGCAACAGAGATATCCCAGTCCGGCCGCTCCTTAAACGCACGTCGAAATATACGCCCGAGGCGGGAAAACTTTATGACTTCGTTTTCTCCGTATCGGTAGACGAGGTTTTCACCGGTCCATGATATTAGTCTTCCGATCTTATCTTCGTCGTAAGTTTCCACGGATGACTAGACTCTCGCAGTCGCACGAGCACGGGCGCCATGCGTTCGCTCCGGACCTTTACGGACATCGAATGTAAATTCTCCGTCTTTCACATCAACCTCTACCTTGCCGCCATCCATAATGCCTCGTGAGACCATCATGTTGGCAACCGAGGTCAGAATCTTAGTCTGAATCAAACGTTTGAGCGGACGGGCACCGTACTGCGTGCTGTAGCCTTCTTTTGCAAGATGTTCGATTGCAGTATCACTGAAACTGAGCGTAATGTGTTTCTCTGCGAGTCGCTCCTCGACGATTTTGAGTTGCATGCGCACGATGTCGTGCACACTTTCACGCGAAAGGATGTTGAAGAGAATAACTTCATCCAACCGGTTGAGAAATTCAGGGCGGAAGAACTCTTTCAGTGAGTCCATGACCTTGCCTTTTACCAAATCGTAGCGCTCGCCTTCCGTTGTGCCGATGCCGGAGCCGAATCCGAGGTTCGACATGCGGTCGATGTGTTCCGCACCGATGTTGGAGGTCATGATGATGACAGAGTTCTTGAAATTCACGACACGGCCTTTTGCGTCGGTGAGCCGTCCGTTGTCGAGCACCTGCAGCAATATATTGAATACTTCCGGATGCGCCTTTTCGATTTCATCGAAGAGAATCACCGAGTACGGGCGGTGTCGCACGAGCTCGGTCAATCCTCCGCCTTCGTCGTGGCCGACATATCCCGGCGGCGAACCGATCATTTTGGAAACAGAGTGTTTCTCCATGTATTCGGACATGTCGACACGGATGAGCGACTTCTCGCTGTTGAAGAGGAACTCCGCGAGTGCACGAGTAAGCTCTGTTTTGCCGACACCCGTCGGGCCAAGGAACAGGAATGAGCCAACCGGTCGATTCGGATCTGAGATTCCCGCGCGACTGCGCTTGATGGCGTCTGCCACCTTTTGTACCGCCTCGTCCTGACCCACAATGCGCTTTCGGAGCTCCAGCTCCATTCGGGAAAGTTTCTCCGCTTCTTCTTCGAGCATGCGGGATACCGGTACACCGGTCCAACGGGAAACAACACCCGCAATATCTTCTTCGGTGATTTCTTCTTTGAGTACCCGACGCGTCTGCTGTAATTTCTTTAAGCGTTTGGTGGCCACTTCTATTTCTTTTTCAAGAAGGGGGATTTTTCCGTAACGGAGTTCTGCGGTTTTGGTGAGGTCGGCGGCGTTTTCCGCGGCGTCTGCATCCATCTTTGCTTTCTCAAGCTCGCTCTTTGCGCGTTTAATTTCGGTGAGTGTGTCTTTCTCGTTCTTCCATTTCGTCTCAAGCTCGCGAGTAGAGTCACGCAGATCTGCTACTTCTTTTTCGATTGATTTCACCCGCGTGCGTGCTTTGCCTTCCCCTTCGGCCGCTTCTTTTTTCAATGCCTCACGCTGGATTTCAAGGCGTGTCACCTTGCGGTGCGCCTCTTCGAGTACCGGCG
>Ga0209542_10005586_pt1 | contig 24978 bp, 23 predicted proteins | sample RifCSPhighO2_01_FD_184028 | JGI IMG/M metagenome (GOLD analysis project Ga0209542, IMG submission 184028) | Soil microbial communities from Rifle, Colorado - Rifle CSP2_plank highO2_0.1 (SPAdes) (version 2) | ecosystem: Environmental > Terrestrial > Deep subsurface > Rock core/Sediment ...
TTGTTTCTGCCGTTATTGACGTCTCGTGCGCTAACATTAATGGTTCGGTAGTTTATTTCGATTGAATCGCGTATGCTCTCAACCAAGGCTATGCCAAATTGTCCTACCGGGCATATCCACCCGATTTCAAGCCTTATTCGGGAGGCAAATGCCATCTTTTACCGGATGGGATTTACCTTTGCTGAAGGGCCTCTTATCGAGGACGAGTGGCACAATTTCGATGCCCTGAACGTGCCGAAAGACCACCCCGCGCGCGACATGCAAGACACGTTCTTCGTCAAAAACATGCCGGAACATGTTCTGCGCACGCATACGTCGCCCGTGCAAATTCGTTACATGCAGGAGCAAGTGAAGAAAGGAAATCCTCCGCCGTATCGCGTCATTGTTCCCGGCAAAGTCTTCCGCAACGAGGCGACCGACATGACGCACGAAGCGGAATTCTTCCAGATCGAAGGGTTCGCCGTTGGAGAAGACATCACGCTCGCGCATTTAAAGGGCACACTTGCACAATTCTTCAAAGAACTTTTCAAGAGTGCATCGGTTGAAATTCGTTTCCGACCGAGCTTCTTCCCATTCACCGAGCCCTCGGTCGAAGTGGACATGCGTCTCATCGGGAGTTCGCCAGCTGGCGAAGTGCCGGAAAAATTGAAAGATAAGTGGATAGAGATGATGGGTGCCGGCATGATACATCCCAACGTTCTCAAGAATGCAGGCGTTGACCCAACGAAATGCCAAGGCTTCGCCTTTGGCATGGGCCTCGACCGCCTCGCCATGCTCCGCTGGGGCATTGATGACGTGCGCCTCATGCATTCGGCCGACCTACGATTCATCAATCAATTCTAGATTATGAATATTTACTTTGCAGGTTCCATCAGGGCAGGAAGACAAGACAAAGAATTATATTTTGAGATTATCCAACATCTCAAAAAATATGGCACTGTTCTTACCGAACATGTGGGGGACAAGACATTGAGCGAAATGGGCGAAGATGGGCCGACTGATGAAAGCATTCATGATCGGGATATTGCGTGGCTCAAGCAAAGCAATGTTCTTGTAGCAGAGGTCACAACTCCGAGTTTGGGCGTTGGCTATGAGATCGCAAAAGCAGATGATCTCGACATTGCCATCCTTTGTTTATTTCGCGAGGACACAGGGAAGAGATTGTCGGGAATGATAAACGGAAATAACCGTATTCGCGTTGTGCGGTACCAGAGTTCAGATGAGATTGAGGCTATAGTAGCGAATTTCTTTGCGACGATAGAAACGAAGATATGAAAATTTCACGCGACTGGCTTCAGACATATTTTAAGAAACCGCTGCCTGATGCGCAGCAGCTTGCCGATGCACTCACATTCCATGCGTTCGAGATCGAAAGCGTCGAAGGGGAGATTTTGGATGTGAAAGTGACGCCCAATCGCGGGCATGATGCACTTTCGCATCGCGGCATCGCGAAAGAGATCTCGGCAATTCTCAACATCCAGCTTTCATCAGACCCGATCAATGATGGACATCGTAAGTCCATCATGGAGGCAGTAACCGATCAAGTTTCTGTTCTCGTCGAGGATATCGAGCTTGCACCTCGCTATATTGCTGGGTACATCAAAGGTGTGAAAGTCGGTCCGTCACCGGAGTGGCTCGTGAAGCGTCTTGAAGCGATAGGTCAGAAATCCATCAACAATGTCGTCGATGCAACAAATTTTGTGATGTTCGATATCGGGCAGCCACTACATGCATTCGATGCGGGGAAACTACAAGCGCATGAGGGGAAATATGCGATTGAGGTACGAAAGGCGAAAGAAGGCGAGAAGATGCTCGCGCTCGACGAGAAGACGTATTCGCTCGAATCCTTGATGCTCGTCATTTCGGATAAAAATGCGGGAACGACCATCGGCATCGCGGGCATGAAAGGCGGCGCGCTGGCCAGCATTACAGAAGCGACGACGGACATCATCCTCGAGAGCGCAAATTTCAACGGTGCATCGGTGCGGAAGACCGCAAAGGCACTCAATCTTCGTACCGATGCTTCGCAGCGATTCGAACAAGTAATCTCGCCCGAATTGGCAGCTTACGGAATGCACTCAGCAGCAGAACTTATTCAGAAGATCGCCGGCGGTGAGATCGTCGGATTTGCTGATGCGTATCCAAAGCCACATGTTCCCACTCCTGTCGTTCTTCATGCGTCACGGCCGTCAAAAGTACTTGGTGTTGAGGTGAGCAGGGAAACCATCCGCGATGTATTCATGCGGCTTGGATTCAGTTTTGAGGAGAAGGACGATGCATTCGTCGTAACTCCACCGTTTGAACGTCTCGACATCACGATTCCCGAAGACCTCATCGAAGAGATCGCTCGCATCATGGGCTATGATAAGATTCCTGCGGCGGAATTGCCAGCGTCTTCAATAATTCCCGCAGTCAATCAAGTTTTTTATTGGAGTGAGCATGTGCGCGAGGAATTGGCCGCGAAGGGATATTCGGAAGTCTATACGTCCATCTTCGCCGACAAAGGCGAACGTGCCGTTCTCAATAAAGTAGATAGCGTGAAGTCTTTTCTTCGGGCGAATCTCACCAACGGCCTTATGGAAGCCTTGAAGAAAAACATACAGAATAAGGACCTTCTCGGCCTCAAAGAAGTGAAGCTGTTCGAAATAGGAACGGTGTGGAAAGATGGAAGTGAGACGATGGTGGTCGGTACGGTAAGCGAGAAAGAGAAGGCGAGCGAGAAACCGCTTATGGAATATATCAAAGAGGAAACCACCAAATACGAAAATCTGTCGCTCTCGCAAACCGAACGCTACCAATCATTCTCGCGATACCCATCCATCACGCGCGACATCGCGCTCTGGGTTTCTGTAAGTACTACTTCTGATGATGTGCGAAAAGTGATTGCGGATTCTGCTGGTTCCTTGATGGTTCGTATCGAGCTTTTCGATGAATTCAAGAAGGAGGATAAAGTTTCCTACGCCTTCCGACTCGTCTTCCAATCGTTCGAAAAGACGCTCACGGACGATGAAGCGAACGTCCAAATGGAGAACGTTTACAAAGTAGCCAAATCTTGTGGTTGGGTGGTAAGATAACGGCTTAGTAGAGCCACGGAAATGGGGATAACTTGTTAGGAAATCGGCCCGGAATCTGCTATACTTTTAAGGTAAGAATATGCCCCGTTAAAAACCGCGGTCGCGTATGTTTACTACCTAAATCATGCATTCGAATTTGAGAAAAGAATTACCAACTTGTAGCAGGTGCGGTTCGACCGCGACCTGTTTCTAACGGGGTATGGCAGAAACCAAGGCAAAAAAAGGCAGCTATGGCGCTGCCGATATCACTGTGTTGGAGGGCCTTGAAGCGGTACGCCGCCGGCCCGGCATGTACATCGGCACGACGGGCCCGAGCGGCCTGCACCACCTTTTGGTCGAGGTGTTCGATAACAGCCGTGACGAAGCCATGGGTGGGCATGCAAATGACATCGAGGTCGCCCTATTATCCGGGAACCGCGTACGCGTCGCCGACAACGGCCGCGGCATTCCGACCGACATCCATCCAAAGACGAAAGTATCGGCGCTCGAGACGGTGATGACGGTACTCCACGCGGGTGGAAAATTCGGCGGCGAAGGCTACAAAGTCTCCGGCGGCCTTCACGGCGTCGGCGTCTCGGTGGTGAACGCGCTTTCGGTCTATGTGCGTGCGGAAGTCCATCGCGACGGCGGAAAGTTCGTCCAGGAATACAAGAATGGCGGGAAGCCCGTGGGAAAAACGAAACGTGTCGGCACTTCGAAAGAACATGGCACGATCATCACCTTCGAACCCGATCCGACCATTTTCAAAGAGGGTCGTGAATTCGACTTCGAAACGATCGTCTCGCACATGCGTCAGCAGGCCTATCTGGTGAAAGGTCTGCGGATCTCCATTCTTGATCTGCGCGGAGCGGAATCCGTCGGCCGGCGGATCGATGACGAAAGCGTGATGTATCTGCGCGATCTTGATATCGACGCGCCGTCGACCAGCTTCTATTTCGAAGGGGGCCTCAAATCCCTCGTCTCCTTCCAGAACCGCCACCAAACACCGGTCCACAAGAATGTCTTCTATATCGAGAAAGAGCAGGATGGCGTTACGGTCGAGATCGCACTCCAATATGTCGATGACATCTCGTCGCGCCTTAGTGCATTCGCCAACAACATCTACAACGCCGAAGGCGGCATGCACGTGACCGGCTTCAAGACGGCGCTTACGCGCACCCTCAACAACGCATCGAAGGGCGGCAACGGGAAGGAAGGCGATTCGTTCACTGGCGACGACGTCCTCGAAGGCTTGACTGCCGTCGTCTCGATAAAAATGCGCGAAGTGCAGTTCGAAGGCCAGACCAAATCGAAGCTCGGATCCGTCGAAGCACGTGGCGCGACGGATACGGTTTTTGCCGAGGCGTTCACTGCATTTCTCGAAGAACATCCCGAGGACATGCGCGCGATTCTCGGCAAGGCGACCTTGGCGATGAAGGCGCGCAAAGCGGCGAAAGCGGCGAAAGATTCCGTCATGCGCAAAGGCGCTCTTGAAGGCCTCTCGCTTCCGGGAAAGCTTGCCGACTGCCAGAGCAAAGACGCAAGCGAATCGGAACTTTTCGTGGTGGAAGGCGACAGCGCCGGCGGCTGTTGGAGTGGAGATACCAAAGTTGCATTAGCTGATGGGCGAAGTCTATCTTTTATTGAATTGATCGAAGAAAATAAACGAGGAATACAAAATTTCTGCTACACGATGCGGGACGATGGACACGTGGGTGTGGCACCAATATTAAATCCGCGACTAACGAAACATTCAGCACAAGTAATAAAAATTATTTTAGATAGCGGTGATGAACAATTCTGCACTCCAGACCACAAATTTCGTCTCGTCGACGGAAGCTATGTGCAGGCACAAAGATTGACTCCACAAGATAGCATTTCACCGCTCTATAGAAAAATTTCCCGAAAAGGAGATGGTACACAGCTTGATGGATACGAAATGACATTTGATCCGAAAGCAAAAAGATGGATGCCGACTCATGTAATTGCAGATATATATAACCTTGCACATGGCATTTATTCCGCAAAGGCTGGCAATCACCGTCACCATCTTGACTTCAATAAGCGCAATAATGATCCTACAAATATAATGCGCGTGTCCTATGAAGAGCATATGGCAATTCATTATACATATATGGAAGGTGCGTTACATCGGCCGGATGTTAAACAAAAATCCATAGAGGCAAAACGTACCACTGAGTATCGAGAACGCGCTCGACACAAAAGTCTTGAGAAAAGAGCGCTTTTTAGCGCGAATGCCAAAAAACAATGGGACAATCCAGCCTATAAAGTATTCATGACTGCGAAGTTCTTAGAATTTTATAATTCGAATGCCGGATATCGCAATCGGAATAACGAACTTCTCAATAAAAACCAAAGAGAGTATTGGGCGAGGGCACAAAATCGCATGGCACAGTCCACGCGTACGCAACAATTCTTCGCTTCGCATCCTGAACGTAAAGAAGAATTGCGTACGCTCGCACAAACACAATGGAATGACGAGCAATTGCGAACGTGGCGTAGCGGCGTCACAAAAAAGCAGTGGACACCGGAATTCCGCACACGACGCACACAAGCATATAACGAAACTTATTTACGCAGAGGACTTGCGGCACTTCATGCTCTTTGGCTGAAAACAGGTACCGTTGACGCAATAGCTTACGACCAATTACGGAAAGATACGCGTGACAAGACACTCATCCGCCTCGATAGTATTCTCAATCGCTTTTTTGGCGGCGACATGACCCGCCTCAATGAGGCTGTTGCAAACTACAACCATCGAATTATTTCGATGAGGCGAGTAGAAGAGAAAATGGACGTCTACGATCTTGAGGTGGCCGGCACGCATAATTTTGCGCTTGCAAGCGGGATTTTTGTCCATAATAGCGGGAAAATGGGACGCGATCGCCGCACGCAGGCGGTTCTCCCCTTGCGCGGCAAGATCCTCAACGTCGAACGCGCCCGCCTCGACAAAATGCTCGTTTCTGAACAAATCAGGAATCTGGTCATCGCGATGGGAACTGCCATCGGCGATGTTTTCGATATTTCGAAGTTGCGGTATCACAAGATCATCATCGCGACCGATGCAGACGTCGACGGCGCTCACATCCGCACGCTCCTTCTTACTTTGTTCTATCGCCACTTCCGTCCTATCATCGATGGCGGGTTCCTTTTCATCGCGCAGCCGCCTCTCTACAAGATCAAGAAGGGCAAGGAAATATTTTATGCATACACCGAGGAGGAGAAGATAGGCATCGCGGGGAAAGACGCGCAGCTTGAGTCTACCGAAGCGGATGATGCGGAGGAACCCACCTCCGCCAAGGCTACGGCGGGCGAAGGAAAACGAGCCGTTAAGATCACCGTCCAGCGCTATAAGGGCCTGGGCGAGATGAATGCGGAAGAACTGTGGGAGACGACGATGGACCCGGCCCGTCGCATCTTGAAACTCGTCACCATCGAAGACGCCGCCGACGCGGATCGCACCTTCGACATCCTCATGGGCACCGATGTCCCTTCGCGCAAGACCTTCATTCAGACGCACGCGAAGGAAGCCACACTTGATATATAATTCCGGCATGGAAGAGTTGAAACGGAATGCGCGGCCGAAATCAAGACGTCGCCTTGGCCGAGCCGGACTTGCTCTCATGGCGAGTCTGGGCGGTACCGCAGACGTCAGCACAGCACAGGGCCTCACTCCCTATGATCTCGGCGGTCCGCAACACAATGAGTCTGTCAGCGAACGCAAACCACAGAGGAAGGGTCCGGAAATTGCAGATCCTTGGCATGCATCAGTGATTCCCGAACAACAGCTCAAACATGGTCCTGTTTCCGCACGACACGTCATTCCAAATGCCGAGCAATACATGGAAGGGTATCATGTTTTGTCGAATAGATTGCCGGGGGCATATCTTCAGCCTCGTGAACTTAAGAGAGCACCTCATGGATTTGAAGAGTTCTGTCGCGAGCTCGCATCCTTTTGCGAGAAGCTTGCGCGCCCTCGGAACGATATTTTCCATGATTTCACACCCGAGTTCTTTTCGTTGATTGAGACGATAAACCGTGGGGTGAATGAAGAAATTAAGCCGAAGATTGATTTGGAGATTCATGGCGTTCAAGAATACTGGACGATTCCTAAGGAGTTTGGCGACTGCGAGGACTACGTATTATTGAAAATAAAGAAACTCATTGAAAAGGGGCTCAATCCGGTGTACCTGCACATTCTTGTTGTTGAAGATGAGAAGAAAGAAGGACATGCGGTGCTGGGCGTGGACGTGTTTGAGAAAGACGGGGGAAGATGGAGCACCGTAATCCTCGATAACAAGAATCCTGACATCATTACTCTCGATGAGATGGAGAAGAATTATAAAGGTGAACTCGCGTCCTTTATTACGCCCCTCCATGCAGGGGGGTTGAGGGTTCGTTTTTGGCAATATAGTTCAGCGGGCGAGGTGTTGCGAAACGGGAGGGCCCCTTCTCTCGAACACTAGTACTCAATTAAATTAATTCTCCACCTCATACTTCATAACCTTCCGCGCATCTGCCGTGGTGAATTTCCAGTTGATGACTGCACGTCGGTTGTTCCGCGCGTCTTGAAACCGCGCGCATCGTGCAGAAAGTTCTTCCGCAGTCGGCACTCTGCCCTTGATCGCGGTGCGGGAGAGAATGGAGAGCTCAATCTCCGCCATATCGAGCCACGACGCATGCTTCGGCGTGTAGTGGAATTCGATCCGAGAAAGAATACGATCGGCCTCGTCTTTTTCAAACGTCTCGTAGAACGATGGCGGAAAATGTGTATTCAAATTGTCGCAGACAATGTGGACGATACGCGCCGCGGCGTAGTTGGTATCAGTGAGTTCTCGAACAAAGTGTGCAAAGTCTTGTTTCGTGCGTCGCTTTGTGACGGCGATTCTTCTCCTTCCGCCTTTCGGCTCCACGGCGCAGAAAATGTTGCGCGTCCCGTTTCGTTTGTATTCATAGTCGATGCGCCGCGGCGCGTGTTCGGTCAAAGGAAGCGCGGAGCGCACGTTCTGCAGCAGCTGTTTCGATTTTTCATCAATGCAGACGATCGGCTCCTCTTTGTCGTACGGCAGCGCATAGAGATCGAGGAGGAGCTCCATACGCTCAATGTATTCGTCATCGAACTTCGGCACGCACCACATTTTTCCCCCGCCACGGTTTGATGCCGCGATTGTGGAGGTGCTGCCAGATGGCAACGGTGGATATGCTCATCAGTTTCTTGTCATCAATCAGCTTCTTCTGGAGCATCTCGAGTGTCCACGAATCGTATCCCGTGGGCGGAGACGAACAGGCGATCGCGACAAGGTGCGCTTCCACTTTCTCGGTGATTTTCGGGGGCTGCCCGGAGCGGGGTGCGTCGTGGAGCGCACGGTCGAGTCCGCCTTCGTGGAAACGTTTGCGTACCGCCTGCACTGTACTCCGATCAATGTCGAGTCGGTGTGCGATTTCGTTTTTGCTCACGGCCCTCTGCGAGAGGAGAAGGACGCGGGCACGTACCACAACATGCGTTTTGTGCCGCCCCTTTGTGGTGATATTCTGCAGCTTGGTAATCTGAGCCTCCGAGAGTCGGATGGTGCGTTTGTATGGCTTCATATACCACAAGCGTACCATCCGGAGCTTGGGCGGTGAATTAGTTTAAGGGGATACTAGTACACGTACGGCTGATACTGGCCGGTCCACGCGGGGACGGCGATGGACTGCGTCGCTGTATTATTGCTCTCATTCGATTCACGTACCGCGTTCGCGCTGTCGACGGAAATCGTGATCATCCCGCCGCCGCTCTGCACCGGCCGGAAGCGCAGGGTGTTCTCGACGTGCGAGCCGGGCGTGAGGCTTGATTGCGCGGGAGAACTGTAGGCATACGCAGGACTCATAGGAAGACCGACAGTGAAATAATAGGTGCCGGTCGGAGCCGAGCCGCTGTTCGCGATGTCGAATTTGACCGCCGCAGTGTCGTTGGGGCCTGTGGGGTAACGATTCACGAAGAGACCAGTCGCAGGGTCGATGACGCCGATCGCGAGGACGCGGACAGAGAGGTCGGGCGTTCCCGCTGGTTGTGAAGACGCCTGCGTGCCGGTGGAAGGAGTCGGTGCAGCAGCACTCGCGCCTGCAGTAACCGTAATCGCCGCAGTGCCTTGCGGGCGCTCTGTCGAGGTCGTCGCGCTCGGCATGAAGACGACGGAGACTGGCACTTCGAGCGTGCTCGTTCCCGAAAGCATCGGCGTCACTGAAAGGGTCGTTGCATCGCCGACGGTAAACGCGCTGCCGCAGGGGATCGAGAGCATTTTGTTGTCAGGCGTCTCGATATCGAAGCGGAATCCCGATTTGCACTGATAGAGAAAGGCGAAGGTGCCCGTTTCTTTCGGCTCGTATTCCCATGCGACGAAGACCGCCGTGCCGGATTGCACCGGACTTTCGGGAACAGTGATCGTGATCGCATCCCCGCTTTGCGAGAAGCGCGAGAAAAGGGAAGAGACGCCCGTACCAGTAAGACGCAGGAGATGGTACGCACCCCACACGATGATAACGATAAGAATGATAAACCCGGCGACTGCGAGGATATTCGCCAAAAGCCCGGGGCTCTGACTTTGCGGTGTGTCTGCCATAATGCCGACATCTATACCACAGGTGGGGTGGATTGACAAGCCCCTCGTGCCAAGGTAGAATGCGGCGGTGAAAAATCCTGTAAATAAGCCACCCGTCAGCATCTTCTTCGCGGCGACCATCGTTATCTTCTTTCTCTCGCTCTCTGTGGCGGATTCAGTCGGCTTCGTGCCGTTTTACATCGACGGCACGGAATCGGATCGCGATGCATCGGTCGCGCTCTCGAATCTGCCTGAATTAGGAGAAGAGGGGCAAGGGACAAGGGATGAAGGACCAGAGGAAACAATCATAAGCGTACTTCCTTCACACATCCGTATTCCTACGATCGATCTCGACTTGCCAGTCTCGAATCCCGCAAGTCGCGATATCGAGACCTTGGATACTATTTTACAGAAAGGCCCTGCCCGCTATGTCGATTCCGCAAAGCTCGGCGAGAAAGGTAACATCCTCATCTTCGGTCACTCGTCGCATCTTCCCGTCGTCCACAATCAGATGTACAAGGCGTTCAATCGCATTCCCGAACTTGAAGCGGGAGACACCATCACCGTCGAAGGAGGCGGCAAGGAGTTCTCGTATCGCGTAACGGCCGTGAAGACCGTTAACGCCGAAGAGGGCATCATCGACCTCTCAAAAACCGGCAACCGCCTCACTATCGTCACGTGCGATACGCTCACTTCTAAAAGCGCTCGTTTCGTCGTTGAAGCAGAGCTTGTGGGTTCGTACGAGATCTAAAGTTACGTTAGAGCGCTCTTGACAGGTGACATTTTAGTGATATGATTTCTATCTCAGTTCTTTAAGCTGTTTTATTCAGAGTATATCCAGCACTCTTTACGGGAACCATTGTGAGCATTCGCAGATGCTTAGAATGGTTTCCGCAAGGGGCCATGGTCTAACCTCGTTTGCGCGCTAGGAGGCGCTCAACAAATGAAGATTTTGACCGCGCTGGTTGCTTCTCTTCTCGTTCTCTCCTCCACATCTGTTTCGGCCTATGCTGGTGGACGGCACCATCATCGTGGGACTCCGCACTGTCGAGGTAACGACGTGCTCGGCTCGGACGGCAAGTGCCACCCTCGGGTGGACAAGGCCTTCGAGGCATTCAAGGCCGCCTGCGAAGAGCAGGCTGCCAAGAGACGGGCACTCGGACTTCACAATGCGAAGGCTGTCATCAAAGGCGGCCCGGGGCAGGTGTGTCACTGCCATGTTGAGGGCGGGTTCGTAGAGAGCGGCAAGCTCTGAAAAGGGTCGGTGGGGTGCGGCTTCAAATCCGCACTCCATCGCCAGTATTCTCAGACCTCTGAATGTGGGTCAATTGCAAGCCCGTTGTCAGATGCTTGAGAGTTGAAGTTCTTTGTAAAAATTGACAGTAATCGCAAAAGTTTCTTTGAAGGGACGTTCGTGCACGAGTTTCGTTCACGAGCGCCCCTTCAAAGGGGAGAGAGGAGGGTGGTCTCATGAGGATCATCCCACTTACCACTTTAGCGGCTGCTGCCGCCCTGTCTGTGTTCGCTAGTTCCGTGCGCGCGGAGGTGTCAAACTCTCCAGTGTGCGAATCGCTGGCACCGGCTGTTCGTTCGGCGGGGAAACAAGTTCTTGTTGGTGTTTTGTTGCCGGCTTCAGGATTCCACAACCTTCGTGGATTTCCGAAATTCATCGTCGAGATTCATGTTCCGCCGGGGCAGGTGGGGCAAGCTCGCGGTGAGGCGGTCATAGGAGTGCAGAAGTGCACATACCGGACCGCCGATGACAAGACGGCAATTGTTTCTCACGTCAAGTTCCAGTCGCAGTTGCTCACCGAGGGGAGGTGGAAAGACCATCTCGGTACTCTAATCGAGCTGCCGGAACGCGCGGTTGTCGACAAAGTCCTTTTCCGGACCAAAATCGGCGATACTCGCTTCATTGGCGAGTGGAAGGAGTTCGAGGGTCACCCCTTTGTGCTTCTTCGTAAGCGCTAGACAGGTACGAGGTTCGGCTGTCGTAGGATGGCCGACCTCGTAATCTCAGTATTGACATAGGATTTATATGATGATATACTATTTCCGCTAACAAAATTAATCGTTAGACATTCGAATTAGGTTATGAGTATTCAGAAGTTCACATTCCAGGTCGCGATGATTACGGTTTCGATAATTTTCGCATTTGCGGCCAGTGCGTTGATGTTTTTTCATACCGCACGTGCGGCTGATCTTGGCGATACTGATCTTGGCGGCGGCTGGGATTCGTGGAGCTACGTTCCGGACTACAACTCTACATACTACCCTGACTACGATTCTTCCTATTATCCTGACTACGACTCGTCCTACTACCCTGACTACGATTCTTCCTATTATCCTGACTACGACTCGTCCTACTACCCGGACTATAGTTCTTCCTACTACCCTGACTACGATTCTTGGTACTATCCTTCATACGATTCTTCCTATTATCCTGACTACTCATATGACTATGGCTGTGGGTACAGCTGCGGTGGCGGATACAGTTACTTCACCCCTTCGTATTCTTCGGGCTGCGGTATGTTCTGCGGCGGATTCTCGACCCCGCACTATCCGACGTACTTTCCGCAGGTTACCGTTGGCCAGCCTGGGCGCGCATCTTCGTCCTACGTGAGCAACACAAGTACGAATATCTCCAACACGAGCACCAACATCACGAACATCGATAACTCCATCAACGACAGCTTCAACAGCTACAATTACAACTACAACAGCAATAACACCTCGCTTGCTCTCGCAACGCCGCAGTATCCGGTCGTCTACACATCTCCGGCACCGTACTGCACCATTAGCCACACGGTGACGAGCGGTTATGGGTACTACACGGGTGGCACGGTCGCGTACCTCTCATGGACGTCGCAGAATGCGACCTCGGCCTTCCTCTCAAATGTCGGCTCGGTCGGCGTCTCGGGTTCACAGAACGTCTACCCGAGCTACACGAGCGTCTACACGCTTACGGTCTACGGCGCGAACGGCCAGACGGCAACGTGTGCAACGACGGTGCATGTGAATACCTATGTCCCGCCGACTCATATTCTTCCGACCTACGTCCCGCCGGTCATGCAGCAGCCGTATGTGGCCTTGACGCAAATTCCGTACACCGGCTTTGATCTCGGCTCTCTTGGTAACTCGCTCTACTGGGCAGCACTTCTTGCCTTTGCTGCGGCTGGCGCCTACCTCATGGTCTACTACCGTGGTGGTGCGCTCGCTTTCGCAACGGCGATGGTGAGTACCAATCGCAAGTCTCTTCCGCCAGTGGTGGCTCCCAAGGCTTCTATTCTCGTTGAGAATGAAGCCCGTTCACATGCTGTGCGTGTGTCGGGGGAGGCAGCAGAAGCAGCACGCGTCGCACCGGTCATTGCGGCTCTTCGCAAGGCTGGAACCAGCGACACGATGGCTATCGTCAAGTCAACCGATGGCTCGATGCCGAAGATCGTTATCGAACGTTATTAAAGGACGGGACGCCGCGAGCGGCCTTTGGCCGCTCGCGGCGGGAGAGCTCCAAAAGTGAAAGTCAGAACTGTTAACAAAGGAATTGACACGAAACATATGAAGACTACTATTACAGCAAGCATCCGTGGGCGGGGGAACGCGGCCGCGAAGTATATGACCTCCCGCACTGCATCCTACTCGATCGCACTCACACTCATGTTCGCCGTTATCGGCGGCCTCGTCGTTCCCGCATCATTCGCGCACGCTTCAGGCGATGAGCCGAGCTGCTGGATCTCGGCCTCGCCGAGCACCGTTTCCTATAACGGCTCGACGACTCTGACCTGGGGCTCAAACGACGCCGACAGCGGCTGGATCACTGACATCGGCGATGTCGCGCTCTCCGGTTCGCAGACGGTCTACAACATCACCTCGACGAAGACTTACACATTCACAGTCTATGGCAACGGCCAATCGTCCACCTGCCAGACGACCGTGACCGTGAGCGGCTCCGGTTCCGGATACGGCACCCCGTCGTGCTCCATCTATCCGAGTCAGAATAATATCCAAAGCGGCCAGTCGACGACCCTCAACTGGACGTCGCAGAACGCGCAATCGGCGCATCTCTCGGCCGATGGCTCTGTCGCTACGAACGGCTCGTACACCGTCTATCCGAACCAGACGACGACGTATACCTTGACGGTCTATGGATATAGCGGAGGGAGCAATCAGTGCCAGACGACGGTGTATGTGACCGGTAGCGGATATCCGTATTACAACTATCCGAACTACAATTACCCATACAGTACCTATCCGTACAATTACTACGCGACGCCCTCGTGCACCATCACCTTGGGCGGGTACTCATACAATCAGAATCAGATCTACAATCAGACGGCCACGCTCTCGTGGAGTTCGTATAATGCGACGAGCGCCTATATCACAAACATCGGCTCGGTGGCGGTCAATGGCGCACAAGCAGTCTATCCGCAGCAGAATCAGAATTACACAATGACGGTCTACGGCTCCGGCGGCACGGCGACATGCCAGACCTATGGCGCGGGATACAACTATCCGTACGCGTATAACTATCCGAGTTATACGTCTCCGTACTTGCAGTTGACGCAAATCCCGTACACGGGGCTTGATCTCGGTCCTGTCGGAACGACGGTATACTTCCTTGCGCTCGCGATGTTCGCAATTGCAGGAGGATACCTCGTCGTCTACTACCATGGCGGCGTCCTTAAACTCTCATTTGCACAAGAAGTGGCGCAGGCGGCGCGCAACCAGTATCGCGCAGTCCGCTCGCTCATCTCGTGATACGATTAACCGGGTAGGGAAATCAAAAACCGCCGCGTCTGACGCGGCGGTTTTTGATTCCAGCAACCATGAGTAGTAATTTGTACCATGGTATCAATTACTACTCACATGTTTATAATCGGTTTTTGATTTCTTCCACGAGCGTCTTTTGAAATTCTTCGAGAGGCATTGTGCCAATTTTACCCTTGTCTCTATGCTCGACGGTGACGGTCAGTGCTTCTACTTCCGCATCGCCGATGACGAGCGTGTAGGGGACCTTCTCGACTTTCGCGTTGCGCACCTTCTTGCCGAGAGTTTCGTTCGAGTCGTCCAACTCGACACGCACATGTGCGTCTCGGAGCGCATTGAAAATCTCTTTTGCATACTCAACATGTTTCTCAGAAATCGGAAGGATTTTCACTTGCATCGGCGCGAGCCACGTAGGAAAAGCGCCGGCGTAGTGTTCGATGAGGAATCCAGTAAAACGTTCATGCGTGCTGAGGGGGGCGCGATGAATGCATAACGGTGTTTTTTCTTCGCCATTTTGATCGACATACGTGAGCCCAAATCGCTTGGGGACAGCAAAGTCCACTTGATTCGTTGCAAGCGTGAATTCCCGGCCGATGGCGCTCCACACTTGTACGTCGATTTTAGGGCCATAGAACGCAGCTTCATTAGGTATTTCCACGTATGGAATTTTCGACTCAATCAAGACTTGGCGCACCATGTCTTCTGTTTTTTTCCATAATTCCGGTTCATCCACGTATTTTTCGCCCAACTTTTTGGGGTCGTGGGTAGAAAAACGCATCACATACTTTGCGATCCCGAAAATCTTGAAATAGTGGAGGTACATCTCATTCACCGCCCTGAATTCATCTGCGAATTGTCCTTCAGAGCAATAGATATGCGCATCATTCATCGAGAGCATGCGGACGCGCATGAGACCAAAGAGCTCTCCTGATTTTTCGTGTCGATACACAGTGCCGTACTCCGCAAGACGCAGAGGCAAGCCGCGGTAACTTCTCGGTTCTGCCGCAAAGATCTTGTGGTGATGAGGGCAATTCATTGCTTTTAAATAGTATTTTCCGCCTTCATATTCCATGGGCGGAAACATACTCTCCTCGTAGTAGGGAAGATGGCCGCTTTTTCGGTACATGGATTCTTTTGCGATATGAGGGGTGCGGACGCGTTTGTATCCGGCCCTTTCCTCTGTTTCCTTCGCGAGTTTCTCCAGTTCTTCGATGATGATCGCGCCGTTGGGGAGCCACAGCGGAAGACCCGGACCGACATCGTCATCAAACATAAAGATACGCAGTTCTTTGCCGAGCCTTCGGTGATCTCTTTTTTCGGCTTCTTCACGTTGTGCAAGATACTCATCCAATTCTTTTTTCGTTGCAAAGGAGAGACCATACATACGTGTGAGCATCGGGTTCTTCTCATTCCCTCGCCAGTAAGCGCCAGCGATGCGATCGAGTTTGAAGGAATCCGGTGCGATGTCTTTCGAAGGATTTTCAACATGGCCTCCCCGGCAGAGGTCGGTGAATCCGCCGCAGGTGTAGAGCATTATCTTCTCGCCCTTAGCGGCTATCTCTTCAATGAGTTCGCTCTTGAAAGGATTGCCTTTGAAGCGTGTGAGCGCCTCATTTTTTGAGACTTCTTCGTGGGCAAACTCCTGCCAATGAGGAAAATTCTTCCGCATCGTTTCCTCGATTTTCGGCAGGTCGGCGTCGGAGATTTTTTCATCTCCGAAATCGACGTCGTAATAGAAGCCACTATCGATCACAGGACCGAGGGTGAGTTGTACGGAAGGATAGTGCTCTAAAACGGCTTGTGCGAGAAGATGGGCGAGAGTATGACGCACATGCTCGATATTCGGCTTGGACATGCGAGATATCCTAGCACCCACGTCGGAATTGTCACAAGCTTCTTCAATATGACGGGTTTCGTAAACCCGTCATATTACACTTACTCCAGTAGGTACGGCCGTATGGGAGATGTTTGAATGTCATGAAGATAGCTCATGACAGCTTTTTCGTTGCACGTATCCTGGAAGAGATCTGCCGTGAGAATAGAAGGGAAGTTCTTCTTCCCCATGTAATCGGGAAAACTACTCCAACGATATTTTCGGAGATACTCTAAAGCAGATTTTTCGCTTATAATTTCTCTCTCGCGCCATCGCCTTGCACTCCGGAGATAATCAAGAGGGTTGAAATGAATGTAGTTGAGGATGTGCAGGAAATACGCATCGGAATCAATATGTTTTTTCTTAGTTCTTCCTTGAAATAATGTGCCGCTTCGTTTGTAACGTTCGTTGAAATAATTGGCGTACCCCACATTAAGTTTTCGCATGAAGAGCGACAATCCTCCCTCTAATTTTTCAGAAAGTAAAAGGTGATAATGATTTTTCATAAGGCACCAGCCGTGAATATCGACGATTTGTTCGCGATCCAATGACGGGTTTCGTAAACCCGTCATAGTAATTGATTCTCCATTAAAACGACGACGTACGTTTTCAACAGGTTTAATATCGTTAAACTCATACATGTCGTGGACAAACCGCGCGTAGTCGCGCGAATCCAGGAACAATGTTCGTTTTTCAACTCCGCGATTTAGAACGTGGTACAACTCCATTGCGACAGTATGACGGGTTTACGAAACCCGTCAATATTGTATTTGTTAAAGCGCTTTCACGCGCTCAACCACGAAACTGGCTTCGCCATTGCGGTCCGAGAATTTTCCTTTGAGCATCATGCACGAGCCGGCGCTGAAGAGTTTTTCGTTTTCTTTGAGCGTGCGGGGAAAGACAACGATCTCGACAGCGCCGACATAATCCGAAAGCCTGCCGAAAAGCATGCGTTCGCCGTTTTTCGTGAGTATCGCATTCGTGCTTTCCAAATAGCCGCCGATAACGGTCTCCACGCCGCGGGGGAATCCTTCTTTCGCTTGCTTGATGTTGTATTTCTGCTTTGCAAGCGCGTCTTTGCATCTATCCAAAGGGTGTCCGGAGACGTAGAAACCCAAGAGTTCTTTTTCCCATGCGAGTTTCTCCTCGAGCGTCGCAGGCTTTTCTTCGGGGAGCTTCAGCTCGGCTTGCCGAGATGAAAGGGAAGTGCCGAAGAGGGAATCCTGGCCGACAGGCGCTTTCTGGTGCTCACGACGGTATTCGAGAAGCGATTCGATGTGCGTGAGCAAGGTCTTGCGTCCGCCAACTGGCGGAGCCAGGTCATCGAGAGAGCCCGACATGATAAGCGCCTCGAGAGATTTCTTGTTGAGATTTTTGTCAGAGATGCGTGCAAGGAAATCAGCGAGCGTCTCGAACTTCCCTGCTGCTTCTTGTTCCGCAATGATCGCATCGGCGATACCGGTGCCGAAATTCTTTATCGAATAGAGGCCGAAGCGGATCGTCGTCGCGAAGCGAGCCTGTGCAAGGTCGCTCCGCTCCTTCTCTACAACAGTGAACGTACCTCTGCTTTCATTTACCGAAGGAGGTAGGATGGAAATACCCATGCGCTTGCATTCATTCACCACTTCTGCGATCTTCTCGACGTCTCCCGCGTCGGAGGTGAGGACGGCCGCCATGTAATCAACGGGATAGTTGGCTTTCATATAGGCGGTCTTGTAGGCCAAGTTGCCGTAGCTGGCTGCGTGGGCGCGGTTAAAGCCATACGCTGCGAAGGTTTCAATCTGTTCCCACAATTTCGGTACCACTTCTTTTTTCATGCCGCGCGCGAGGCAACCTGTGGTGAATTTCTCCCTTTGGGCGGCCATTTCCGCAGGGATTTTCTTCCCCATCGCTTTGCGGAATTTATCCACTTCAAGCCACGAGTACCCTGCCAGTTGGATGGCGATCTCGAGGACGTCGTCTTGGTAGGTAATGACGCCATAGGAGTTCTTGAGGATGCTTTCCATGCGCGGGTCGAGATATTTCACCAGCGACGGATTACGTTTGCGTTCGATGTAGGCGGGGATGGAAGACAAAGGGCCCGGGCGGTACAGGGCGACCATGGCATTGATGTCGTGGATGACGGTGGGCTTCAGTTCCTGAAGGTAGTTCGTCATGCCGCTGGAGGCGAGCTGGAAGACACCCAAGGTCTCGCCGCGGGAGAGCATCTCATACGTCTTTTTGTCATCTAACGGAACCGTATCGAGATCGATGGAGACGCTGAGCCTGTCGCGCACGCGATCCCGCGCATCCGCGAGCGTGGAGAGGTTGGTGAGACCAAGAAAATCGAATTTGAGGAGGCCCGCGTCTTCGACCGCATGCATGTCGTACTGCGTGATGACTTTGCCGCCTTTGGGATCGAGCTGGATGGGGACGAAATCGGTGACAGGCGAAGGCGCGATGACGACACCTGCCGCGTGGACGCCCACGTGCCGCGCGTTCCCTTCCACTTTTCGCGCCATGTCGAGGATCTCCCGCGCCTCGGGGTCTTTCTTGTACGCATCGGCAAGTTCGGGAACTTCCGCAAGGGAGCTCTCGATCGTGACAGGAAAACCTTGTTTGCCGAAGGGGATCATTTTGGCGATCTTGTCGCCGATGCCGTATGAGTGCCCGAGGGCGCGCGTGACGTCGCGCACGGCGGCGCGCGCGAGCATGGTGCCGAAGGTGCCGATTTGCGCGACATTCTTCTCGCCGTATTTCTTGCGCGCGTAATCGATGACCTCGTCGCGGCGGTTGTCGGCGAAGTCCATGTCGATATCAGGGGCGGAGGGGCGCTCGGGATTCAAGAATCGTTCAAAAGGAAGTCCGTATTCGATCGGATTCACATTGGTGATGTGCGAGAGGTACGTGACTAAAGAGCCTGCGACGGAACCGCGGATGTTGGTGAGGATGCCGTTTTCATGCGCGTAGCGCAGGAGGTCGGAGACGACGAGGAAATACGGCGAGTACCCTTTTTTCGCGATGACGGAGAGCTCGTAATCCACGCGCTCGCGCATCTCGGGCGTTTCCTCGAGATTGCGTTCCTCGAAGCCCTTATAGGCGAGCTCGCGCAAGGCTTCGTCATGCGACTTCCCTTCGATCGTGATCTCGGGGAAGACCCAGCTGCCGAGAGTCAGTTCGAGATCACAGGCGTCGACTATTCTTCCCACATTCTCGAGCGCTTCCGGCGCCTCTTCAAAGAACTTCCGTGCTTGTTCCTGCGTGATGAACGAGAAATCGCTCGTGCCACCGCCGAATTCGCGGTCTAAGGTGCCGCCGGTGCGTATTTTATTGACCATCTCGCGCGCGAGCGCATCTTCCTGCTTCAAGTAATACACGTCATGCGCCGCGACCAAGGGCACGCCTGCCTTTTTCGCGAGCGCCATGATGTCCTTCTGCAGCTTTTCGTGATCCTCTATCTCGGGATGGTGCGTTATCTCCGCGTAGAGATCTTCGCTGTATGTTTTCTTGTACCAGGAAATGGCTTCCTCCGCTTTCTCTTTCATATTGTCCTTGAGGTGTCGCGCGTGCTCGCCGCCGAATAAGGGAAGGATGGCGATAAGGCCGTCGCGATACGTTTCCATGAGCTCGCGGTCGAGGCGCGGGCGGTAATAGAATCCCTCGAGATGCGATTTCGAGACGAGCTGGATGAGATTGTGATATCCGGTCTTATTCTTCGCGAGGAGGACGAGCCGCGCGTGGCGATCGTCCACACGATGTTCTTTGTCGAATCGCGTGCGGGGGGCCACGTAGAAATCGACGCCAATGATAGGTTTTATGCCTGCAATTTTTGCACCCTTATAGAACTCAATGGCGCCGTAGAGGTTACCGCTATCGGTCAAGGCGAGCGCTTCTTGCCCATCGGCTGTGGCGGCCGCGATAAGATCGGGGATTTTCGGAAGGGCTTCTAAAAGGGAATAGTGAGAATGCGTATGCAAGTGTACAAAGAGCCGCGCACTCATGTACGCAGTATATCAACGACCGCTCGAATCTACACTCATTTAAGACACGCCGTGTCTTAAATTATGGTATCCTCTATGCATGGATTTTTATCACATACTTAATCGTGGCGTCGAAAAGAGAGATATTGCGCTGGATGACGGAGATCGGATCCGTTTCGTAAGCGATCTTTATGAATTAAATAACAAGAAAATTGTTGCGAACCCTCTTACCAAGAATCGCCACACGGCAGACAGGTCTTTATTGGTGCGAATTCATGCATGGTGTCTCATGCCCAACCATTACCACCTACTTGTTTCTCCAATTGAAGATGATGTATCGAATATATCTCGATTTGCTCAAAAATTAGGGATGGGATATGCAAAATACTTCAACGAAAAATACTCACGAAGCGGTGTTTTATGGCAGGGGGTATTTAAGAAAATTCGCATAGAGAGAGACTCTCATTTTAATTACATTCCGTATTACATTCACCTCAATCCTCTCGATTTCTCAATGCCCGAGTGGCGCGAAGGAAAAATAGAAAAAACATCTGCCGCATTGGAAAAGCTTCAAGAATATCGATGGAGTAGCTATCTTGATTATGTCGGTAAAAGGAATTTTCCGTCCGTTTTAGATACAGGCACCCTTGCCGACATACTGGGTTCTGCTAAAAAACAGAATAAAGTTATTGGAGAAATAATCCAAGATTCTGGTCAGGCACATAAAAGTAAAGTAATTGAAATTTAATTTAAGACACGCCGTGTCTTAAATTCATGCAGACTTGTTGAGGATTTCCATCTTTTATTAAAATTTTTCTGGTATCCTGAAGGGGTGCAGTGGTATATCGGCGTGGACGAGGCAGGGCGAGGCGCGCTCGCCGGTCCGGTATGCGTCGGAGCCGTCCTCTATCCTTCTGATTTTGATTGGCGCGAAGTCTTCACGCTCATCACGAAAAGACGCGACATACCGAAATTGCGTGACTCGAAGCATCTTTCTGCGCAGCAGCGAGACATCTTGTTCGCATACATCGCCGCGCACAGGCGCTTGCGCCACGCGACGGCGTTCATTGAGGCGAGCCGGATCGATCGCATTGGCATCGCGCCTGCCGCGCGCGAAGCGGCGCGGCAGGCCGTCAAAGACCTGCATATCCGCGCCGAGCGAGTACACGTGCTTCTTGATGCCGGGTTGAGCGTCCCGCAGGAGTGGTCGCAGGAATCGTTCGTGCATGGCGATGAGAACATTCCAGCGATCGCGATTGCTTCGATCGTTGCCAAAGTAACACGCGACCGCCTCATGGAGGAGTTATCCATGGCCCATTCCGTCTATGGTTTCGAGCAGCACAAGGGATATGGGACCACCGAACATTTCCGCGCGATCCGCAAACACGGCGCACACCCGCTTTTGCATCGCAAGTCCTTCCTCACCGCCTTGGCTTGATTTGACGTTTGAGTGGGTGTAGGGTGTGAAGCGGTGATTGGCACAACGAACCTCACCACCTAGGGAGACCAAGATGCTCTTGAGTGAACTTGTTGAACAGATGGCCCCTCCAGAAGATGTGGGGGCAGTTTTCAGGAAGTGTTGCAGTCAATGCGGATTGCCCGATGGTTGCGATTGTGCAATCAACGAGATTCCCACATCTACAGCTCAACTCGCTACAATAATCACGGAGGCGAAGCGAGAGGCGCGCGAAAAGCGCCGTCACTAACTCAGTCAGTTCATCATCAACTGCCAATCACCAAAGCCCTGCCTTCACCGGCAGGGCTTCATCTTTGCAATTTTCGATACAATACGTATACTGGCCGCCATGGTAGTCCGAATGCGGGTGAACCGTTCGAAATCAGGCAAACGCCGGAGTCATCACGCTCTGAAGTCCGTCCACGTTTCGAAGGATGAGGCAGGGAACTCATACTTAAGTCATCGGGCGAATCCCGTAACAGGCATGTACCGCGGCCGCGCGGTCCTCGATGTCGCGGCACGCGGGAAGCGCGATGCGCGCCGGCGAAAACGCCGCGAAAAGGAACTCATGGCAAGCGGTCAGTCAACTGGGGAAAAGAAAGAGGTTGCAGAAAAGTAGTTTGGTATACTAAGCACATATGAGGTGTTCTTTATCGGCCTTACCGCTCGGTAGCTAGGAGCTGTTTGTATGAATCGCTCTTTTCTAGTCCCTAGCACCTAGTCCCTAGCACCTGCTCTTTATGGCCAACCGACATCTCGCCCGCTCCGTCGTTCTCCAAGTTCTCTTCGAACGTGATGCCTCCGGGGACGCGATGAGCGTTGACGATACATTCGCGCGTCTCAAGAGCTACGCCGAGGAATTCGGCGCGCGCGAGAGCGACATGCCGTTCATGAAGGAGCTCCTCCAGCTCGTCATCGCCAAAGAGAAGGAGCTCGATATGGTCATCACGAAAGCCGCACCCGAGTGGCCCTTGGAAAGAATCGCGGCCATTGACCGCAACATCCTGCGCCTCGGCCTTTCCGAACTCCTCTTCGCCGATCGCACGCAGGTGCCGGCCAAAGTCGCCATCAACGAGGCCATCGAGCTGGCGAAGAACTTCGGCTCCAATTCGTCAGGCAGGTTCGTGAACGGCGTCATGGGTGCCGTCTATGTCGAATTGGGCGAGCCGGGGAAGAACGAAGGTGCCGCACGCAAGCAGGGCCCCGGCGGCGCGGGTGTCGGCAAGATGCCCGTCGAGCACCTTGCGGGCGCGGTCGTCTATGCGAAACACGAGGGAGAGACATACCTCGCATTCGTCCACGACATCTTCGGGCACTGGACCATCTCCAAAGGAAAAATTGAACCCGGGGAAGATGTAAAACAGGGGGCCATTCGTGAGATAAAAGAAGAAATGGGGTTAGACATTCAAATTAAAGAAGAACTGGGTGTTAATGAATACACCGCGAATGATTCTGAAATAAAAGGGGGAAAGAAGCGAAAGCGAGTCACATACTTTCTGGCTGAATCACAGTTTACCGATATCAAGCTCGGTTCAACCGGCGGCCTTGACGATGCGCAGTGGTTCCCGCTCTCCCAGGTCGGCTCCCTCAATTTCTACGATGATACTTTGAAGATCATCATTCCCGCCATCAACATCCTTGCGCAGAAGAATAGGGAATAGTTGCAATAAGTGGACTCTTGATGGTAAGTTACCGCCATGACATTCGAGACATTTGAACAGAAGATCGGTTTTGTCTTTAAGGATAAGCGATTGATAGAGACTGCGTTCACACATCGCTCGTATCTCAATGAAAACCGCATGCCGGGGCGCGAGCATAACGAGCGTCTGGAATTCCTCGGCGATGCGATCTTGGAGCTTGTCGTCACAGAATTCCTGTATGCAAAATACCCGACGAAGCCGGAAGGGGAATTGACGGCGTTCCGCGCTGCTCTGGTGAACACGCAATCCATCGCCGATGCCGCGACCAAACTCGGTATGAATGACTACCTGCTCCTTTCGCGCGGCGAGGCCAAGGACACCGGCCGCGCACGCGGCATCATCCTCGCAAACGCATTCGAAGCTCTTATCGGCGCTTTGTACCTCGATCAGGGCTACGAAGCAGCTAAAAAATTCATCGCAGACCAGCTCTTCCACAAGACCGACGAAGTTGTCGAGAAGCGCCTGTGGCAAGATGCCAAAAGCAAATTGCAGGAAATCGCGCAGGAGCGGGTCGCCATCACTCCCACCTACGAACTTATGAACCAATCCGGCCCTGACCACGACAAGACGTTCGTCGTCGCGGTTTATCTCGGCTCCTCAAAAACCGCCCTCGGCGAAGGCCGCTCGAAGCAGGAAGCCGAACAGGATGCGGCGCAAAAAGCGTTAACGACGAAGGGGTGGTAAGTCGCTTGAAACAAGATGTCCAGACTATTCTCTTATTCGTACGAATAAGCGAATAGGGCAAATGAGAATACATCGCGGGGCATGGTGGACCGCTTTGCGGCGAAGGTAGGGCATAATATGTGTGGTATAATTTATTGATGGACATACGTCTTTCAGAAAAAAGCAAACAGGAGCTCACGGCTCTCGGCGTGGGAGTTTTGTATTTGTATGGGTCGCGGGCGCAAGGTACCGCGTACGAGAATTCAGACTACGATGTCGGAGTCGTATTTACCGATCCGAAGAAAGCACATCTTGATATCCATAGCTACAACGAGCTCTATAATGTTTTGAGTGCGATATTTCCTGACATGCTTCATGGGCCGAAATTGGATATCGCCATTTTACAGCGCGCCAATGCGAAATTGCAGATGGATGCGGTGCAGTATGGCGCGGTGCTTTTTGAAAGCGACCCGCGCGTCCGCGCCGACTACGAAGAATCCATCATAAAACGCTATGATGATTATCGCTTTTTAGAGCGCGAGTATGAGGATGCGACATTTACCGCATTTAGTGCGCCGCCGGAGTATGTATAAACCGCCGCTGTCGCGAGTCAAAATCGAGAGTAAGCTTGCAATCATTCGCGAGGCGCTCCAAGAATTGCCCAAAACAGCGGCCGGTTGCACTGAAGGTGAGTTTGCCGCCGATATCGCCAAGTTTGCCGTTGCCGAGCATTTTCTACGCCGTGCGCTCGAAGCAGTGTTTGACATCGGCGGCCATATTATTTCCCGTTTCGCGTATGCTCCCGGCAAGCGGCCGAAGACGCTCAAAGAAATCGCACATGCGCTCGGAGAGAAGGGTGTTGTTGAGAAAGTATGTTGAGAAAGTATTTGCCAAAGGGCCGCTTT
>Ga0209542_10005587_pt1 | contig 24978 bp, 28 predicted proteins | sample RifCSPhighO2_01_FD_184028 | JGI IMG/M metagenome (GOLD analysis project Ga0209542, IMG submission 184028) | Soil microbial communities from Rifle, Colorado - Rifle CSP2_plank highO2_0.1 (SPAdes) (version 2) | ecosystem: Environmental > Terrestrial > Deep subsurface > Rock core/Sediment ...
AGCATATGTTTTTCTTCCTTCATAACTCTCATAGTCCGTAGAATAGAAATATCCTTTTTTGCTCCAAGGGTTGATCTGATAGTTAACGTAGGACTCAAACAATTCATATTCCCAAACTTGAGGGAAACAGAGGATAAGATAATAGTTCCCCCATGATCCGCCAAAATAGGCTTGATAATCACCAAGAGGATAATCTTTTATTTCCTTGATCATGGTTTTCCCCAGCGTATCATCAACGGCTGTTATTGACCATCTCGTCGGAACTAACTTTCGGTTTTCCTTCAATCCTGTATTGCCGACAGAGAGCAATTTTGCCAGAAAATGTTCCGTAAATCCTTTTTGATATAAGCTAATGATTCCTGGAGCTGCTTTTAAGTCCGTATCAGAGACAACTCTCTCCACACGAGAATCTACCTTGGCATTAGCCGTAATTCTCGCTTTTTGTAATCCTGAAGCAGGACCAAAGGGAGCAACTTCCTTTTCCATCTTTACATCAAGCCGAGGCACCTTGTTCAAGCTGACTTCTAATTCAACTGGCTTTGAAGCCATGCCCACTTCTTGGATGATCTCTAAAAACCTGCTAGAGTTGGAAAGATCTTTCACGCTATTTTGCGTTCTGGAATTAACTAAGCCATATCTTAAGGAAGCGATATTGGTGATGGAAGCGTTTTGTTGACTCCAATCTTTGGGGGCATCGTAATAGGATGTATCTCCCGATAATTGGGGAGAGAGAAAGCCGATATTCACTTTAGGATAGCCAAACCGGCCGATAAACGGAGCAGGAGAAGAGCCTTGAAAGTGCTGTTTGAAATTGGCTTTACCGAGAAACTGAGGAAGCTGTTCAATGTCTTTGTATTTTATGCGTTGGATGTTCATGAAAAGGATCTGAAAAGAGATGCATTTATTTGAGTTGACCACTTAAATTTGCCGGTTGAACACCCGTCTGATGGGCATATTGCGCTTGGCTTTTTTGCTGGATTGGTTCTGTTAATGTATGAAAGAGGATCATGGCGATGGGAATACCTGATTTCACTTTGAGATTCAAATTCCCGATATTCTTCATTTCTAATACGATGGCTCTGGGATGCTCATGGTTCCCATCAACAGTATCAGATGAACAATGGATCAGTAAGCCCAGTCTCGCAAACGTGCTTCTTCCATCAAGCTTTCCAACAATGCCCTCTGCTAAATGAATGCTCTCTTTTGTTGTACCTAGAACAAATTCTCCCGGTTGAAGGATATACCACTCTTTATGGATATTTATTTTGTTGTATTGTATTTCAGGAGAAGCAGAGAGATCGATAGTTTGTGAAGGTAAAGGAATCAACAGTTCATCACCAAGATGCAGCCTAATGCCGGTTGGCCGAATATTCTTTGTATCTACTGAAGGAAGGATTTTTATCTTTCCTCTTTCAATAAATTCCTGTATTGTTCTATCAGAGAGAATCATCTTCAATATTCAAGCTGGCTAGATTATAAATAGATTTCTATACTGGCATTTCTTTCAGATACGTTTATTAACTCTTCTCTGGGCGAGTATATCATCATGTCCCAGGCAGATCAAGATATAAAACTAACCGCAGAAGCCAGAAATTCTATCAGCAGATTCTGCTATGAAGAATGCCATGCTCTTTGCTGCCATAAAGGCTTTCTTCCCCTAAACACAGTTGAACTCCAGGCAGTCACCAAAGGAAAAGAAACGGCAGAAGTGACAAAAATAGGAGATGACCAATATTCCTTATTCATGGGAAAGCATGATAAGCCCTGCCCTTCTTTAAAAGACTGGAAATGTTCCATCTATAAGAATCCTAACAGGCCAAAAGTCTGTGGGGATTATCCTATCTTCTTGGATCGAGAAAAAAAAGAAGTGAAACTTTCTCCACGCTGCACGGCAGTTCAGGAAGGAAAATTTTACGGCTATGAAGCAAAGATGCTGGCATTAGGGTATAAGATCGCTAAACCTCATCGCTATTCTGAATTTGAGTTTATGAATGTGAAGTAGAAGAACAACAAAATTATAAAAATTTACTCATCTCATTAAAAGACAAACACATGGTTCATCAGGAATAGTTTACAGTTTAGTACATAGATCAACAAGATGATTGTGCACCGACCAGGGTGATGCAAAGATCAAAATCCTATAGTGATAAATAATTTACAAACTACCGATAGCTTCCAGAATTTTTCTATGCCCTTTGATAAGATCATTAAACTTATTTATTTCTTCTACTACAATCTTATACTTTTGTTTCTCATTCAAATCTTTTGAACTCTTTGATTTTTCCATGTTGAATCCACTCCTTAATTTCCTTATCAGTATAATATTTTTCGCGTATCCCTAACATTACCTTAGCTTGTTTAGGGTCATCGTCTATATTAAACTTTCCTCCGTTTTCTTTCAAGAATTCCTTTGCAACAACAAACGCCGTTCTTCTGTTTCCGCTCGCAAATGGGTGTAATTGAATTATTCCCTTCAACAAGCACACTGCTTTATCATATAAATTTTCATCCAGCTCTTTACAATTCTTAATAATGAGCTCTATCCTTGCATGGCTGAGGACTTGTGGACAATCAGCTTTTTTTACTTTTATCAATGTAATAGCCAAGACGTTGTACTCTATGATTTGCTCTACAGTAGGATATTTTATCTCTTTTTCCATGACTAAAGGAAACAATCTGAAACTTATAAATCTACCTCAATAATTCCATACCTTGAACTACGGAACTTCTCCAAAAAATAATATGCTACGCAGGGAATTATCAATGGTCAAGAAAGTAAAAAGATGTCAGTAACAGCATTTTCGATGCAAGAAAACTACCGGTCATATCTTCCTTGGTTAAATTGCCGCACTGCTTCCACTTGCTCAGGAGTCATGTCTGGAGTTATTGGCTGGACATGCAGCGTTGTGTTCCCAGGTAGTTCGCACATCTTCAAAAAGTATTCTGTGGCTAATGCCCTCACTGTTTCATCAGGATGCGTTGACGGAGAAGGAAGCGCCGTAAAATCAAGGGATTGAAATGATTCCGGATGCTGCAGTAAATCTTCTATGGCAGCAGCATATTCCAAAGCCATCCAGCCTTCATTTCCCGGAATAAAATCCTTAGAAACATGCGGCCTTGGAACTGCGCCATACTATTCAACGACCATTTCAGTCACTTCGAATGCTGCCCTGATGGTCTTTTCTTTAGTTGTTCTGGGATTGCCAAATACCATTAATATTTCTGGAGTGATGCCAAAATCCTCTCTTGTAGACCTGATTGCTTCCAAACAGCCTTCTTCAGTATTATGCCCTTTTCTCAAGGCAGCCCATTCCTCTTTGCCCCAGCCATCAACACCAAAGCCAACAGTATAGAAGCCGGCTTTGACGAGCTCTTCAATACTTTTTGGCATGCCTTTTCTCGTTTTTAAGAAATGCTCCACTGTCGCTAAACCACGAAGATTGATCTTAACACTGGGATTAGCCTGCTGAACTTCCTGTACAGCATAAGCGAATCGGAGCAATTGGCCAGGCGTCTGGAATACATCTAAATTAGACATATACATATCTAAATGATCTATGCCAAATGAATCTGCCGTATTTACCAAATACTTCAAATCATCCTGGATGATGCCAATATCTCTATAACGCTCGCTGACCTTCCTGGTTTTCCCCGTCAATGGATTTTTTGTTGTTCTGTCCGCTCCGCAAAAACTGCAGGCTTTTTCACATCCTTGGGAAACATACAAAGAAAATTCTCTGGAAAGATATTCTTTCATTGCCGCATCTCCTAACAGTTCATAGGCAGGAATAAGTGAAGTTTTCTCTGGAGAAACCAATGCTCTTTGACCTATACCCAGAACTCTTGCTAATGTAGAATCATCATTTCCCGTATGTGTTGAATCTCCAAATAGTCGTTGCAATTGATCGGAAGTTAATCCGGAAACAACTTGCCCACCAACAAAAAATGTTTTTTCTCCAGCTTCCTTCCTAATCCGATCTTGTAATTGTATCACTTCAGGAATATATGGCGCTCCCAACAGATTAGAGCCAACATAATCAGAGGAGATTTGTGCAGGGGTTATATTCTCATCATGAAATGTGACATCAACTCCTGCATTGACTAGTCTTGCTCCTACGGTTAACAAAGAAGTGGGCATATAGATATGCCCTATTCCTTCTTTGGGTGCATAATTGTGTCTTGGCTGAATCAAATCAATTTTCATACTACCCAATAGTGACTACAAGTATAATAAACTTATTTTATAATTTTAACCGTTTTATAGAAAGATTTATATAAAAATACAACTTTTGGACAAAAATGGAGAAATATAACCTAGATTTAACGGATAGAAAAATATTGGCAGAACTTGATAAGAACTGCCGCATTTCCAACATTGCCCTAGCCAAGAAAGTAAATAAATCCCGAGAATCAGTAAAATATAGGATTCAACAATTGCAAAAAAGAGGCATCATCGAGAAATTCATCACCTCGATAAACCCCAACAAATTAGGATATTACATGTTTAAAGTATATCTAAAGCTAGAAAATATTCCTGAAGAACGAGAGAAGTTCTTTGAAGAGCTAAAAAAAAATCCAGACATTTATTGGATGGGGATTTCAGACGGCGCTTTTGATGTTGTTTTTGCTATTTTATCCAAAAATATACCTGATTATTTCACTAAAATAAATTATTTGCTTTCAAGATGGCAGCATCTTATTGTAAGTAAAATCCTTGGAACGATGGTAGATACGAGACAATATACCAAAAAATTCTTCACCGATTCAAAAGATGGCCAATATATTGTTTTTGGAGGAGATGTTGTCCATAATACTATAGATGATGTAGATTCTAAAATATTGAACATCTTAGCCAATGATGCCAGAGTTCCTCTTGCTGAATTAGCCCGAAAAGTTAGTTCAACTATTGAGATAGTTCGGGGAAGAATTAGAAAATTAGAGGAGAAAGAGATTATATTGAGCTATAGGATAGCAGTTGACTTAAATAAATTAGGATTAGAATTTTTTAAAGCTATTATTTATTTTAGGACATTATCAGAGAAAGATGAACGAGCATTATTTGAATGGATGAAAAGGCATCCTAACTCCCTCTATTACATCCGAAGCTTAGCCCCTTGGGAAGTTGAATTTGAATTTGCCGTAGAAAGTTATCAGCATTTTAACAAGATAATTAATGATCTCCGAATGCATTTTCCCCACGTCATAAGAAATTACGAGCACTTGATCATGATCTATGAAACGTGGATGCCGGCGTATCAAGAGATGCTGAAAGTTGGGAAATGAATCTACGACGGGATTAATTAGATAAGTATAATTAGAACTCAATGTTTATTGAGAACTTTATTAAGATTAATTAGGAATTCTTTAGTATCAAGAAAGTAATTGGGATAAGCTTTTTTCAAATCTTTAACAGTATCTGCACCTACTAGAACAACATCATACTCTCCCCTGCCATAAATCTTTTTCTCAGCCGCTGCATAATCGAAGATAGCTTTTTGCTCTTGTCTTTTGGAGTATGCAGAGATAGTTAGTTTTTCTTGAATGGTATCTAATTCCAATAGAAAAAAGTGAAAATTCTTTTTATTTTTTAAATTATCAAAAAGCTTGAGTGATTTTGCCCAACGATTCATCTTTATTCTAACCTGAAGCTCCATCTCTTTTTGCTTAATCATTTTGTAGAGTTCTTCTTCATCTGTTGGTGTTTCTGGTATTGTTGGACACCCCTCAAACTTAGCAAATGCAGAACTTACCAATCTAAAAAAATCTGCCCAATCTTCTTGACCTTGATTTGATTTTATCGCTTGTCTTGTAAAAAAATCAACAGTTTCAATTGCTGTAGCCCATATATGCTGCAACTTAGATCTAATCTGGACTTCAATCAATAACCCATTGAAATTAATTCTTCCTTTTTTATCACTATGATATCTATAAATTAAATGAATACTTCTATACCCGTCTTTCTTAGGATGAGTGATATAATCTTTTTCATTTACCCGTTTATGTTTTATATCACCCTTTATGTAATGATCTAAATATAGTTTTTTTGCCAATGATACATTAGACATAACGGCCCTACATCCAGCAATATCTTGCATTTGAGTTAATTTCATCGTGGCTTTTTTACCGCCATATTCCCGGTTAAGCTTCTTTATAATAGAAGGGACACGTTTTAGTCGCTGTGCTGATAATGCAGAGGGATCTATTTTTTCAGAAACATTTTTTAATCGCTGTTTAAAAACATGCAGGGGATAGCTATGTGCACCTCTCCAGTTGCTCAATATCTCTAAAGCCTCATCTTTTTCCTCTTCTGAACTCTGGGAATTACACAATATATCTCCAGCTAAATCTGTCCGGGATTTTGAGAATACTTTTGGATTAACTTTTTTCATAAGTGAGTAAAAAACTATCTATTATTTAAACTTTGTCAAAATGCGCATTATTTTTAATGTATAAATGTCAAAATGCGCGGTTAATTTTCAGCTATTTTAAGCTTATTCCTACATATTTTAATATATTTAATAAACTAATGTAAAAATGCGCGGTTAATCAAATGAGTTAATGCTAAAATGCGCAGAAATAGTCTCTCCGTAAATTAAGGAAGATTACAATACTTCATCTCGGACTTCCTGTAACAACTACAGATAATTCCCCACCTAACATGTCAGATAATTCCGGATCAGTCCATACAGCATGAATATAAGGCCTATTACTCCCAAAATAATTGGTAAAGGTTACATCCAACAACATTCGAGCATCACTTTCTCTTCTCAGAGTAATTTGGGGGATGGCACTTCTACAGGAATTTAATTCGGGATTGCAATATCCTAACAAGAGCTGGTATCTCTCCTGTGGCTTTGCTTCTTCAGACGGAGTTAGATGGCGATAAACGGTACTAACCAAGTCGACTGCACCATACAATGACAATGCCGCTATTGCTGCAATTCCTAATCTTCTCATGCTGTTTTGTATCATAGTATTTTTGGATGTACCTCATTAAAAACCAAATGGATGCCTACCACTACGAATTGTTACATAGGGATCTTGATAAAGCTCAGCTAATCTTTCCGGAGTAACACAATCTGAAACATCTAAAGGGCTTGCATGAGGAGCACGTTCGACAGAATAATTTATACAAATAGTCGTACCCTCAGATTTAGCCCGATCAGAGGTAGTCTGTGTCAGTGCTTGATATCCTAGAATAGCTCCTGCTGTTACCGCAGATGCAACAATCCCAGCTTTTACCGTTGCCGGCGTTTTTTGATAGAGGTTTACACTACCATCAACAACAGATCTTCCTGCTGAAGCAAGAAGAGAAGCAATAGTTCTAAAAAAAGCTCTCTCCCGATCATTTGTTAATTCAAATGTTGTTAAGTAATCAATGATGCTAGTCATAACTCCACAGGAGCTACAGAGCAATATATAAATATTTTTACCAATATATTTATCTTTAACAATAAATTTATAAATATTATTGGATTTAAGCAATAAATGAAGCTAGATGTATTTGATAAGAAGATCCTTTTTGAGCTGGAACGAGATTCATCGCAACCGGTTTCAGCCATTGCCAAAAGGGTTAAACGATCAAAAGAGTTTGTTAATTTTCGCATCCATAGGTTAGAAAACGAGAAGATCATTCTGGGATGTAGTGCTATTGTGGATATGTCAAAGCTAGGGTATTTTACCTTTCGTGTGTACTTAAGATGGCAGAATATGACGGAAGGACAAAAAAAAGAATTTTATGAAAAAATAAAGATTAAAGAAAATGTTTGGACGACAACAGTCCTTCATGGGAAATGGGATTTTGCTTTTTTTATGGGCGTAAAGTCAACAGATAAGTTTCATCAACTATGGAATGATGTTCTGTTAGGGTATAAAGATAAAATTGCAGAGAGTAAGATTGCCATCTACGCGCCAGTCCATAATTTTAACAAGAGATTTTTCATGGACGGAAAGACAGAAGTTATTGAAAGAGTTTATGGAAGCGGCCAACTTGCTGACGTGGATGAATTGGATGAGCAAATAATCCAGCTATATGCCATTGACGTCAGAAAACCATTGACAAAGATTGCCCAACAATTGAAGGTTTCATCTGAAACAGTAAGAAAAAGAATTATCCGGCTTGAAAAGGAAAACATTATTGTTGGTTATAAAATAAATCCTAACTTGCAAAAGATGGGTTATCAAGGATATAGGGTTGATTTTTTATTGAATTCCATGAAAAGAAATAAGGAGTTATTTGAGTATCTGAAGCAGCACAAATATTTTTATCAGATCAATAAGTCCATCGGCGGAGCAGATTTTGAGACAGAGATTGTTGTAAGAGATTTGAGCCATTTATTGGAAGTCTTGGAAGAAGTAGTAAAGAGATTTAGTGATGTAATCAAAGGATACGAGTACTTTGGCTATACGGAATTCCCGACGTTATCGATTGTGCCGGATTAAAAAAAGTAGAATCATAATATTCCAACAAAAAACCATCAGAAAAACAACAAAAGGTTTATATATACTTATACTATTTATAGGATAAGTTTATACAAAATGGAACAAATACTTCATTATCCAAACCTGAAAACAGTGCTGATGGTAGAGAAAATACTCCAAGAAGCAGAAACAACGATAAGTAGAGAAGAGCTAAAGAAGAGACTTCCTACCCAAGTCATGCACCAAACTCTTAATGTAATTCTAGAATACCTTGAGGAAAAAGGATGTATCATCGATGGGCACAAGGGGATTCTTTGGACTCACAATGATCATCCAAAGCTGCGAGAAGCTATTGCTCGAGGAACAGAATTATGAAGTTTAAAGGAAAAGAGATAAAAGTCATTCTGTCTGAAGAAGCTGCAGAGGAATATGATGAGTTAAATAGAATTGTTGGTGATGAGCTGCAAAGAGAAGTGACATCTTCTGTTCACCAATCTATTTTTCGCTCTGTTGAACGAGTGAAAGGCTGGCTTCAACAAAATCCTTTCGCAGGAGAGCAGGTCCAGAAGAGTTTGATTCCTGATTACTATGCAAAAAATTTCGCTGGGTGTAAAACCCCACCCTTTAGGGCGAAATTTTTGCATGCTAAAAATACGTGGTTAATAAAGCGGTTTCACGCATTTTTATCATCTTAAAAAGTATGGCATCACTAATCTTTGGCGTATAAATCTCTCCGATTATTGGCGCTTAATCTATACGATCCAATCAAATGAAGTTGAGATTATTGATTTTGTCTTAAACATCGTCGACCATAAAGAATATGATCAAATCTTCGGCTACAAAAAATAGGAATAGTGCTTCTTATTCTTCATCAAAAAAAGTTTAACCGAAAAAAGAGAAGAAAAAACGTTCTCAAAAATAACTCAAAACAACCTCAGCCCATACGCCACAAACAATGGTGCAAAGACGATAGCTAAGGTATTGATAACTTTGATCAGCGCATTCAGAGCTGGCCCGGCCGTATCTTTGAACGGATCCCCTACCGTATCCCCAACAACAGCTGCCTTATGCGCATCTGATCCTTTTCCGCCAAAATTGCCTTGCTCGATATACTTCTTGGCATTATCCCAGGCAGCACCCGTATTGGACATGAACAGCGCCAATAACAATCCTGACAGAATAACTCCAATGAGCAAGCCACCTAGAGCTTTGATCCCCAGCAGCATACCCACAGCTAAAGGAGCAACTACGGCAATAACAGCCGGCAAGATCATGTGATGCAATGCTGCTTTAGTGACGATATCTACACACTTCCCATATTCTGGTTTTGCCTTGCCTTGCATCAAACCCTTAATTTCCTTAAACTGGCGCCGTACTTCTACCACTATCTCATGAGCAGCGCTTCCTACTGCCGTCATGCAGAGGGAAGAGAAGGCAAACGGCAGCAAACTGCCGATGAACAATCCTATTAATACTACTGGATCAGTAATCAAAAAGGTAAACTGTTCAGCCATCCCATCAAGATTAATTTCATGGATAAAGGCAGCAAATAAAGCTAAGGCAGCTAAGGCAGCAGAGCCGATAGCATATCCTTTTGTGACTGCTTTCGTCGTATTTCCTACCGCATCCAACGCATCAGTTGTCTTTCGCACATCATGAGGAAGATCAGACATCTCTGCGATTCCCCCAGCATTATCGGTAATAGGCCCATAACTATCTAAAGCGATGATCATGCCTGTCAGAGAAAGCATGGCTACGGCAGCAATAGCTACTCCATAAATCCCCGCTAACCAGTAAGATACCAGAATACCTGCACAGATGAGAAGGACAGGAATGATGGTAGACTGTAAACCGAAAGCTAAGCCGGAAATCAAGTTTGTCCCCGCTCCAGTTACCGAACTTTCCGCAATCTTTTGGACAGGTTTATATTTTGTGCTAGTATAATATTCCGTAACGACATTTATTCCTAACGTCACAAATAATCCGACAAGCGTAGCATAAAAAAGGTTCAGAGGATTGTTGGTGTAAAGAGTTACCGCCAGAAAACCAGCAGCAGAAATGATTCCTGCAGCAATCAGGCCTTTATACAATGCTGCCATAATATTCTGTGACTTTCCTAGCCGTACAAAAAACGTGCCGATGATGGAACTGATGATAGCCACTGCACCTAACATCAACGGAAATTCGACCGCTTGGTTGTAAGCTGAAGAAACAGAAGGCAATAAAGCAAGAAGCATCGCCGCTAATAAGGTAACAACATACGTTTCATATAAATCTGCACCCATTCCCGCGCAATCTCCTACGTTATCTCCTACATTATCTGCAATTGTTGCCGGATTTCGAGGATCATCTTCAGGAATTCCAGCTTCTACTTTACCAACAAGATCTGCGCCTACGTCAGCAGCTTTGGTGTAAATGCCACCACCGACTCTGGCAAAGAGAGATATTAACGAAGCACCAAAGCCTAGGCCAACTAATAATGCAGGATTCTTATCAAATAGAGCATAAGAAACACTTACGGCAAGCAAAGCCAAACCGACAACGGCCATTCCTGTTACAGAACCGCCTTTGAATGCTAATGATAATGCTTCAGCCAATCCTTTCCGGGCAATGTGAGCCGTTCTTACATTTGCGCGAACAGAGATGCTCATTCCGATAAATCCTGATGCCGCAGAGAGCAGCGCTCCGATGATAAATCCAGCAGCCACCTGCCAAGGGAATAATACGGCTAAGATGACAGCAATGATCACGGCAAAAATAGCGATCGTTTTGTATTGCCTGGCCATGAACGCCATCGCCCCTTCCTTGATCGCTGCAGCGATTTCCTGCATCTTTTCAGTACCTGTTTCTACCTTTAAAATGGTCCAAGAAAGATAACCTGCGTATGCTAACGCTAATAAACTAACAACCATGGCAATGATTTCGATCATAAATATCCCTCCTCAATACTTCTTTTCAATATTCTTTACTACTTATTTTCCCTTCAAAGAAGAGGGTGGTTTAAATAATTTGCGATGGGAAGTTAGTGGCGCTACATCGAACAAACATTTATTAATGAAAAGAAGATACTAAACTTTATGAAGAGGAGTTTAGATATCTGGCAGAAGTACCTTAAAGGGATGCTCATTGGTTTTTTAGTTGGATCTCTTGGCGGGCTGCTTCTGTTTATTCTTGCTTTTACAGGGATTCCTCTTTTTGGTACTTTGTTCTACATTTTTTTTCCCATTTACACCTATTTGTCTATTTTGTTTCCATCAATAAGTGTGGTCTTGTCCTTTCTTCTTCAAGGAATAGTATATGCGATAGGTGGAGGAATAATCCATTATTTATTTAGAAGATATCATAAAAATATGTGAAACCATACCACCATGCAAATAAATCAAAAACAGCCAGTTAATTTTAAATAGACGGCTCCTTTTCTAACCCTATGGCAAAACCAATCCGAGCAACTCCTACGTTGAGAGGAGAAGATGCACGAAGATTTATCCAAGAAGTATTGGAAGAGCAGCGAAATCCGTCCAAAGCACGCATTAAGCTACTGCATGACGCCATGAACGTTAAATTTAACTTTCCTCGATGAGTTTCAAATCGACATACATTGGTGTTGTTCCCTTTATCCTTTCTTTTAACGCTTTGAATCCCTGTTTCTTATAAAAATGGATAGAATCTAATTTAGGATCTGGATTTCTTTTGGCGTCTAGTGTGATAAATCTACAGCCCGCTTTTGTCCGGTTTATTTCATTTGCCATCTGGATTGCCAAAAGTATCATTAATCTGCCTAAACCTCTCTGTAGAAAGCGGTTATCAACACAAAGACGGCCGATTTTCAAAGCAGGCAAAGATTTGTAATGGATTCCCTTCTCTTTGAAGAATTCTTTCAAATCGCCTTCCAGGTTTACTTTATCATTCAGCAGAGAAATATACGATACTAACTGATCTTTATAAAACCACAAAAAGGTGATGGATAATCTTTGTTTTTGGTTTTCCAGCGCATCTTCTCTCAAGAAATCAACCAGTTCTTTTTCGTAAGACTGAAATGTGTCTATGTTATAATTAGGACTAATGATCTCTATTTTAATCTCTTCTGGTTTTATCATTGGCCGTTGCTCTTCCATACCTCTTCAAAGAAAGTAAATAGTCACAAACTTAAAAACATTCCTCCTTAGAAACAGCGAAACGACAAGATATAACCCATTCTTTCAAATAAACAAAACCACGATGACAAAGTAAATGATGACGGAGGTCATATCAGAGATGATCGTAGCGATAGGACCGCTGCCTAAAGCAGGATCAAACTTGAAGCGCCGGATCAATAAGGTAACGAACAATGAAGTAAAGCTGGTAATCAGCAGCGTGATAAAAGCAGCTAAGGAGATAATAAATGCGATTCTTGGCTGTCTCCATATCAGCCAGATGGAAGAAAACATGATCAGCCCAATGATCATAGCGATGAACAAACCTATCCCTAGATGTCGAATGAAATAAAGCCGGACATTCAGCTCTTTTCCCATAATCGCTAAGTCCCTCACAAAGATCGTCTGGAATTGCGTGCCCAGGGCATCACTGATATAAACGATAGCCGGGACAAAAGAAGCGATGATCAGATAATGAGTGAGCGTCTCTTCAAACAAGCCTATGTATACTGCCATGAGCATCGCCCCGATAAAACCGACGATCAGCCAGGACAGGCGATGCCGTACTGATTTAAAAAAAGGGATCTCCATGCTGTCCTGAAAATCAAGGTGGGAATGGTGGATACCGGCAAAATGGAAGATATCTTTTCGAAGTGACCTGTTGATCGTCGACAAAATCTCCCGCGAAGAAACAACTCCTATCAACTTCTTGTCTTTCACCACAGGAACTTGGATCAAGTTATGCTGAAGTGCCAGATGGGCAGCTTTCTCCAGCTCCATCTCCAAGTGAGCAGTAACTGTTCCTTTTGTCAGAAATGATGACACAAGAGCATCTTTTGGGCGATGAAACAACTCTTTGACATGAAAAAAACCAAGGAATGAGCCGGAAGGGTCTATAACATAGATACAATCAACGCTGTCATACTTCTTGCCAAATTTCTCCAGCATGCTTAAAACACTCTTCACCGTAGCCTGCTGCTGAACCATAGGAACACTTCGAAGGAGATGATCTTTAATAGAAGCACGAGGACGTTCTTGTTTTTTTTTAGTGATATTTTTCATTCTCAACAACTACCTTAGCCTGAAACAAGGCGCTCCGCATTTTTATACGCAAATTTTTCCTGAACATCCTTATCCAGTTTTCCGATGAATGCTCGGGCGATCTTCACTTGCATCTGCCCAACATCTGAATCATAATTCCATACTGCATCTCCTCGGTCCGTGCCCCAGGTGACTTGATCAGGATACTGCTCAATCAGGGATTCCCAATGATTTATGGCCTGATTGATGATCTTATCAAAATTCTTATTCGCAGATGCTAAATATTCTTCTTTGCTCTTCCCGACATACAGCTCAAAAATTTCTCGTTCCCCGCCAAAAAATTCGTCAACTCCATAATTAGCATTAGGATGCTTCCGCAAAACATCTTTAACTTCTTCGACAGAAAGCTGATCGCCATGCCAGATAAACGTGATGTCTGGATACTGCTCCAGCACTTTTTCAAAGGTATCCTTATGCCCATCTCCTAGATGAAAATAGACCACAAGATTGTTCTCCCGAACGAGAGGATAGATCTCTTGCAGCATAAGAGAATCCGGAGGAAGTTCTGGAGATCCGCCATTTTCTCGCGCATAAAGACCTATCTCACCATACCCTTCAAATAAGCCTGGATAAAGAGAGAGCATTTCCCTCAATGTTGCTGCATCAACGGTAGGAAAGCCCTGAGGATTGCTGTCATCCCCGGAAGACATGATGAATGGTGTGAATAACTCTGGATATTGCGCCATCGTTCTGTTCCACATTTCTAGCTGATAAGGAAATATTTTTCCTTCATAGGCAGGAAAGAAGGCAAAATTGTTGCGAGTTCCTTCAGATGTTAAGGTACAGGCAATGTCGCTCATCCTGACGTTCCATCCTAAAAGAGCTTGCGGACCACCAAAACGGCCTTCCGGAACTCGACCTTGCATTTCTACATCCTCTTCGGCTGACCAGTCAGGAATCGAAGGGATATGGAGATGAGTGTCTACTAAAGGACCTAGATAATAAGAATCTGGAAATGTTGGTTGAGCCGCGTCAGGACAAGAGGTAGCAGCCATGGCTTTTTCAATACGATCACTCCATAGTTGCTCTTCAGGGGACAGTTCTTCAAGAACAGCTTCATCGCTTTGCTCATCACTGCCTTCTTCGACTATAATTGCTACTTCATTCTCTATGTCACTAATTGCCTTATTCTCCAGTCCACCAAAAAAATCTCGCATCTGCTTCCCGATGGTTTGCATGCCCGCTTCACTTAAATGACAGCCATCTTCATCAGTATCTTCAGGAGTCATCGGCCCCAACATTGGCCCAGGAAGAACATCTTCATTCCTCTCGATAAGCTCTTCTGCCAATGCGCCTGCCCTTTCAATGCCTAACGTACCCGTAATTTCACATACTCCATCCGTATACGGCGGCAAGGGAGAAACATAAATGACAGCTCCCGGTATCCTCTCCCGGATTGCTTCCAGGACAGGAAGAGCTTCTTCATAAGGTGTTGGTTCCTCTTTACGAACGCATAACTGCCAGAAAATCGCTTTAGTATTAGGGTTATTTTCTAAATATCGATCAAATGTTTCCCAAAACGTATTTCCATTTTCTGCTCCTCTTGACCAATCCACGACGGCACCACTATCATATTCGTGAATCTCATCCTCATAAAATGTCCACAGAAGATCATCACCAGAATTAGCGCCTTTTCCTCCATAATCACCCGACCAGTAAGCGGCAATAGTCTGCATCGTATTGGAACAGCCGATATAGCCTATAGATGCTTCATCGGCAGAATATTCTTCTGCATCAAAGAACAGCCGCATCTGATTTCCCAGTTTTCTTTTTCCATCAGGGCTGCTCAGATGACAGCCATCTTTTGCCGTATCTTTAGGTGTCATCGGTCCTAAAACTGGTCCGGGAAGAACATCTTCATTCTTTTCATCCAGCTCTTTAGCCAATTCTTTTCCTTTTTCTAAACCAAACGTCCCCGTTATTTCACATATGCCCTCAGTATAGTCTGCTAATGGAGAGACATAAATAGTAACTGCTGGAATCCGTTTCCTAATTTCACTAAGGATTAAAGCAGCGTGCTCATAACTTGTTGCCCGATCTTCATCCATGATGCAAAGCTCAAACCAGATAGTATTGGTGTTAGGATATTTCTCTAAAAGCTCATCAAAAACATCCCAATATTTGCTTCCTTCCTCTACGTTCTGCGACCAATCTAAAATCGTTCCGGAACCATATCTTCGCTGAGAATCCCACATCTTTTTGCCGCCAAGATGAGCATAGCCTTCTACTGTCTCTCTCGTGTTAGAACAGCCGATATAGCCAATAGTTACTACAGATGGATCTGAAGAGCCAGCACCTTCATTATTATCTTGAAATGGTGGAAAGGAGCAGCCAGCAAGAGATAAGAGGAGTAATGATGATGCTAGAATTAAAGCCTCTTTTTTCATAAGTAGGTTATACTTAAATGATATAAAAAGTTATGGGTGACATTTCAGCAAGAAAACTCTTAGAAATACTTTTGTGCCACCTTTCAACCCCTCCTGGCATAATCAATTTCTCTTGTTAAAGCAACACTATGTTCAAACATGCCAAAAAGGTCCTTATTGAATTTGATCCACATGTCTAATTTATTCCTGTCTTTAAAATGAACAGCGGTATGAGCGCCAAGCATCGTGGCATATTGCACGGACATAAATGATTTCTCCGCCTCATGCGTCTGGATCGTCTCTGAATCAGTATCTCTTGCTACCGATTCCGTAAAATAGTCATTGTCCTGGGCAAATTGTGGAGGAACTTTTCCGGTATCACCGTAAAACAGCTTCAGATAATCGATGGAAGCAGACTTATAGAAATTCTTTGCCAATTCTTCATCATGGAAAGAATAGCGGACATTCACCAAAGTATCATCGGTATCATCTTGAAGAGAGTCTGCATCATCTGCATCATCAAGAACATCAGCTAGTTTAGGGAGTTTAGGAAGAGAAGTATCAGCTTTCTGTTCCGATGGTTTTTGGACACTATCCTTCACTAGCGTAAAGAGATGAATTCGTTGCTCTAGATTGTTCCTATCACTTTCCCGCACGGCAGCGATGGCAAGGGCGATGCCGGAATGATCATCTGGAGTTACATTTTGAAGAGAAGTATTTTTAAGAGGAGTGTCTTGAAGAAGAGTATCTTTAAAAGTAGTCTTCGCTGATTCCTCTTTCCTCTTCATGGCTTTTTTTAAAATAGATAACACCCCTTGACTTGTTGAGAAAGCACAGATATTTAAATGTTATTGATGAGAAATAAGTGTACAACGGTCGACATCCAGAATATAAATAAAAGAGACCTCACCATTGAGGCTCATACTTTTCTTCCTGAGCAGCCAGATAGATATACGCTAATTCATGCTTTCGAACATCATCAAACAAAAAGATGCTCCTCTTGATCGGCCAGCTGTTGAGATTATACTCTAAATGACTATCATCATGAATCAACACTTGAACATAAAACTTATCTTTTGGCATGAGCATCCTCGTCTCCGCATTCAATTCATATTCGTCTCTCCAAGATCCTGGATGGATGATCACTCTCTTCCTCTGCTCCAGCATCTGCACCTTATGCACATGGCCCAGAACATAGACTTGATGCTTCACTTTTTTTTTCTTCCTCCTAAAGACATTGATGATATCATCTTCATCCCATTGTCTGTTTTTCACGCGATAATAAAAGAAGCCAAACAGTTTTGTCGGCAAGTTGTAGGTAGGATCAGAATAATAGCGGAACGGATAATACAAGACCGTCTTTAAAAAATAGCCTAGAGAGCGAAAACTGATCTTGCGTAAGACCATGCTGTTAAATGATAACAGCAACGGCCTGGGCGTGATACGCTCCATGAATGGATGTTGTTCTTTGATGTCCATGAACGTGCTGACTAAGCTAAATGCCGTCCAGGGAAAATTCAAGATAGGTTTCCCTTTATAATTCAAGAAAAGCTTCTGAAAATTGATCTTGCTCAGAAAATCATATTGATGCCCATGCTCCACATAGACCCCATGCTGCTGATATTTTAATCCAGGAAAATGGATCCGTTTCGATCCGCCAAGCAGTTTTCGGATATCTTCTCGAACTTCATGAAACAATAAGTCTTGATCATGATTACCAAGGGTAAAGTAGAGATTATTATTCCGCTTTCTGACAAATTTTTTTAAGGACTCAAAGAACTTTTTATGAGCATGATGCATCAATCCTAGTTTATTTAACGAGATATCTACAGTGATATGGCGAGGATAGATATACGAATCACCAGCCTTATAAGGGCATTTCAGAAAATCAAAAGTATCCCCGTTCAAAATAACATCCACAGGATGATCCCTCTTTGTCAATGTATGAATAAAATCAGAGAAGGCCTGGTCACTGATGAAATCATCCGTAAGGTTGCCTGCCCCTATCTCAATATCCCCGATGACGATGATTTCTTTATCAACCATACCTACCCAGAAGAAAATCTGCTATATAAGATTTGCTTTTAGACAAATGAGATAAACCCTCGATACGAACAATCAAAAGCAACATTTTCCTTGAAAAGCAGCAAAACATTTATAAATAAACCACCTATTAGTAGTAACAATGACTCTTCGAACCAAAATATACGTCGGACTCATCGGCCTAGCCCTGGCCGTCTGTGGTGACGACAAATTATATCGTTATGATGCGCCTCCTTTGCCCGAGACAAGTGCCCCGGCCCCTCAACCTTCCGACCGCCAAATCTCCACGCCCACTCCCTTAAACCATCCCCAGATGAGCGTCAATTCCACCCTTAAAGACTGTTTAGGATTTTTTGGGAAGTCCGCTGAGCGGCTGCGTGCCCTCTGTCCAGAAGATCGTTCCACAGGGGAATGTCCTGAAAGCTACAGTAATTTCGTGACCGCTGCCGAAACATTGGGAACCCAATTGGCAGAACGTCTGCAAAGTGAAGTATCTTTAATTGATATCCTGAATGGCGGTGGAAGTCTGGAAGCAACTGCTTTGGCACATTATAGACAACAAAACAATGTGTTACTTGGAGAACAGAACGAAGTGATCGCTGAAGGCCCAAGTTATCATGCTGACCTTTTAGTCGTCCCTGGCAATCACCTAGAGCAGGTACAAAGATATCTGGAAGAGGGAAATTTATCTGATGTGAGAGATTTTTCAGGAAATGCTATCTATTTTTCCAATTTTCCGCTTGAACACCTATCTTGTAACTTCGACGACTGGCGGGAAATGTCCGCAGGCGCGATCCGCTATGCGAGACATGCCGCCTATTGGCGAAACCCTGAGCAAGGAACTGAAATTCAGGTCAATGCAAATCATCTCTTAGATGAAGAAGGAGAAACAAAGTTGGTCAGTGTACACGGCATTTTAAGTACAGAAAGTGTGGGAGGACCTTATGAAACCGCTAATTTTAATATCACTGCCCTTGAGGACAATATCCAGGATAGTATTGCCAATGGCCAGCAAACTGTTCGTGATCTTGCTTTTGGTGCAGATCCATATCATTCAGAGTGGGGAGCTCAAGGAGTGATGTATTGGCCCAATGCCATAGAATGGGAATTAGAATAGGTAGAAGAATAAACACCGACCACAATCAATAACTCTTCCCAAGATAAAACGGTGCCACAGCCTTCTTCTTGCAGGCAAAACAATTTCCAGAAACTTTTCCATGGAGCAGCGGGCTGTTCAGTGATTTTGCCCCAGTCTTTTCCTTCACCGACTCTTCACATTCTTTTGAACCACACCATGAAGCAGAAACAAGTTTCCCCTGCTTGAATGCCAGCTCTGCTTCTTTTCCTGTTGAAACAGAAACGATAGAACTCTTCAAAAACTTCTCTGCTTTTTGCAACAGATCATTCTGGATAGTATCCAGCAGAGATGGAACATCCTTGCTGATCTTGGCAAGACTAATCGCTTTCTTCTCTCCTGTATCTCTTCGGACAGCAACAGCCTGCTTCTTCTCCAGATCTTTCGGACCTAGTTCAATTCTAATAGGAACACCTTTCACTTCCCACTCATTAAACTTCCAGCCGGGAGAATAATCTTCGCGGTCATCAACATGAACTCGAAGACCTTGCTTTTCTAGATGATCTTTGATCTTTTGAACTTCCGACAGAACTTTCTTCTTGGAGTCATCAAATAAAATTGGAACAATAACCACTTGCTTCTCGGCAATTCTTGGAGGAATCACTAAACCCTTATCATCCCCATGCATCAGAATCATTATTCCTATGGACCTTGTAGAGATACCCCAAGAGTTCTGGTAAGCATAACTTGTTTTTCCTTGAGAATCGGTAAACGAGATATTGAATGCTTTAGAGAAATTCTGGCCAAGGTGATGGGATGTTGCTCCTTGAATAGCTTTTCCGTTAGGGAGGAATGCTTCTACCGACAAAGTATAATCTGCCCCGGCAAACTTTTCTTGATTGGATTTTTTACCTTTTAACACAGGGATAGCATACAATTCCCTAAAGACTTGCTCGTAGAAACCTAATATCTTCTCTGCTTCAGCATGAGCTTCTTCCGGTGTGGCAAAACAAGTATGACCTTCCTGCCAGAGAAATTCTCTGCTTCTCAGAAAAGGAACGGGATGATTGAATTCCCATCTCACCACATTACACCATTGGTTTAGGCGTAACGGCAAATCTTTGTGTGACCTTATCCATTTGGCATAAGAGTCATACATGATCGTTTCAGAGGTAGGGCGGACAGCTAATCGTTCTTGCAATGCTGTATTACCACCGTGAGTGACCCAAGCTACTTCTGGGGCAAAGCCTTCCACGTGCTGTTTTTCTTTTGTCAATAGATTTTCAGGGATAAATAACGGGAAATAGGCATTTTTCACTCCATCAGCCTTGATCAGCTTGTCAAAGAATTGCTGCACATTCTCCCAGATGTGGTAAGCGCTAGGCCTTAAGATATAACATCCAGAAACAGGAGAATAATCGATCAGCTCTGCTTTCTGCAGAACTTGTGTGTACCATTCAGAGAAATCATCCACTTTCTTGACGGTTATCCCCTTATTGTCCTTCTGTGACATGAGATAAAGAATAGGACTATCCTATATAAAGGTTTTTGCGGGGGGACTAATACGAAACCTGTGTAAGATCTTAGAAAATTAAACACTACTTTTTAGTTACAATTAAGCGGAAGATATATAAATAAGTCTTATTTATCCAATGGAAAATGGTAAAGAAGGTTATTGTTGCTGACGACTATCCAAGTTGGAGAGGAACATATGTTAGTTTAGTAAAAAATGCTTTTCCAGATGCGCAGGTTGATGCAGTTGAAACTGGGAGTGACTTAGTAGAACGTGTTTTACAGGGGGATTATTCCTTAGTTATCAGTGATAATGACATGGAAGAAAAAGGTGCAGGATTAAAATCTCTCCAAAAAATTAGAGGATCAGGAAATAATGTTCCATTCTATTTAGTAAGCGCGGGAGGTTCAGATGTTGTTAGGAATGCTCTTCGTTATGGAGCAAATGGTTTCTATGATAAAGGAGAATTTGATTCTGATAAAGTAGTAGGAGATATAACACAACACTTGAAATAGTTTTATCTCTTCTTCCAGAAAGGAATTAAGCTCTCCGTCGCAGCAAGCTATGGGTATAGACCAAGAAGGCAATAAATCATGCTGTTGCTGCACACATAACTTCAGAATCAGTCAATAAAGATGAAGCTTCTCTCACCAAGTTTTGACCACGTTCTACTACTTGATTTCTTCGTAACATTTCAAACATTAACTGAACATAGACAACCTTACCTTCTGTTCTCACTTTAAACTCCCATTTTTTAACATTCCGTAAAGCGTCTTTCTCAACATTAAACATCTTTGATGCTCCAAAAATTTGGATTCCTGTAATGTATCTTTCTTTATCAATATCTAAAATAACATCTTCTAATTCAATGGAATGATCATATTCTCTTTCTTTAACTTTAAAGAATAAAATATCATTTGCATAATCATAATCCATTTCCCCCTTCCCTTTTGCATCAAGCTGTCTTATTTTCATTTTAGATTTTTGGTATGTTGTCAATCAGGTAAAATGTTACTATTTCAATATTTGTGTTGGTCACCTTAAACATTAACCGAAGATAACCCTGTTTATTACTGAAAAATGTTGCATAATTTTGGTTTTTCTGAATTCCAATAAATGCTGGTTTTTCTCCAGTTAATGGTTCTACAAGAGCCTCATCTTTATATACTTTTCATTGCTGTTCATTTAATCTAAAGCAGGTATGGGAATTAACTTTAATCTTACCTTTGAATTTGTCAATAAGCTCTTTATATTCCAAGTAACTTACCTCTTTAATGATTCTTGTTTCTGCCACTTTTTATTACCAAAACAATAACACCATTAAATATTTTACTACACTCTGAGCAGTGGGTATAAGTGACGGAGATGCTTTTCATATTATCCACTGTTTTAAGATTATTTGGTTAAGACAAGACCATAGTTCTATCGTCAAATATTAACACTGCCCACTATTTTAACCGAACTAAATACGTACTTAAATTCCAGCGAAACATTTAAATAACCAATGTTATACATAAGCATAACAATGGTAAAAATAGCATTATGGTAAAAATAGCGTTAGGGCAAAAGCTGAAGAAGCATATCCATCAAGAGATAGCTTTAGCTCAAGATATTCTGGTGGAGGAATTATACATAACTTTCCCTACGGCCATTCTTCATGGAGGAACAGCTATCTGGAGGTGCTATGGAGGAGGAAGATTCTCTGAAGACTTGGATGTCTATCTGCCCCGAGATGAGCAAAAAATAGCCAGCTATTGGGAAAAGCTGAAGGAGAGAGGGTTTATCCTAGAGAAGAAAAAAGTTACTGCCAACAGTATTTATTCGACGTTGCAGCTGCAGCGGCAGAAAGTTCGCTTTGAGGCTCTTTTCCTGAAGAAAGACAACTGCCTAAAAGAATATGAAACCATCAGTGGAAATTACCTTACTGTCCTTACGCTGACCCCAGAGCAATTCGTGGAAGAAAAAGTAAATGCTTACCTTAACAGAAAGAAAATCCGTGATCTTTATGATATCTTCTTTTTATTGAGATTTGTGCAAGACCGAAAAGGAGTGCTTTCTTTTCTTAAAAGACTATTGGATGATTTTCCAGCCCCTGCAGATGAAGAAGAGCTTCAAGTCCTTATCCTGGAAGGAGTTGTTCCTTCCGTCCAAAAGATGAAAGAGTATATCGAAAGGTATTGTCGAGAGGGATAGTATGGGAAAGACAAAATACCTTAAAGAGATAGAACAATTATTTGCCAAAAGCCCTGTTGTGCAGGCCTCTTCTATCAGCAGGCTCTTGAAGAGCAAGAAAAAAGTAAAGCAATACGACCGCCATGTGCTGCGGAATCTTGTCAAAAAAGGAAAGATCCATCGATTAATGAAAGGATATTATACTTCACACAATGATCCATCACTGGCAGTCTTCTGCTTTCAGCCAGCATACCTCGGCGGGGAAGATGCCCTCAGCAGACATAACTTATGGGAGCAGGAGACCATTCCTGTCATCTTTACCACCCGTCATGTTCGGAGAGGATTAAGAAAAGTGATGGGAACGAACGTGCTGCTTCGAATGATACCACGAGAGCTGTTTTTTGGTGTTGAATACCACACGATTGGAGAGATGATATTGCCCTATTCTGACAAGGAAAAGACGGTATTAGATAGACTATATTTCAGAAAAAATATCGATAAGGTTGAGGTAAAAGGATGGCTGAAACATCTTGACCAACAGCGTCTTAAAAAATACGTGGAGTGCTATCCACAGAAATTTCAGGAAAGGATAAAATTTCTTCTTTAAAATGATTGGAAAGTTTATCCATCAACAATCCTTAACGTCTGATCTCTTCTTCCAGGAATGACAATCCTATCTAAAATGACAATCTCCGGCAAAGAAGGATCTCTGGGAGAATATGCTCTTTCACCAACTGCCTTCCGCATTTCCCCAGAAACCAGCCACAATCCTTCAACTGTTTCTGCTACCTCACCATCTAATTCAGGAAAACGAACTTCTTCTGCTCGCTGATACCCTAAAGAAGACAGCATGTCGGCAAGCGGCTGGCCATCCGGCAATCCTCGGCGAAGATACGCTTGCCCAGCAGCAGAAACCATGGCTACTATTTGAGCATCAGCCAGATATGCTGGAAGAGAATCAGCACCTTGATACGTAGCTCCAGGAACATAAGCCATCCCATAGAGAAAAGCTTCTCTGGCTAAGGGAGGCGATCTTCTAGCTATTTCATTCCCTTCTCTAGCAAGATAATGTTCAAAAAAAGCTACAACATCAGCATTAGTAATGTCTGTAAATAAAGAAGGGCGTAAACCTCCTATCTTCCTCAAAGAAACTTCATGGACACCCATAAATGTCTAAAAACAAACAACCACCTTATATGTTTTATGATGCTTAAGAGAGGAAATGCTTAAGAAATAACTGATGAAGAATAAAATGGATCATAAAAAAAGAAAAAAAAAGGAAAATCTTGCCTTATTCATGAACGGGGGGGTGGTGTTCAGAAAAAGACAAAGGCAAGATTCTGAACATGATGGGAATTAGACTAATTCTATTCCCAACTCTTGGCTCAAGACCCGAGCCTTATGCTGAGCATGTTTCTGGTCAACTTTTCCAAGGATCCAAGGTGAGTTTACCCCAGTTATGATGGTCATAACCGTCAACTTTCCTTTCATCTCATCGGAAACTCTTGCTCCCCAGATAACGTTCGCGTCATCATGCAGGCTCTCGGTAACCAATTCACCGATCTTCGATACTTCATCCAGCGTCATATCTGGACCGCCAGTAATGTGGATCAAAGCACCTGTTGAGCCTTCATAGCTGATATCCAATAGTGGATTAGATAAAGCTCCTTTAACCGCTTCTTCTACTCTATTATTGGTATCACTTGAACCAACACCGATAGCAGCTACTCCGCCATTGGACATGATTGCCTTAACGTCAGCATAGTCCAGGTTTACCAAGCTAGGTACAGCGATGGTCTCTACAATCCCCTTGATCATCGTGGCAACTAACTCGTTTGCTACAGCAAAAGCCTGTTGGATCGGTAAGTTTCCGGCAATCTGGACAAGCCTGTTGTTGTCGATAACAATGACCGTATCCGAAACTTGCCTCAACTGTTGCAATCCAAATTCTGCCTTATCACATCTTGCTCGCTCAATGTTAAATGGCATAGTTACTGTTCCGATAACAATAGCACCCGTATCTTTAGCAACCTGAGCTACGACAGGAGCTGCACCTGTTCCGGTACCTCCACCCATCCCTGCACAGACAAAGACCATATCGGAGCTTTTCAAAGCTTCTTTAATCTGAGTCAATGATTCTTGAGCTGCTTCAGC
>Ga0209542_10005588_pt1 | contig 24977 bp, 26 predicted proteins | sample RifCSPhighO2_01_FD_184028 | JGI IMG/M metagenome (GOLD analysis project Ga0209542, IMG submission 184028) | Soil microbial communities from Rifle, Colorado - Rifle CSP2_plank highO2_0.1 (SPAdes) (version 2) | ecosystem: Environmental > Terrestrial > Deep subsurface > Rock core/Sediment ...
TAAAATAAATTATATTATATTTTACAGGATAGATATTCCAGATCTTCCACGATATATTTTCTCATACAATTCCCTATTCCTAAAATATCTCTTTGCTGTTCTTCTGAAAAAGTAGGAATTATATCTTCTTTTATTTGTGAGATAAATTCTTGCAGCATAGAATAAGTTTCTCCATTATATGATTGAAAAAATCTTTTTTCAATTTCATTTTCCAATATATTATATAGAGAAGTGTTATAAGAACCAAAAGGAGGATTTTCTTGATAAGAATGCATTAATTCATAAAGAGTTTCGCTTATGTCTTGATCTAAATAATCTGATCTTATTAACCATTGCAATCTATTATCCAAATTTCTATGAAAAATTTCTATTTTCTTTTCACTTTTAAAATCTCTTTCTCTAATAATTTCTAGTATTCCAATATGTTCAAGAACTCCTGATGCTAATGTTCCTAATAAATACCCCCTTCTTTTTGGAATTAAAACTTTACCATTTTCTGAAGAAGAAACAAAAATTGATTTTAATAAATTTATTTCAAAATTATATCTCTCTCTCATAATGTTAAATGAAATTCAACCTTTAAATTGATTTTGGTTATATGTTAGAGTTATAAAATAGCAATATTTATAATATTTAGAATCATTTCTTTTGAATGCATCTTGATAGAGATGAGGAAGAGTATACTTTCCATGTAAAAAACGAAAAGGGTGTGTCATATAACAGTAAAGAGAAGAGACATAAACATAGCCATAAAGATGATCGTGGAAAATACAAGTTAAATGGTATACACAGAAGGGGAAGGGTCAATAAAAGAGTTCTTTTGAATCCAGAAGAGATAAGTTCTTATGGTTTAAGAAAGATACTGGAAGGTAATGGAAGCAAAAATCCTGAAATAAAAAATAAATATCTTCCTGAAAATTCTTCTCAAATATATGTTACATTTCCTTTTATTACTTGTTCTAAGACTGGAGAATTTAAAACATCATATGAAACAAAATCTCTTGAGGAATTCAGCGAATATAAATTATCCTTAATATTGTTAAGAGCTCATTTTCAAAGAAAGAGCAGAGATTCTGATGGGTTATTTCATATCTTTCTTTTTGAAAGAGAAATAGAAAAGGCAAAAGATTATCATAAGGCCACACAAATAATGGATTCTTGTCTAAAAGAAGACAGCCAATTAGTAAGAATGATTCAGGGAAGTTATTATGCTTAACAAAAAAGGGTTACTTCAATCGTGTGTATAAATTTAAGTCAAATTGAGCTATCAAATCAAAGACCTCTTTATTTATGAAGATTAGTATACTTCTATTTCTTCAATAAAAACATTTGGAAAATGTGTTTCTTTAATAGAATTTTCTTTTATTTTTACTTTTACTTTATGGTTTTTTGGAACTTCTTCACTTAATGCTCTTCCCTCTTCTTTATTTGAGTAATCTAAAACTTCCTTATTTTCATTTAATTCAATTTCAAAACGAACATTTGTTATATGAACTACATAACCATTTTTACCAAGGATTTCTATTGCTTCTTTTTGTTTTTTATTTAAGTCAGATAATTTTAATTTCCTATTGTGTGTTTTAACTTCGTGGAAGAATGGTTCTGCTGTTTCTGGATTTAAACAGAGCAAGTCAGGTAATTGATATCCTTGATTATTTAACTCTCTTAACAAAACTAATAATTTTTCATTTTTTTGGTGTTGGGAGTGTATCCTTAAAAATAGGTCTAATATTTTTTCATTTAATTCTTTTCTTTTGGTTATTGGATTTTTATAAAATAGTGTTGTATTTTGAACATTATTATCATTAAGCAAACTTTCAACAACTCCCTGTGCAAGATAAGAACGAGCCTGTTCTTTCTTTCCCATATAAGTATATAATTAAATAAAATACTTAAAACTTTGTTCTTTTACATTCTGTTCGTCAATTTTTTGACTAACAAAATTAGGTTTTCTAATTTGATTCTTCTTATTCTCTTCTTCAATGAATGGAAGTAACACTTCTTTTCTATTGCAGCGAATGTAAAACAGAAGTTTTAAATAGACTTATGAAATCTTTCAGTAATAAATTAATGGAGGAAAAGTAAAATGAAACTTAATTTTTGGAAAGCTGCCCTTGCAGTAACAATAATAATTATATTTTTTTATGTTATTTGGAAATATATTTTTCCAGTATGGAGTTAAAATCTTTAGGATTGATACCCGCAGAGCCACACAGTAACAAAGATAGTGTTAAGTTTTAAGGTGTTTCTAACATTTTCTCCTTTCTTGAATCTAATAAAGCATCATTATTATTACTATAACCGCTAATATTACAAATAGCCCTACTCCCCAGATAACAAACCCAATTATGTTATCTAAAAAACTGTATTTCTCTAATCCAAACCAACCTTTCTCTATCTTCTTTTTCATACTATTTATAGAAAAAACACCTATAAAAACATTCTCACCACCAGACACTTAACAGTTAATTAACCTCTAGGAAACTTAACACTCTCAGTAACAAAAACATTTAAAACCTAATTTCTTATTCATTTTTATATATTATAATACCAAAAAAGCAATGAAGCATTGTAGGTATCCTAATTTATTGCCGTCGTGGGACAATTAAGATTTTCTAGAGAATAATAATATTTATAAACATTATAATATATTATAATATTAATATGGAAACTTTGATAAAACAGACACGTGAACTTGGCACTTCTGCAGGAGTTTTATTGCCAAGAAGCTGGTTAAATAAACAGGTATCTGTAACTATATTACAACCTTCAAAAGAAAAAATAGCTAAAGATATCTTGGATATAGTTTTAAGATCTAATTTAAATGATGAAGTAAAAGGCATTTATTTATATGGAAGTTATGCCAGAAATGAAAATGATGCTGAGAGCGATATAGATATATTTATAATAACTCAAAAATTAAACAGAATTATTAATGAAAATAATTATGAGATTCTTTTAGTCTCAGAAGATAATTTTTCAAAAAATCTCAAGAATAACCTTAATTATCAGACCTTACTAAAAGAGGCAGAAGTTATTTTAAATAAAGGACTAATTGAAAAGTATAGAAATAATCCTCCTTATTTTAATTATAAAGAATATCTTTCTGAAATAAAAAGTATAGTTAAAATAAATAAAGAAACTATTGGATTATATAAGAAAATCAATAAGAATATTCCGGATGGGATTGTTTATTCAGTCGTGTTAAGACTAAGAGAATTATATCTTATAAGATGCTTAATCCACAAAAAAAGCTATTATAAGAAGGATTTTCTAAAAATTACCGGAGAGAATGCTTATTTAGCTCATTTAAGAATAAAAAGAAATGAAAAAGATTTCGATAATACAAAATATAATGAGGTGATAAATCTTATAACTTTATCTGAAAAATGGCTAAAAGAGTTAAAAGGATAAAAAAGGGAATAGATAGTTTAAAAGAAGAAATAGAAAAACACTTTAAAAAAATTGATGAAGATATTGCTATTGGAAATTTAGATAGGGGAAGATATCATATAAAAGAGATAGATAAAAACCTTATAAAAGCCCTGGAATTGAAAATCTTAATTTTAGGAATTGAAGATAATTCTGTAAATATATACAAAGAAAGATTAGAAAAACTAAATAAAAAAATAGGGATTAACAAAAACATTTAAAACCTAAATTCTTATTCTGTTTTGTAAGTGTGTTATACACAAGATTTGAAACATTGTGAAGCACACTAAAAGTAAGTCGTCGTGGGACAATTTTTGGCAATGGTAACAGGATTTAGATAATAGGATGCGGAAGTAATTAATTTAAATTTTTAATTTGGTTCTAAAGAATTTTCTAAAATTTTCTTCCGTTCTATCATATTAGGTATACGTTCTATACAACTATTCCTATATGAATTTGATTTAGGACTAACTTTTATTATTTCATCGCAAATTTTTTCATCTTCTAATTCACTAGCGGATTCAAAATAACATATTAATATTAAATCCTCTTCTGATATAATTGCTTCATTAGAGAATGGAAATGGAGGTATTTTTATTTTACTGCATATTGTTGGGTCGTTTTCTTCGGCTACTATTTTTACAATTTTACTTTCAACATCAAAAGCACTACTAGCAACATAAAAAAAAGAATAGATATAAGCAAAATATAATGCATATCCTATAACAATTACTAAAATTATTCCTAAAAATGTAAACAAGATTTTTCTTAGAATATTCATAATTTTAATAAAGAATTATATTTTAAAAACCTTTCTGAAAAGAGAGAGGTTTGAAGAGATAAAAACATTTAAAACCTATTTTATTATTCTTTGATATAGGATATTTTATATCCTAAACCTTATAACGTTGTAAGGTTCAGAAAAGTAATGCCGTCGTGGGACAATTTTTGGCAATGGTAAAAATAAATATATTTTTAAAGTATATATCTCAATATATTAAATGGATAAAGACTCAATAAAATTATTATCTATCTTTTCTATAATATATGGAATTATTTTATCAATTTTGTCATTTATATTATTTCTTGCATTATCCTTATTACCTTTTGATGGTGGTTCAGTATTACTCTTAATCCCAATTACAGGATTTATATGTAGTATATTAATAATTATTGCTGGAATAAATCTTAATAAATTTAAGAGTTGGGCAAGAAAATTAATTATTATTATATCCTTTCCTTCTCTTATAAATATTCCGCTTGGAACTGCATTTGGAATTTATGCATTAATTTGCTTATTTGATAAAAATGTAAAAAGTTATTTTAAATAAGTTCATAAAAACAAACCAAAAACATTTAAAAATAACAAACATCCTTCTCATATAGTTCATAAGAACAATAGAAGAATATAAGTTCTTAATTTGGACAAAATATTCCGTGCCGTCGTGGGACAATGGTACTCCAACTGGCTTGAGACCAGTGCCCTTTTGGGTCTCCCGGTTCGATTCCGGGCGACGGCGATCAAAATAAGTGTTATAATTAGGTTTTTAAATAATAAATAACTTATATAACAATGAAACCTATAACCTATAAAATATCTGGTTGGTTAATAATCGTTATTTTTCTTTTAGCAAGTTTTTATACAATTTATACATTACCTAGTAGAGGTAGAGATTTTTCTTCTATATTCAATTTTGTGGACATTACTATTTTTCTTCTTCCTATAATAATGGGATTATTATATCTAGGAGTAGGGTATAAAGAAAGAATAAATAAAGTAACTAATGCTTCAATAATTTTATTTTTTTCTGCATTATTTTTTCTTATATTACTTTTACTTGGAGCTTTATATGAGGAAGTTTCTGGGAATACTATTTTTCCTGAGAGTGCCTTAACTTTAGTACTAGGAGGTATAGGTACAGTTCTAATTAGTTTATCCTTTATTTTAATATTAATAGGCTATTTTATAGGAAGTTCTTCCAATAAATAATCACCTAACTGTAAAATCTATTTTCTAGGCTGGGCGACGGCGGTTATTTAATAAGAATCAATAACATTTAATACTTCGGCATATAATTCAGGGGCCATATAATAATCATTTTTAATTAACTCCTGAACTAATTCTTTCGCTTGTTTTTTATTAATATTTTTTAATTTTAAATTTGCAAATATTATTCCTAAAACACCAATTGTTTTAATTTTTAAAGAACGTGCATATCTTCTAGCTTTCTTATCGTCTGAAAGGAAAGTATGAATATTCTTTTCAAGACATAAAGAAATTGCAGCTCTCTCTCCTATATGAATTGGAAAATCTTTTATTTCTTTTACTTTAGTTTCCTTGATAAAACCAGAATTTATTTCTTGCTCAATTAATGAATTTTCTGGTTTATTATACTTGATAATCTCTCTGATTATTTCTTTTGGGATTAATATATTATTATACAAATTTTTTACAAGATTAAAAATATTTAGTTTTCCTATAAAAATAAGAGAATTAGTGTTTGATACTATTTCTTTTTCCATCCTATTGTTTTCAAATCTTTTTCTAACTCTTCTAAGTCATAATTTAATGGTATTTTATGCTGTTTTAATAATACAGGAAAATCCCAAACACTTACTTCTGCGAATTCTGCTGCTTGCCCAAAAGAAAACTTTTCTTTTGAATACTGTTCCAGAGCATATTCTATTTTCCATTCTTTTATAGCTTGAGCTAATAATTTTCTTATAGCAGTTGACATGTCTATATTTTCTTTTTCTGAAATCTCCTTAATTTTAGAAACAAAATCTTCAGGCAATCTTGTTGTTATTGGTTTATCCATTGTATTAATATGTATACAATGTACTATTTAAACTTTTTTACTCCATTGTTATACAAGTGCCCTTTTGGGTCTCCCGGTTCGATTCCGGGCGACGGCGGATTATACTATTTCACATATCCTTTAACTTCAGGTAAATGTTTTTCTATATATTCTATTATTTCTTTTTTATACTTTGAATTTAACGATATACCTGTATAATTGGGTTTTTTATGAATAATTATCCAGTCAATTTTAGAGAGTTCTTTGATACAACTTTTAAGATTAGGAAATCTCTTTAGGTGTTCTAATCTTTCATATTTAGCGCCCCAGTTTCTTTTTGAAAATGCAAGTTTAAACATTAATTCAGCTTTCTCCTTTTCCATCATTGCAAAGGTTTTTTGTATTATTTAAATGTTTCTTATTTTGATAGTTGAAGTGTTTAAAAGAGAAATATTTATAAATAAAAATAATTTAAGTTATTTAAATAACTTAAACAAATTAATATGAAATCAAAAAAAAACCAGTCCGCATTTTTAGAATATTTCGGGAATACCCCTAAGTTAAAATTTTTAGATTTTTTAATTGGAAATCATTTTTTTGACTTTAATATGACTGATATGGCAAGAGAAGCAAATATTAGTTATAATTCTCTATTAAGTTTTTTTGATGAATTTTTAAAAAAAGGGATAATTGTTAAGACTAGAAAAGTAGGTAAATCGGATATGTATAAATTGAATCTAGAAAACCCTATTGCAAAAAGATTTTTGCAATTTGCCTGGTTTTTGACTAAACAGGATTTAGGTATTGATGATTACACTAATGGGAAGTCCCTTATAAAAAATAAAAATGTAGATGGTTAACTGATACATCTTTTTTCTAGGCTGTGCAACGGCGGACACATTTTTATATTTTCAATAAGCTTAAATAATTCTTAATCTAATTATTTAAATGACGAAAAAGGGATACACTATTATTGGAGAAACTATTATAATTAATAGAGAATTGACAGAGTTAGACTTATTTTTAAAAGATTTTTTGGAAATCTTAAAGAAATATTCTGATTATCTGGTTGTTTCTGGTTTTGTCAGCATTTCAACAGGAAGAACAAGAGGAACAGAAGATATTGATGTACTATCACTAATTGAAAAAGAGAATTTTAGGCTATTTTTTGAAGAGTTGGATAATAAAGGTTTTTGGTGCTATCAGGGAGACAATTCAGAAGAAGCTTATTCTTATATTAAGAGATTTGATAGCATAAGATTTGCAAGAAAAAATGAGATGTTTCCAAATATAGAATTTATACCAATAAACAAGAATAGAAAGGCAAAATATTATGAATTTACACATCCTCAGAAGATAAAAATCAAAAATTTTGAGTTTAAGATACCTCCAATAGAATTTGAGATATTATATAAAGAGATTATATTAACCGCTAAAAAAGATATTGAAGATGCAAGGCATTTAAGAACATTTTTTTCAGAAATTTTATCAAAAGAGAAATTTAAGGACTGTGAAAAGATTATCAGGGAGGATTTTTATGAGAAAGCCTAAAACAGATCTGGATTATATTGAAATTTATGCTGAGAAACTAAAAAAAGATAACAGATTGTTTGAACAGCATAGAATATTTATTGAGTCACAATTAAAAGCAAGCCTGTCTTTATTTCATAACATGTTTTCAGAAAGCGATTTTAAAAAAGAAGCCAGAAAATATCTTAAAGAAAGATTATTGATAAAATAATTATGTTATTTCTTAGTAGTAACAAAATAGTAAGATTTATAAACATTGATTACATGTGAATAATATGAAAAATACATTATCAAAAAGATTAGGACTTGTAGGAATAGTTTTAAGTTCTGCTTTAGGGCTTGGAAGTCTTGGATGCGTTCCTGAAGGCAATAATCAATCTAGAAATTCTAAAAATTATTCTGTAGAACAAAAAACTGAAGAATACAATAATGATGAACTTCCTGCTTTAGTACCAGTAAAGCCAATTCCTAAAGGTGATGGATGGGTCTCTGCAAGTGAAAATGCTAATTTAAATGAGAAACTTATTGTATATGATCTTTCTAATGGAAGTTATGTTATAACAGATCAAGGAAAAGAAAGTTGTGAAATATTTGGATATATTGATTTAGAAAATCAAGAGAATTTCTTAAAGGGAGAAAGTTATGAAGAAGGAAGAGAAGGTTCTGTTAAAGTTGATGCAAACGGAAAAGTTAGATATATGCTTCCTCCTGGAAGTTATAGTATATGGACTGAGAAAAAGGGAAGAGTCAAAGAATTTAAATCAAAGAATCCTTTAGATGTCATTGAACTTGGTTATGATGTAAGTGATGAAGAAGAAAAAGAACAATCAGGAAAAGAAGATGAGATGAAGTATTTTCAACTTCACAATGCTGATGGGAGTATAGAATACAGAGAGGGTTTTGTTCCTAATTTTAAAGATGCATCACTAGATGAGATAAGAAAAAATACTTCTTTAATGTATAAACAAAAAAATAAAAAGTTTACAGATGAAAAACAACCTTATTCTTCAACTCTTGTTATAAAAGAAGAAAATCCTGAAGGAGATGTAATAAAAGCTGTACAACCAGAACCTTATGAGTCAATTGAAGATGCATTAAAAAGACCTGAAGTAGAAGAGTATTTTTTACCTAGAGAAAGAGGAAAAAAGGAATATAAAACCATATTCAAAGAACATATTATACCAAATAGGAAATATAAGGCTATTCCTAAAGAGCGAGTTATACCAAGAGATAGAGAATATAGATAAATCAACTTAGAATTCTATAAAAACTTGAATTTTAGGAATATTTACTACCATAATTAAAAGAATAATCCTACCTAAGACAAAATAATAGATTAATTTGTTGATTTTATACTACAACAAACTTTAAATAAGACTTTCTTTTTTAATTTGAAATGGGAAAACAAATAATTACAGGAGTTTTGTCTGTAGTTTTATTATTTCTTTTGCTTGCTTTTGCTGGAGCAGTAATAGTAGATAGAGATTATACTTATTCAAATAACAACAGAAATATTGTTGTGTATGAGAATGATGATTATCAAGATGACTCTGATTCTTCTAGGAATGTAAATATTGTTGTTTATGATGATTATACTGATGATAACTATGATAAGAATAGCTATTATTATTTAGACAATGAGAAAACAACAGATGGTTATTATAAAAGAGATGATTATGATTACAAAAAAGTATCTGGTGAATGCTATAAACCAATAAACCAAATTAAAGAAAAAAGATGCTATAGACATCTTCCACAAGTAAGAACTAATTGCCAAAAAGGAAGTTATGGGTGTTATGAAGAAGGATATTATGGTAGATATTACGGCTCAAGTTATTACATGTATGATTATGATTATAACTGTTATTAATAACATTTAGTTTTATCAGAAAAACCTTTAGTGTGTTTTAGGTTTTTGGGATGATCCAAAATCTAAAAGATTTATGGACATAACAAAACAAAATTTATAAACCCATTTTATTTCTTATATCAATTAAATAGTTAGCAAAGAGGATGAACAAAAAAGAATTTTTTATTGTTTTTTTAGTTATAATTGTGTTTTTGGCTCAATCAGTTCTATCTTTTGATTCTGAGATAAAGATAAAAAGCAGTCCAAATAACGATTTGACTGTAAGCATATTAAATCAATACACTGGAAGAATAGTAGACCCTCAAAATGGGGTTTTTAATATAGTAACTAGTTCTAATGGGGAAGGAATCATAAACTATCAAACAAATCTTGCTATATTCAAAATTTCAATTATATACGATAATGGAGCTGGAGAAAAAGTTATAAAGTTTTTTGATGATATTCCTTCTGAAAAGAGAGTTTATATTGATTTGACACAAAGCAATCCAACCCCTGCTATAACTGATTTTGATAAAACAGAAGAGAATAAAAATGTAGTAGAAAAGGATACAAACATTAGTGAAGAAAATACAAATAATGCAGTTGAAAATACTACAATTAAGAATGAAGTTTTAAATCAGACTACAGATGGGGGCAATAAATCTATAACTGGCAAGGTTATAGATGAAAAATACCAGATTAAGCTTAACTTCCTTTACTATATCGGTATTCTTCTAGTTGTCGGGATTGTTATTTTCCTTTTCTTTAAAAGAAATCAAATTGTTTCTCATTTTAATTTTAGTAATGATGATTCTGAGTTAAAAAAAGCTGAAGAAGAAATAATAGATGCTGAAAGGAAGATTCAGAATATAAGAAGCAGGAACCAACTATTAAAGAGTATGGAAGACAAGATAAATAAAGATAAAAAAGAATTAAAAAAATTATAATAAAGATTTATTGGTTCTTGAAAATATCATCATAAATCTTATCATTGTCATATATTATTTTTCTGGTTATTTGCGGCTTTTCCTTCATTGGAGGGATTTTAGAGGCTAATTTTTTATTTGCAATCTCAATTGCTTTTTCAATTGATATTCTTGAATAGCCTTGAGAAATTAAAGATACCCTTAAAGAGTCCAAAGTATATCCCTTTAAGATATTCTTTTCTATGTGTTCTGCAAGCTGCTCCACATAATCATTAGGTTTATACATATAAATATAGATACTTAAAAGTTTAAAAATATTTATCTTTTTAGGAAGATTGTTTTAACCTTTATGAGAAGGAACTTCTTTTATGAAAGCTGATTCATCTCCTATATCTTTCTTTAAGTATAATTCCAATACTAATAAAGCATAAGAGAGGATAAGAGGGCCTAGTATTATACCTATAAATCCAAAGGATAACAGGCCTCCTATCATACCAACCATTATTATTAAAGAATTTATTTTTGTTCTTCTTGATACTATTATTGGACGTATGAAATTATCAACCCATCCTACAAGTATAGTTCCATAAATTAAAAGTCCCAGTGCTGCCCCAGAGTTTCCTGAAGCAAATAGATATATATCAACAGGTATCCAAACTAACCATGGCCCGACCATTGGAATAATTGCTGCAAGCATAGTTAAAGCAGTCAAGATTAAAACATTATCAACACCAAATATAAAATACCCTAACCCTGCTATAATCCCCTGAACAATTCCTACAACTATCTGCCCTATTAAAATAGAATTGGTTACTTTCGTGAAATTTTCAAAGAATTTATCATTTGTTTCTTTTTTGAAGGGAGACATTTCTCTTATATATTCTATTGCTTTATGTCCATCTTTTAGACAAAAGAAAAATACAAAAATTATAACAAATAGTTTTATCAAGAGTACAGGCGCCTTAGATATGAAACCTCCTATTCCTGTCACATAATTTCCAATAAGAATCGAAAGATTAGCATTTATGGATTCAACAACAGTCCCTGAAATTTCAGTTGACCTTAAAAACTCGGGCATTAAATCCTCTGTTACTTTTACTACATCCACCTGCTGCAAGAATAAATACAGGTTTATTATCTGCTTAGAAAGAGAATCAAATATTATAACTGCAAGAACAAAAATTATTATTATCAGACCAAGGCATACAATCAATGCAGAAAAGAATTCACTTTTTATCTTTCTATTTAGGAAATTATACAAAGGATAAAAGATATATGCAAGAAGAATTCCATAAATCATTGCAGATACTATTGGTTTTAATATGAAGAACACGAGCAAAAACAAACATATTATAAGAACGTATGTAAAGAGGTCTTTAAAATTAGAGTTGTTTATCATGAATTTTAAAATCAACTCTTATTTATAAATTTTCCTTAGCATTTTTTTATTAATTTATGCGGGTTAAAAAAGGTTTTTAAACTAAGAAAAATAAAATATGATCATGGGTTGCTTTATAAAAAAAATTTTTGACAAAAAAACCGATGAGTCTGTTCATTTGCAATTTCAGAAATTCAGCAGGGGAGAGTTTGATGACAGAGCCATGATTAGAACAAAAAATTCTAAAGGCCAATTTAATATGTCTACAACTGCAGAATATGCAAGAGATTTAGTTATAACGCTAGCAGAGAATCTAGGAAAGGAAAAAACACTTGTTGAAGGAGCACTTGTTTCTGCAATAAAACTTGATGGTTTTGATTATAAAGAAAAAAAGAGTGCAATTGGAGTTAATAAATATATAATTGAGAAGGAAATGACAGGAGATGAAATTATAGAGCTTGCAAATAGATTTCCCAAAGCTTTTTTTGCGCTTTCATTTAATACAAAAGATAGTGAATTAAAGATACAGGTCAAGTCACCAAAATCAGCAAAAGGAGCAGGTTCAGCAAAAGGTGCTGAAAAGGCAAAAATAGACTTCTGCAACATTAAAACCAACAATAAAGGTATAATTGATGAATTTATCTTTGATAATGAGACAAAAAACTTTAAGAATATTGAAATAAAGCATAAACTCGTGATTAATGAGATAGTTATACCTCCTGAACTGAAAAATGAGAAAGATTTTGCAAAAGTCAGGGAAGGGGCATTAAGAAAAGGAAGACTAATCAGACAAATAAAGTTAGATGATAACAATTCAATAATAAAAAAAGAAGTTGATTTTGAGGCTTAATAATCTAGTAAACTTATTTATCTGTAATATCTAATTTTATTTTTTTTTCTATTAATTACATAAATAATAACAAATCCTAAAATTACTAAAATTATAAAGATAAAGAATATAAAAAGAATAGACTTTTCTTTAGGTTCCTCGATTATATTTGTATCATCTCCTTCTCTGACAACTTCTCCTGTAACAGGAGACTCTTGTTGAATTGGGACTGGACTTGAATCTGATTTAACAGTTATTTCTGCTTTATAGGTATTATTTGTATTATTACCTGATAAAACTGCTTTATTTAGGGTTACTGATAAATCATAGAAGTTATCTCCAGTTAACTCAAATTTCCTAGTTTCTCCTGAAGACAATGTTGCTGTTTGCGGTTCACTAGTTACTTTAACTGTTGCGCTAGAAGAAGTTACACTTGTTACTTCAAGAAGATGGAATTCGCCTGAAACATTAAACTTAAACTTATCTTTTAATGCAAGTTGTTTTGTAAATCCTGATTTAAGGTCATTATCATTGATTATAAATGTTGATCCGCTAGCTGCTCCTCCTGCTCCTCCACTTCCTCCTCCAGAACCACCTGAACTTGTTGAGGAAGATGCCGCAGCAGATTTTTTATATGTGGAGAACTCACAATTTGGTATTTGCCATACACAATTAGTTGAATCTATTAGAGTTGCCTCTGCTGTCCTATCAACACAATTATTTCCATCATCATCACAATGGAATAAGCTAGTGCAAGTTCCAGTACCTGGAATTTTTATTCTGCAGACTTCTGGATGCAGATTATTTATTATTTTGTCTCTTGTGTTAGAGGTCAAACCTACAATACTTGAACTTGAAATGATATCACCTTCAGTGCTTATTGTCCTTACCTTATCATTCAGGCCTGTTTTAGTCAATGAGGCATTCACAAACTCAAAATAAGTGCTTCCGTCGGATTTAGCAAGTTTAATATTAACAGCTCTTCCCATAGTATAATTTGATTTCATTCCTGAATTTGAGCCGCATACCTGTCCTTGTGTATGCTCATAAGTACCATCCTGATTGTCATCATAGCTTACAACCCAGCCAGTAGGGACTTTAATTCTTGTTACAAAATTGCAGAAGCCGCATTTATTTTGCTGGGCAGTTATAAAAGAACTACATTTACTTATTGCACATTTACCATTATTGTCACAAACTTTTAACTTGTAATAGTAAGTAGTGTCGTTTGTTAATGCGAATCCTATGTTGCTTGAATAAACCTCTGCAGTATGCCATAATTTATAATCCCTGATATTTGTACTGTTAATTCCAATATCATAAACAGTTGCATTCAATGTTGAACATGTTGAATCATTCTTATAAAATTCTAATGTTCCATTTGCAGGTTTATTAGTATCATATATTACTAATGCAGAATCTGTATATTCTTCTATTTTAATTCCTGTAACCTGAGGGGTTGTAGTATCAGTATAATTAGCAGCATTAACTCCTGAACTTAAACAAGATGGGAAAAACTGACAGTTCCAATCATTACAATTTGAAGCTCCATCATTATCCTCATCCCCAGCCTTGAAACAATCCTCATATTGAGTAAATCCATTCTTTAATATATTCTCAAATTTGGCACTGTCTGCTCCAAATTCAAAGCATCCTTTAATTTCAAAATCAATTGTTCCTGGTGTTGCCCATCCTGGACCTGCTGTATCACTTGGAGAAGTAATGTTACCTGAGTTTCCTACTGTAGAAACATATACTCTCAAATTCTTAGATGAATCATACAAAGTCGGATATTTTGAAAGTTCTGCTTTATCAATTGCAATCATTGGCCCGCCAATCTCCCCGCACATAATTTTTTTAGTGGTGCTTATTTTTATATCGCTGATCTTCCAGTTATTACTCTCGCATTTATAGGAAGTTAAAGCTTCAACAGCTTTACTTGTAGAGCTATTCCATACTGAAGAATAAACTAACTTGAATTCATAACCTAGTGCAGAACTATTTGAATCTAAAGTGCAGCTTCCAGTGGTTGAACCATCGCTATCAAGATAAACTATAAACTTAACTGTTTCATTTCCTGCCCCAGTTACTTCTGCTAAAGGAATTCCAAATCCTCCTTGCTTTATTTTTTCTTTATTGCATACACTAGAATTAACAAAAGAAGAAACAAATATCCCAAACCCATATGCATCTCCCATATCTTTCATACCAAATCCTAATATATCAACTGAAGATTGATTTGTATCTCCTGCAATATCAACTCCTAAAGGTGTAGGAGCTCCTTTTTCCATTCCATCAAAAACCTTACTGCTACCAGTAGGGTCACATAAACCTGTAATCCATTTACATCCGGCTCCGCATGCTCCTTGTGTTTCTGCCTGGAAACATGTTGGTTCACATCCATATTGAGATGAATTACAATAAGCATTAGCATTGCAGGCAGTCGCATTATTCTGTAAACTCTGGTTCTGCCAGCATTGATCCATAATATTAGTACAATAAGCTGGATTTGCAATAGAATTCCACCAGCATCCATTAGTTGCATTGCACCCTCCTACTTCACTTGAATAAGACCAACAATCTCTGCTCCAGTCAACTTCACAAGAAGATTCTTCAGTTGTCCATGCACATGATGTTCCAATAAGAGAACTATTAGTACATGCAGTTTGATTACCATCATATTTATAACATTCACTGCCAGCTGAACCTCCAACTCCTCCTGAACCAGCTATTCCTCCTGCATTAAATCCATCCTTAGGAGAACACCATCCTGGATTTTTCCATCTGCATCCACTTGCTGCCTGACATGCGGTCTGATTATTGTTAAGAGTTGAATTTGAACATTGGGCAGCTTGCTGCTCCTCGCACCATCCAGAATCTGATTTCCAAACACATCCTGTAATAGCACTGCAGGTAGTTTGAGTTGAAGCATCAGAACCAAAACATTTTGGCTGGCATTCTCCCCCAGAAGAAGTATTTCTCCAGCCACAAGTTGAGCTTGCAGTATTACAGGCAGTTTCATTATTTTTATTCCAGCATTGTCCCATACTATTATCACACCATCCTCCCCATGTATCATTTCTCCAGCTGCATCCAGAAATACTTCCACATGCGCTAGAATTTGTAGAATTCCAGCAGTTGTTGCTCCAGTTTACTTCACAACGGGACTGCGACCATTGGTCTGCTCTCCAACTGCAGCCTGAAGTAGTACTGCATGTTGAATTAGTTGAATATTGCCAGCAATCCTTTGGCTTGAAATCAGGATGATCACACCATCCTCCAGTATTAGTACACCAATCTGTACTATTTCCTGTCCCGCTGCACCATGTGTCTTTTGTCCAGGTGCAATTTTGTCCTCCAGTTGCCACCAGATTATTGCAGTGAGTCTGGTTTTTCCCGTTGAAACAGGTTTCTGCAATGCTCCAGTCCTTTTCACACCAGCCAGAACCGCTTCCATTCTGCCACTCACAATATTGAGAGGTATTAAGATAATATTGATAAGTAATATTAGTGATATTATTAAGATTTGTAGTATTCATGAAATTTGTATTAAGGAAATTTATTTTTTTAGTAGTATAATTAATAGTGTAATTTCCTGCCCCAATTGCTGCACCTGTTGCATTTTGAATAGTAAAGGAATTAGTAACCCATCCTGTACCATTATTAGCCAATCCGAAAAGACGAGATTCGTTTATTGCATTTCCGGCTAGTCTTGCACTAGTTATGTTTAAAGTTTCGCTATTCACTTGAGTTGTTCCTTCACAACTAGTTTGATTCTTGTCATATTTCCAGCATTGGGTTCCTTTATGCTCACACCAGCTTCCCCATTTATCTGCAACCCATTCGCATTTATTAGTTTCGCATGAAGATTTATCACTCCAAACAGAACATTCTCCCCCAACAAATCCGCAGAAAGAATCACCGAAACAACCTGGGTCAGCACAATCCATAAGATTATTATTATTATCATCCTCGCCATTCCAGCATATTTCCACATCTTCTCCAGTATTAGCAACACAACTTCCATCATTATCTGTTCCCTGCCACTTGCAAGTTCCTGACTGATTAGCTATATTAGTCCTGCCATCATTAATACATTTATTTCTTTCAGAACATCTATCACAAGAATCTTCGCAGATTTTTGTTGATTTATCAACACAATAACCTTTTGTTGAAGTAGTATTATCTGCAACCCATTTGCATGAGCTGCTATATTGATTGCAATAATCTTCAGGAGTTTTTGTTCCATTTATTCCATTTGCATTACCCATATAACTACAACCTCCACAATTAGTTGCGCTGCATCCTTCTGAAACTCCTGTTTTAAATTCACTTTTTGCCTTGCAATAACCATAACTATTAGGAGCAGCTGCATCACTGCTAAATTCACAATATCCTAATGCAGATCCTAAGCAAGCTACTTGTGCAGCACTTGAAGAATTATGTGCAGAACCATCTGATTTATATTCGCAGGCAAAACATGCTTTATTGCAATTTCTTTCTTCATCAAATTTATATTCACATCTTCCTGATGGAACAGAAATATTTCCCTCACAATAATTTTCTGTTACCCATTTTCCTCCTATAGCTTCACAAGTAATTTGATTTTCTATTGCAACAAAACTTTGAGTTCTATTTCCCCAGATATCTGATGCCTTAACAGTGCACATTGATGTTGTATTATCCCATTTACAAGGCCAATACCATGGAGTTCCTGATAATTGTTCACAAATTGATTGTGTTGCTGCTCCTTCACAAGAAGTTTCTCCAGTTGGAGTTTGATCAACCTGGCTCCAGCAAGAACTTGTTGATTTTGATTCACCACAAGTTCCATTTTGCCAAACACAACAACTTGAGAGAACAGGTATATCATTGCATAAATCAGAATTATTAATCATTGTGCAATTAAGCCCATTATTATCAATATATGTAATAGTAACATTAATTCCTGTCACGTTTTTATTAATAGGATCACAAGCATCAGTTCCAGTATAGTTACATCCAATTATATTATTACAATCAGTTGAATTATAATCAAAAATATAGCATCCAGGATTCCAATTATTGACAATACTAGAATTACTGTAATTTCCTGTTCCCCACGTTGGTTCTTTGCAAGTTCCGCCAGCACTTGAATCATTCCAGTTATTTGCCTGCCACCAGCAATAATTGGTATCATAGCAGTTTTTCTCATTTGTTATATTAGTACAGCTAGTACTGGAATAATCTTTATAACACCAGCCATTAGTTAAATTTCCAGAAGGATTACCACTCCATAAACAAGTAAGATTATAACCTGCATCAAGTGTTTCACATTTAGTTTGATTTCCTCCTCTAATAGAATCCCAGGTCCAGCAATTAACTTCTTCACACCAGCTAGAACTCGTAGAAGTTTCCCATGAACATCCTAATTTTTGGGTGCATGCTGTTTGATTTTTATCATAACTCCAGCAAGATTCCTCTTTGCAATAACCGCTATCCCAAACACACGTTTTGCTGATTGTTGTATTTGCAGTATTGCATCCTGTTTGATTTCCATCATAAATCCAGCAATTTTTTGTTTCGCACCAGCCAGAAGTTGAAGATCCCTGCCATCTGCAATTTGAAGCAGTACCACATGCTGTTTGATTAGGATATAAAGAAGTGTCCGAACAACTTTGTTCCTTACAGCTAGAGCTGGAAGCAGACCAGGTGCAATTTATTCCATCCCATGGATTTTTAGCATTACTACAAGAAGTTGAATTTGTATATGACCAGCATCCTTTATCATAACATTCTCCCCATGAACATCCAGTTGTATTTCCGCAGGTATTTTGACTAGTTATATTCCAGCAGTTAACAGAACCTGATCCTCCTGAACTGTAGCAAGAAGATGACCATTGACAAGATCTACCAGAAGGATTAGTTTCACAATAAGTTTGATTATTTTTAGAATAAGTATAACAACTTACCTGAGAGCAATAATTTGAACTTCCACCTGAAGTCCATGTACAATTTTTTCCGATGAGGGCATGATTAGAAATACTTGAACATTCAGTTTGGGTTGTTAAACTCCAGCATTTAAATTCTTCACACCACCCTCCCCAAGAGTCACTTTTCCATTTGCAATTATTAGCATCACAAGTTGATTGAGCTGTATAATTCCAACAAGCTGCAGCTAAAACAAAATTTACAGATAATATAATAAAAGCTACTGAGATTATTAATAAAATTAGAAATTTACTTTTATACACCATCTTTTTTTAAAAAATATTATTCATATAAATAAATGGATTATATATAAATGTTTCGTAAGTTTTTTTATTAAGACATTAAACATAAAATATAATTTTTATCTTTCTTGTTGAGAGTTTTCTATAGTTTCATCAAAGTTTTTTTCTTCCTCATTATCCCTGTTTTCACTTCCGCGATTTTCATCACCCATAACAACTTCAAAGAAATTTCTAACAAAGAACAGAGAATCTTCTTTTGCAGATTGAGGAGTAACAACTGCAGAATTCATTAAACTTCTAAACATAAAAAACATTCTAGCACTGTCAATTACATTTTTTATAGTTCCTACTCTTGGCTGCCTGTCCCATGGAGGACTCTCAAGTTCAACTCTTCCTGTTTCTCCATATTCTATGATATCCAAAAGCTTGTTGATATCCAATTCAACCTTAACATCTTCTGCTGGGATTTCTGATGGAGGCATTGGCTCAAAATATATAAGTTCCTGTTCATTAATCCTCATATAAATATTAAATACAACCTCATTAGTATCAAAATCCTTGAATTGTATAACCAGATTTTCTCCATTTTCATTGAAACTTCTTATTCTATCCATAAATTCTTCATCTTCCCTCAATTCTCTCTTTTCATCCTCTGAAAGTTTATTTCTTTGTTCTTCTTCCGGAGGTCCTGGCAATTTATGAGTTTCCATTGACTTTTTCATTTCAGCCTTAAAGAAATCCCTCGACGGGAAAAGCCAGATTTTCATATAAGGAGAGATAATTTCTGCCTCCTCTTCATTTTCATTAATCTTTGCTGTTTTTATCTCTTCCCAAAATTCAACACTTCCATAATCAGTCTCATACTTGAAATTAATCAAGTTATGCTCTGGAAGGGAATCTCTTTTCAGGCATTTCATTCTTTCTGCCATCTGCCTTGAAATATCAACATCTCTCCAATAAAGCTCAAAAATTCCTGAAATGTGCTTTTCCCAGTCATCTGCAGAGTTAGAAACATATTTTTCAAAGAACCAAGTTGCGAATTCTTGATTCAGGGATTTTTCCAGTTCTTTTCTTTGCCTTTCCAGATTTTTGAGGTCTTCCTCACACCAATCTGCATTTCCGTTGGTATAATAGTTTTGTTTTATTATGTGAAAATCCCTGAATTCATCCCCCCATCCTCCAAACCAGATATAACTTTCAGTTTTTCCCTGCGATTTTTTGCATGAACCTCCAACAGTAAAGACAAATTTTTCTTCCTTGTGCTCTTCTCTTTCAGGCTCAACCCAGGTTTCCTTTCCTTCAAGACATTTTCCAGAACATTCATTTTTACAAGATTCAACAGAATTTTCAGATTCGCATTTGCTCTCGCAACTCTTTCTAACTTCATCTACATTGCATTCTAATTCATTTCCGCATTGTTCTCTAATACAATCTTCAACACAGGGTCTTATTTCTCTATCATAACATTCCCTGTCGCATCTTTCACTGCATTCATTTCCTCTTCTTCCATTTTCTTCTCTTCTTCTGTCTTCATTTTCTCTTTCATGATCATCCTGGTCATTTCTTTCCTCCTCCCTTCTCTCTTGTTCATTATTTTCATTATTTTCTTGATTGCCCTGTCCGCTATCACTATTATCCTCCTGGTTTGTATCTTCCTGTGAATTTCCTTCTTGTTGTGTTTCTTGATCTCCTTGTTGTGTTCCTTCTCCAGAATTATCTCCTCCTTCAATTTGGAATCCAGTTATTTTATTTGTAAAGGTTTTAAAGAAAGAAAATATAACTTCTCCAGTTATTCCTGGCTCTTGTTCTTCTGATGTTTCCTCTTCATTTTGCTCAGTTTGTTGTTGACTTTCAGTTTCTTCTTGTTTGATTTCATTTTCATCTTGCTCTTGTTCTATTTCTTGCTCTCTCTCTTCATTTGCTTCATCTTCTATTTCTTGATTTTCCTGATTTTCTGAATCAGCTGTTTGAGGGATGGTGACGCATTTTCCATTGCTGCAAACATCATCTTCATTTCCACAATCACTTTTTATAGTGCATTCATTGCTTAAAGTATCTTCTTCAACAACTTCTTCTTGCTCTGAAACAACCTCACATGCAATTCCTGTTTCTACCCATAGTCCTTCAATACACTTTTCTGTTATTTTTGATTCTCCTTCCTCACAATGTTGTATTTTTTCCTCTCCATCAATACATTCTGCTTCTTTGCATTCTGTTAATTCTGTAATTTTGCATTTTCCTTCTATGCATGAAGCCTGTCCACATAATGGATCTGTACAATCTGCATCACTCTCACACGACTGATCTTCAGGCAAGCATATTGGTTCCAGAGGGCAGCCATTCTCTTCATGCCCTGAAAATATAACAGTTCCAACACATTCCAGTGATGAATGATCTTCACAAATTGAACAATCCTCTAGGCAGACATCTTTTTCTCCTTCTTCACAGATATGATTTCCGCAGACAATTGTTTTTTCGGTTATTATTTCTTCTTTTGCCTGGCAGGTTCCTGCTATACAATAAAGTGCAATTTTTTCATCCCTTGTTTCATTTCCATCATTAACTGTGACAGTCTCATAACCACAAACCTTTCCCCCACATTGTGAATCAGAACAGTCTATCTGACCGTTGTTGTTATCATCAGCATTATTATCACAACTCTCCTGCCCAAATTCCTTGAACTGTTCTACAATCCTTTTTTCCCACATTTCCTGCTCATAATAAGACTCTTTTTTATTGTAATCTGAAAAAAGATCAAGGTAAAATTGCTTTCTACCCTCATAATTCCCTTTTCTTAATGATTTTTCTGCTGCTCTTCTTTCCTGCTCTTTTTTTATCCAGCAATATTCCTTGTGGCATTTTTCTCTTTCTTCCTGACTCATTGTCTCAAAATCCATCCTGAAATCCTGCTCTATTTCCTGCCAGACATTATTGGATTTCTCATTCCATGCTTCAGTCAACATTCTTAATTCCTGTGCTTTTTCAAGAGCTGATTGATAATTTTCAGAGCTTAACTCATTTTTTATTTCCTCGACCATATTTCTTGTCTCTTCCTTGAACTTATCATCAGAATATCCTGAATATTTTTCAAATGAGTTTCTTTCAAAATTCTGGCTTTCTTCTGGATGCTCAAATCTTCCCCTTGACTCAAAATGTGTATTGAAATTTATCCAGTTCCATTCACAACTGTCACACATCTCGAGATTCATTATAAATTCAAAATTATCACCTTCAAACAAGATTATTTCCTCGGATAGGGTGTCCTGATTTTCCCTCTTGTTTTCATTTCCAAAGATATCATTCATCATTTCCTCGCATTTTACAGGATTTTCTCTGAAATACTCCTGGAAAGACTGCTCTGCTGCTACACTTTCCTCTGCCAGAGTTTTCAGATTTTCGTCGCTAGGGTTTTCAGAATATCTCTCTGCTAGTGATTTTATTTCCTCAATCTTTCCTTTTACATCAACTGATTTTCCAGGTTCCTTAAATCTTATGTCAGTATGAAGCCTGTAAAACAAAACATCCTCATTGTTCTTTTCAAGGATATACGGCCATGCCTCAAGCCATATCTGCATTTTCTTTCCATCAAAAATTATCTTTCTCCAGCCAGGAGCATCTTGATCAAGTTTCTTCTCATACCCATCACCATCACCTGACTCAACCCAAACCCACCTTGTCATGTCTGTTGGTTTGCCTAATGATTTTTCAAGCTGTTCTGCTTTTAAAACTGCTTCATGAGACTGTTCCTTGGTGATTGCACCCATTTCTTCAGCAAGGTCCTTGCTTAATGTTGTTGTATAAACAATTAATTGGGCATAATTTATGTTGCCGGTTTCATATTGTTCTGCCTTGTCAGTAATTTTCTTTATTGGGACATCAATGGACTGGGAAATAATAAGAGGAATTGAAACAAGAAAGAACAATATAATAAAAAGTGAAGCAATTGACAGAGTGGATAGTTTAGTTGATAGAATTATTCCCCTTTTTTTCATGCAAGTAAACAATAATTTCTAATATAAAAATCTAACGGGTGCTGATTGATAGAAAATAATGAGGTAAAAAAGTAATTTGATATATGATATATTATTATTATTACAGAAATTATTATAATAATATTATAATATATAAAACTTATGGTAACATTAAAAACCATATGGTAACCAAAATATTTATATAGGTGTGTTCACATAAATACACATGGTTAATATAACACTAGCAATACCTGAAAGCTTAAAGGAAAAACTTCAAGAACATAAGGAAATTAACTGGAGTGCTGTAACTAGGAAAGCTTTAGAAGAACATCTAATAAGAATAGAGATGGTAGAAGCCATAGCACAAAAAAGTAAATTAACTCAAAAAGATGCTGAAGAGTTAGCTAGAAAAGTAAAGAGGGAGATGGCTAGGCGTCATGGTTTAGTTAAGGATTAAAATGATCCTTATTGCAGATGCTAACATTATTATATCTGCTTTGATAAGAAACAGCAAATCAAGAGAACTTATTAACTATTTCTCCATTTGCACTTTATTCTCCAGATACATTATTAGAATCCATAGAAAAGTATAAAGAGGAATTTATAGAAAAATCAGGATTAACATCAAAAGATTTTGAAATACTATTAAACTTCCTTCTAGAGAAGATAACAGTTGTCAAACAAAAAGAGTATAAATCAAAAATAGAACAAGCTAAGAGTATTATTGGTCATATTGATATAGAAGATATTGATTATATTGCTTTAGCTTTATCAATGAAAAATGATGGGATATGGAGTGATGATGCTCATTTTCAAAAGCAAGATAGGATCAAAATCTACAAAACTGAAGATATTGTTAAAATTGTAGAAAAAATGAAATAAAGTATAGTTTAAACTTAGATAATTTTTATATTATTTAATTCGTAAGAATATCACAAATATTTATATATTGAAATATCAATAATATTATTGAAAATTAAGTAATCAATTGATTGGAGAAATCTAACTAAAAAATCATAAAATGATACCAAACTGTGAGGGCTGTGAGTACGAATTTTGGGAAGCTTATGATTGGCAAAGTAAAGGCTATGGTGTTGTACTTGATGGCATGGGTGAAAGAAAACATGTTTTGATCACAGTTTTTGATAAAGATGGAAAAATAGTTCTAGAGTAAAAGACATGAAAAGAATTATCAGCCCAAGAAAACAAGTCAAATCTTCCAAGTCCACAATTAGTCCAGACAATTTAAGATTAAATAATTTTTAAACAATCTTTATATTATTTATAGCATCTACAATCAACAGGATATTCTTAATTCCCAAAACACCAACGGCAAAAAGTGCAATGAGCAAGATGTAATCCATATATGTCAGAATAATCTTATTTCTAGATTTTTTGTTTTTGGAGTTTTTCATAAACACTTGAAATGGTTGAGGTATATAAAGGGTAGGAAGGGTTCAAGTTGGGTTGGGAGGGATGAAGAAAGAATTTTTATTTTAGAAAGAAGCTGTTTTTTAACTTAGAAAAATATAAAATGGTTGTTTTTATTGAAATATTATGAAATCAACAAGGGATTTGTTAAATTTTCTAAAGAAAATAAAGAAATATTGGGAATAAAATGAGCAACGATAACGGATTAATAGATGAGTTTGAAAAGCTTGAAACTCAAAAGAAAGAAATAGAACAAAAAGAAGCAGAACTAAAAGATAAAATTATTGAATTAGCAAAACAAAAGAACACTGAAGTTTTATTTGGCAATCATAAAAAATGTTCAATTAAGGAATATCAAAAAATAATTTATCCTGAAGATAAAACTCAGATTATTAATTTAATAAAAACAAAAGGGCTTTATAATACTTATTCTACTTTAAATTATATGAGGCTTAACTCTGCAATTGTTAAGGAAGAAATTGATAAAGAAATAATTGATTTAACTAAAAAAGAAAAGGCATTCAGGCTTTCTTTTAGGAATATATAAAATGTCATTCTCAACACTAAAATCGCACTATAGTAAATTTTATAAAGCTGCAAATTATGGTTATATTAGCAATC
>Ga0209542_10005589_pt1 | contig 24971 bp, 27 predicted proteins | sample RifCSPhighO2_01_FD_184028 | JGI IMG/M metagenome (GOLD analysis project Ga0209542, IMG submission 184028) | Soil microbial communities from Rifle, Colorado - Rifle CSP2_plank highO2_0.1 (SPAdes) (version 2) | ecosystem: Environmental > Terrestrial > Deep subsurface > Rock core/Sediment ...
TTGAAGAATTGGCTTTCGAGTGTGACTTTGATGCCTTCAAGGAGGATGTTGTGTTTGTTTGTGAGGAGGACTTTGACGATGGTGCTTCTTCTCGGATCAATGGTCGGTAAAGAGCTGAAGGATGCGTCTACAGTGTCTTGGTAGTCTACGACGAGCGCTGGTAAAGTCTTTATTTCTCGCGTGGTGTCCGTGACAGCCTGGAAGGTGATGCCATAGAGTTTCGGCGTGATCTTTTCTGTGAAGGGAGCGTACGTTACTTCGATGGCTCTGGTCTCTCTGGGGTTGAGCTCGTAGCGAGTGGAGTCTTTGTCCATACCCCAAATGATGTCGACGGTTTTGATAGTGACTGTGACTTTTTCGTCTGCGTTGTTTGTGAGATGGATAAGGTATTTTGCGGATTGTCCAGGCAAGACTTCTTCTTGGATGCTGTCATAGGTGATTTGTAAGGCGAGAGCGGTCGTGCTGAAGCAAAGGATGAAGAGAACGAGAACGATCAAACCCTTTTTCATGCTGGGGACTTATGCGAGAACCTCTATTTAAATATTTCTTTCCAAAAATTCAAAAAAAGAAGATTTTGGTGAGGATGAGAAGGGCAACATCCCATGGTGCGAGGAAGAACGTCCATCCGAGAGTGACAATGATAAAGGTGAGGGGGACGCTGATGATTCTGGGGAAGGAGGGCATGTTGAAGCGCTTGTAAAAATGATAAAGTGCGAGGAAGAACGCGTGATAGAGTCCCCAGATGAGGAAATTCCATGATGCGCCGTGCCATAGTCCTGAAATGCTCATGACGATAAACACATTAAGGATTGTGATGGAAATTATTTTCCTGCTGCCGCCTAAAGGCTTGTAGATGTAATCTATAAACCAGCTTGTGAGGCTGATATGCCATCGTTTCCAGAAGTCTGCGATGTTTCTGCTAAGGTAGGGCCAGTTGAAATTCTCAGGAAGATAAATTCCGAATAAGGCCGCGCTTCCGAGTGCGATGTCCGAGTAGGCGGAGAAGTCCATGTAGATTTTGAAGGAGAATGCGAGGAGTCTGAGGGTTATGTCGAGAGGATCTGCTGCTGAAACGAACTGAGGGTTTGTTAACGACGCTGAGAAGAGGGCGAGGGTGTCTGCGATGACGATTTTCTTGAAGAAGCCGATGATGATGCGGAAAGTTCCGTTGAAAACGTTGTCTAAGGAGAATACAGCGTTGGAGATTTGGGGGACGAATTGTTGGTAGCGTTTGATTGGTCCTGCTATCATGCTTGGGAAAAAGAAGATGAATGCGAAGTGGTCTTTTAGCGTTGGATTGTCAATTTTTCCTTTTGATCTGTCTACAAGATAGTGGATGAATTCAAAGGTGAAAAAGGAGATTCCTAGGGGGATGGCGGCTGTTGGGAGGAAGGCGTCCCATTGAACGAATCCAAAGAAGAGTTGTTTGTATTTAAAGTAAACGAGAATGGTAGCTGAGATGATGATAGAGATAAAAAAGAGGTATCTTGTTTTGTATTTTGCGAGGAAGTAGGCACGGGCTTCAAGGATGATAAGGAAAACATAGAGGCCTGCATGATAAGTATAGAAAATAATGCCAGTGAGCGCAAGAACGAAAGGCCTCCAGGAGTGTTTGACACTGTAAAAAATAATGACTGAAAGTGCAAGAAAGGCAAGATATTCCCAGCTTGTGAAAATAACCATTAGCTGCTCACCGCTTCACAAATTTCTTCTGCAATGTAAGTCGCGCCTTTCTTAGATAAGTGTTGGTAGTCGAGGAAGTAGTCCTTGTTTTGGTTGATCTGAGAGAAATCGAGATAGTTACCGTAATGAAGGGGTGTTGAGTTAAATGAGGAGTTATATAATGGAACGATGACGAAGAGAATGTTTTTTGGATCGATTGCTTTTAGTTCTTCTGAAGTGATTGTAGATGTTGGAGCATTAAAGTGGGAAACGAGCCCTGGATTCTCTGTAGGTGTAAGGTTGCCAATGAAGAATGTTTCGTAATATTTGTAAAGTTTTTCTTTGGTTGATCCTTCGAAAAAAACATTTTGGAGGGTGTATCGGTGATGGTAGAGGTTGGGAAAGGAGAAGTTGAGGTGTTCTTTTTTTGTGAAGCCTTGGATTGTTGCCTGAAAGGAGAAGTTGAGGGGTTCTTTTTTTGTGAAGCCTTGGATTGTTGCCTGATGGATATTTCCTTGAAGACCAAGAGGATTGACTTCAAGTATGATAAGCGCGTCTCGCTGGGTGAGGTTTACAAGAAGAGCCAGATCGTTGAGACGTGACCCTTTAAGTGCAAGGTTGAATGCTTGTCTCTTTTCAGGATCGCAGCGTTCGAAACGCGCAGCAATCGTTTCATTCCTGCTGAGTCCTGATGCCCAAAAGACAGAATCGCCGATGAAGTATACCTTGGGTTGGGGGTAGTTTACAGCAAAGCTTATAAAACTATAAAGCCCATCAGGGTTGTTGGCGCGGAAATCATAAAAGTAGGGTTTGTTGACGTATGAAGGGATTAAGAAGAGGTCAATGATAAGAAGTCCGATGATAGAGAAAATGAAGATAAGAATGGTGTTGAATTCGATGTTTATCGCGTTTTTCATTATTATAGTTATAGTTGTTTTAGCGTTATTTGCCGGTCACATGCAGGAGTTCGTTTATATAGATTTCTAGCCGAAAACTTTTTTAGGATAAGTTCTTTAGAAGAATGAAGAATGGGAGGCTTGCTGATTGCGGGTATTGATCCTGGGACTGAGAGTGCGGTGGTGTTAATGACATTGTCTGGTGAGGTGGTGAAGGTTTTTTCTGGTAGAAACGCTTCTGCTGATACGCTTGTTAGTGAGATTTCTTCTTTCGGGAAGGTTGCGATTGTTGGAACTGATGTGACTCCTGCTCCTCGGTTAGTGAAAAAGATTGCTGGAGTGCTTGGTGCGCGTGTTCTTAAGCCTGAGAAGAACCTGCAGTTTTATGAGAAGACGAAGGTTGTTGATGCCTTTTTAAAACGGCAGCCTTATTTTATTCCGTTGGGCAACAAGCATGAGCGTGATGCGTTGTGTGCTGCCTTGTGTTCGCTGAAAAAAGTGAGTTACTTGTTGAAGAAGATTGACGACACGTTGAAGCAGAAAAAGTTGGAGCACTTGACTGAACGGGTGCGGGAGAGGGTTTTCTTGGATAACCTTCCGATCTCAAAAGTCTTGGCGATGTTGCGCTGATTTTTTTTGGAGAGTATCACAATATTGATTGTGAGGGTGTCGCGAAGAGTGTAGTCTTCTTCAAAAGTTTTGTGCTTAAAATAAAAGCAACGCCCATTTCTGCAGCTAAGAGAGCCTTCACACATAAAATCATCATAAACCCAGCAGACCCCGCAAGATTAATTAAAGTAAATCTTGAACAAGTTACCTCAGTAAGAAGTCACCATTACCAACAAACACCATTTTCACATATCTTGTTTGTACCACATTGTAAATTTGTCGAACAAATTGAACAAAGTCTTCCTCCAGGGGTTAAAGCGCAATATCCTGATCTGCATTGTGTTGAACGAGCACAAATGTTCCCATTAGCCAGATTGCTATTTCCGCAGATTCTTCTTGTCTGATACTGAATACAAGCTCCAGACTGACAATCCGAATCAACATTACATAAAGATCCGTCAGCTAAATTTGTTCGAGCGTGACTCAAACAAGTGAAATTTTCTTCATCGCAATTAAAAGACTGGCATTGAATGCTTAAATCACACCGCGATCCTGCTGGAAGATTTGAAGGCAAGCACGTTAAACTTCTCGAGCCTCTAGGATATCTACACAGACGAGAACTGCATTCGCTATTTGTTGTACAACTGACACCATTCTGAAGCGATCCTGTTTCAGCTAAACACGCTCTTCCTCCTACCACCTGCACGCAATTCCCAGAAAGACACTGTTCGTGATACAAACAAGACGTTCCCGCTTGTAATCCTCGTGCTAAACACTCCCTATAATTTGCTCCTGGTGTTTGCTTACAAAGATTTGAAAGGCATTGCTCGTCGGAATCACAGATCCATCCATTTTCCTTTTTTTCTCCACAACTTCTTCCAATACAGAAAAGCCCCGACATACACTGTTCAGGATAGTAACAAATTTCACCTCTTCTAAGACTATCTCTTAAACACCATTTTTTTGAATCTCTGCCCATAGGTCTACAAAGATTTGAAGGGCACTGACGATCAATGCTGCAAATTTTATCTGTTGCTAATGCGGAGAAACACTGCTTTGTCCGAATCCCAGGAGGATAATCACAGATGTTCGAGATACATTCTGCATCGCTCGCACAAGAGTACCCCCCGCGGCCATGGAAAACCCCGCTGCAGATTCCTTGTGGAAGCTGACCTGTCATCGAAATCATCCTGTTACACAAATGAAGCTCATTCACTTGACCAAATTGATATCCACCAAAGTCTATATAATCATTCATAATAGAACTTTCTGTGGGTTTTACAAGCTCATTTGTATAAGAACATCCATAAAAAACACCAGGCCAGCTACGAATACGAGGATTTTCCGGATCCAAGCAATTAGGATAACGAGGCCGCGAGCCTTTTTCTGGTTCAGTGTATTCATCAGCAAGGTTTCCAAAAGAATGACTAAATTCGTGTAGGAATCTCTTTTCCAATAAAGAACCTTCATTATCTACAGATAACCATGCTCTTGATTTCCCACCAACAGCAAAAGCCCACCATCTATCACCTATTGCTACACTTCTACAAAGATCATTCACAAGATAGATTACTTGCGTATTAGAGAGACATGGGCTAAAGGGGTTCTGGCGATCACATCTTTTAGAATAATCTCCACGCCGCTCTTCTAGCACAAAATCCCGATCCAAATACCAAAAATTAAACAAATGCTCGTTATACTCAAAAGGAGGTGTACTAAACAATCCAGGAATGTCAGGTGAAATTCCTGAATAATCCACTATCCGCAATAAATATTGCACAAATGAAGGGCGGTTCTGCGCGTTACGCGAAAATCCTAACCCTGCAAACACAATATTAATCCTATTTTCCCCAAGCCGATTATGCCTTGGAAAAACTTCACGCAATCCGCCACATTCCCGATTAAAAATTTCCCCCTCATCAGAATTTCCCGTTACGGGAATCTGTCGACCATCGCTCACAACAGTCCTTCCAGTAAAAGCAGGAACGCCGCTCCCCGCGAGATTCGGACTTGAAGATTGTGGCTGAGCGGGAACAACCTGTTCCAAATATTCTCTTCCACCGATACTTGCGACATTTAATTGTCTGTCTGCAAGAGTTACACCTTGGGGAGAAATAATCCTTAATCGTATCTGACCTAAGGGCAACTGCCGAGCTAATATAAAACGAACTTCAACCTCTTCCTTCGGAAGATCCTCAATACTCTCAAGATGAATTGTTCCATCTTCTCTAAAATCTTCAGTGATTGCCACTTCAACACTACTAAAATGTTGAATGTCCTCTTGGCCATTCACAGTGAGAATCGCACGATACAACTGCTGTTCAGAACCAACAACCTGAGAAGTAAACTCTCGTATTCTCCTCGTGACTTCAGAACTCTGTGTATATCTTCTCGCTTTTTTCACCTGCCAGTTTCTTGTCTCTAATGCCAGCGCATACACTACATCCTGAGTATTCTGCGCATTTTCAATCGCAACGCCCCCTTGCGCTTCAAGAGCAGCGGTACCCTTCTCAGCAGCCCTCAGCCCAGAAAACTTATTCGACAAAGAATCCACCCTTTGCACATCTCCAACAAGCGACCCATCCCATAACACGCCTTTAAAAAAGAAAACAACCAAAAAAGCTAAGACAATCAGAAAGAACAGAAAAAGAAGTTTGCTAGGAACGTCACGTCTTTTTTTCATTCCTAATATCCAGAAAAACGCTAATATAAATCTTCCTGTTGCTTTAGCCAATGCTTTTCCAGGAGCATCTTATAATCAAATTCAAACTTTAAGTTTTATAGCCTTAATCTGTGGTTTTAATAAATATTGCTACTCCATGATCTTGCTGATGGAGTCTTGTTTTTCCAGCCTAATGATATTCTCGACAAAGCTTTCTATTTCTTGTTCGTGGCTGACAATGATGATTTGTTTCATGGTGAGTTCTTGGAGAACGTCTCTGAGTTTTGCGAGTTGTTCTGTGCTGAAGCCGTCTGTTGGCTCATCGAGGATGAGCAAGTCCTTGGTGGTGATTGCTGAGGACAAATTGTTGATGGCTTGGTTGAGTGCTAGCCTATAGGCGAGTGCCGCAGCTGTTTTTTCTCCACCGCTGAGGCTTTCATAATCTAGGTCGTAGCCGTTTTGTTCTATTCTTGGGGTGAAAGTTGGGTCGAGGTGTATATGAAGATGCTGTTCCTCGATGAGGAGGTTGAACCATTTTTTGAAGTGGTGTTGGAAGTCGTGGTGGAGGCTGCTCATGATTGTTTTTTCAAGGGTTTCCATGAGGATGATGAAGTGCTCTTCGATCCAGTGTTGGATTTTTGTGAAACGCTCAAGTTGTGTTTTGAGTTGTTCTTTGTGTTGGATTTCTTTTGTAAGTTCTTCAAGGTTTAATGCCTCGATGGTGAGTTCCTTGGTGAGTGTTGCGTAAGAGATTGCTGCTTGTTGTTCTTCAGCGAGCGCTTGTTCGTGTTCTTGTCTTGCTTGGGCGTAAGCGTGTTCTGTGTTTTTGAGGATGTTTATTTCTTGCTCAAGGTGATTAACGGTCCCGGTTAGTTGTTCAAGTTGTTGGTCGAGGTGTTTTTGTTCTTTATTCAGGTCTTCGAGTGCAATCTTTTTCTTTTCAAGTTCTTGTGTTTTGACGCTGATGATGCCGCTGATTTTTTCTTGTTCTCTCATTGCTTCGAGTTCTTGTCTGAGATTGGAGAGGTGGTGTGCTGTTGTTTGCTCTTGGAAGAGGAGTGTTGAGAGCTGATGTTCAAAGTTCCTTGCCTTTTCTTCCTCGTTGGTGAGGATGAGGTGCTTGTGTTCTTCTTGTACTGGTTGGAGGCAGGTGGGGCAGGTGGTGAGCCTGCTAATAATTTTTTTGAGAGTCTCACTTGTGTGTTTAAGTACCCTGATGCTAGTTATGGTTGTGGTAATGTCTTTGAGGTTTTGTTCTACGCTGGTAACGAGTTCTATGTGGCGTTTGAGTTCTAGTGGGTTGGTTGGTTGGTTGGTGGTTTCTTTGGCGAGAGCGTGGATGTCTTCGAGGAGGATGTCAATATGTTTTGTATTTTTTTTAAGGTGTTCTCTTGTTGTGGTAAGGATGAAGTCTTGAAGGGCATGTTCTTTTTTGAGGTTGACAAGAGTGGAGGCTGCTTGTTCCTGCCTTGAGAGCTCCTGCCTTTTTTCAAGTGCTGCTTGCCTCTTTATTTCTAGGCTCTTTCTTGCTGTTTCTTGATGTTGTTGGAGTTGGGAAAGCTGCTGTCTTTTTTCAAGTGCTGCTTGCCTCTTTGTTTCGAGATCGTAGATTGATCCCGCGAGTTCTTTGCGTTGTTCCCTGAGAGAGCCTATGAGAATTCTCGCGTTGGTTCTGATGCGTTTGTACTTGTCGATGTTGAAGACTCTTCTGAGGGTTTCCATTCTGTCTTCGTCGTTTCCTGAGAGGATGAGTTTCATGTCCTCTTGTGGAGTGTAGACAGTGTATCTGTAGATCATGGATTTCTTGGTGAGTGTTTCTTCTGGGTAGTTGAGGAGTTCGAGGATTCGTTGTTTGAGTTCCGTGCTGGTGTAGTCTTGTCCGGTGCCGTTGACGCTGAGAAATCCAAAGTCTTGGCTGATGCTGTTGGTTCCTCGCTTGAGTGCCCTCTTGATAAAAACTTCTTTGTCATTGAGGGTAAAGGCGAGCGCTACTGATCCGGTGTCTTTTCCGTTTCTAAGAAGACTGCCTCCGTTGAGTTCTCCGCGTTTGAGACCGAAGAGTGCGAATTCTATTGCTTGGAGGATGGTGCTCTTTCCGCTGCCGACATCTCCTGAGAGGAGAGTGTTTCCTTGGGGAAAGGCGAGGGTTTGTTTAGTGAAGCTTCTGATGTTTTCCAAAGTGAGCGTGTTGAGGATCATGGGAGTGCTTTGGTTGCTTCATTGATGATTCTTGTCTCGTAATCCTGGGTCTTTTCTCCTTCGAGTTTTTCTTTGTCGAGGGCGGTAATGAGAGTGTAGATTATTTCTTCTTCGTTGTGAAAAGTGTTTGTCAGTGTTTGTTTGATGAGGTCTTGCTCAAGTGTTTCTGATGGTTCGTGGATTGCTGGTTGTTCGTATTCTTGTGTAACAAGCTTTGTTGTGTTTTTGAGGAGTGCGTATGCCTTTTCGCAGTGTTTGTTGATGTTTCTAAAATCGATGTCTGAGGGTTTTCCTTCTTTGAGTGTTCCTTCTATTCTGAGAGTGATGATGTTGTCTTCAGGATGAGGGAGGCTGGTGAGGATTTCTTGTTCTACCTGTGCCGGTGTTTTACCATCGGCATTGATGAAGAGCGTTGTGACCTCTTTGAGTTTAAGAGAGACGTGTTTTAAGGTGAGTTTGTTGTTGGTTGTTTCCGCAAGGTAAAATCCCCCATGGTGGAGTTCTTCGAGTTCTTTGAAGTTGTTGGGAAAGGTTGGTCCCGGGTAAGCGATGGTGCCATACTCTTGGAAGGTTGCGTTTCTGACGAAGTGTGGGTGTCCTCCTGCGTAGTAGTTGAATCCTTTAGGCAGGATGCTTAAATCAGCGCAATCGAGAGTTTCAAAGCCTACTTCTTTGAATTGATTGAGAAGGGTGTGGAACAGGAAGATTTTGAATCCTGGTTCTTGTTCGAGGCTTGCGTAGTTCATGGTTGTGTAATTATTTTTTTCTAGCCCTCCCTTTCTTCCCATGTAGCCTGTGATTTTTGTTCCTGTCTTGTCTGTGGTGAACGTAAGGGTATTGTCTTGGAGTTTCATGACGTTTTCGACGAGGCCTGCGTGTTCGAGGATGTCGAGCATGGTTTTTCCTGACGCTGAGTAGTCGTGGCTTCCTGGAATAAGGTAAACGGGAATATCCTGTTCTTTAAGAAGGACAAGAATGCTTGTCACGTCTTTGAGGATGTCTAAAGGCGGCAGTGCTGTGTCAAAGAGGTCTCCCGCGATGAGGATGAATCCTGCTCGTTCTTGGAGTGCTGTTTCTATGGCTTTCCTGAAGCTTTCTATTCCTAATCTTCTGAGGCCTTTGTCTCTCCATCCTCCTAAGTGGCAATCTGAGAGGTGTGCGAATTTCATTAAGGGGAAAAAAAGGTGTTGGTATTTTTATAGATAGTTGTGGAAAGAAATAAGTGTTAGAAAGTCAGTTTGAGTTTTTCTCCGTCTTTCATGATGTGGACGTTTTTTCCTGTGACGTAGCCCATTTCTTGCGCTAACTCATTGAATGCTCCTTCCATAGTTGGTTCCCCGTGGCACGGGATGAGGTGTTTTGGTTTGAGCATGGTGATGAAATCCCTGAGGTCTTCCCGTCCAGAATGTCCGCTGACATGGATCGAGGTGAAGATTCTTACCTTCATTTTTTTGAGCTGATTTTCCAAGGCTGCCCTGTTAGCGATATTGATTTCTGCTGGGATGGTATTGCAGGAGAAGACGATATGGTCTTCTTCTTTGAAGGTGAAGTGGAGTTTTTTGTTGACGATCTTGTCTAAGATTGATCCTGGTTCTCCTTGGTTGCCTGTGCATAAAACAAGGTATTTGTCCCTTCGTTTTTCTATCTCGCGTAGCTTTTTTTCTACGTCTCTTCTATAGGGGATGACTTGCGCCTCCTTGGAATAGTGGATGAGGTTAAGTTTTTCTGCTGCTTTGATGTAGCGGTGCATGCTTCTTCCGAGGATGACTGCTTTTCTGTTCAGTCTTTTTGCGAAGTCTAGGACGCTTCGTATTCTGGGAAGGTGGCTGGCGAAGGTTGTGACGAAGATGGCTTTGCCTTCGTTATCAACGCCAAGTAAAACGTCTTTGAGCATTTCTCGCGCGACGCTTTCTGAAGGCGTCTTGATTTCCTTTGGAGCGTACAAGCATTCGCAGATACATAATAACACTTGGTTTTCAAGTTCTCGTAATCGTTTGTAGTTAGGTTTGCTTCCAATGATAGGATTGTTGTCCAGTTTGAAGTCTGTCGCGTACATGATGACGCCTTTCTTGGTGTGCAAGGCGACGAGAGAGCACTGGAGGGTGGAGTGGCTGATGCTGATGAGTTCAAGGCTGATGTTTTCTGTAAGTTTGATTTTTTTATCAAGAGCTGTGGGCATGAGTTTGTTTGGAAGGATGATGTCTTCGTCTTCGAGGATGGATTTCAGGACTTGCAAGGAGTAGGGGCTTCCGATGATTGGCACTCTGTATTTTGCTGCGAGGTATTGGACTGCGCCGATGTGGTCAAGGTGTGCGTGTCCGAGGACGATTGCTTTGACTTTGTCTTTCCAGTCTTCAATAACGCTATCATCCGGGATTGCGCCTATTTTGACGAGTTGTTGCGTCGAGGGCACATATTTTTCTCCTGTGTCGTCTTGTTGTTGTAAGCTGACGATTGGTGGAAGATAAATGCCCATATCGCAGAGGATGACTTCCTCGTCTATTTTGATGGCGGTCATGTTTTTGCCTACTTCGTTGTAGCCGCCGATAGTGCAGATTTCAATGTTCATAGTATTATCTGGAGTTTTTAGAGGGGTACTATATAAATGTTGGTTTTGGTTTTTTCGCAGGCGCATTATTTATATAGGTTGAGGATGTTCTTGTGTTGATGGGCATTGACAGAGAGCTTATTTTAAAAGTGGCGAAGAACGCAAAATTATCTTTAACTGATGAAGAAATAGAAGAGTTCGTGCCGCAGTTCCAGGAGGTTCTTGAGGCTTTTTCGAAATTGAGGGAGGTTGATACTGAAAAAACAGGAGTAAGCGCGCATCCTGTTGGTGTTCGCAATGTTGTGCGTGAGGATGATCCTGGTGAGTGTGTTGATCGTGAGAGTATCTTGTCAAACACAAAGCATAAAAAAGACGGCTACTTTGTAGGGCCGAAGGCGTTATGATATTGGAGGCTCTTTTAAAACTGTTGAGAAATGACAGGCCAAATGTTGTTGAGCCTTTGCAAGAGTTGGGCCCTATTCCTGATCATGAATACGCGAAGTTTATTCCGCGTGTGTTGGCTGACCCTGAACTGGTGAAGAGAATTAATGATGATGCCATCTTGGAAGTAGCGAGAGGCTACTTGTACTCCCGCCATAAGTGCGGGCTGTTGGGAATTTCGTATGTTGTTCCTGAAGTTGGTTCTTTTGAGCGTGCGTGTGCGGCTGCGTACCTTGATAGATTTGGGACAGGGGCATTGGGTGGGGCTAATGAATCTTAAAGAGTTTCTTCTTGAGGTGAAGTCTGGGAGTGTGGATATTGTTGAGTGTACTGAGAAAGTGTTTGACGAGCTTGGGCGTGTGAATGAGGAGTTTCATTACATGAACGCTGTGTCTAGGGAGTTGGCGATAGGCCAGGCGAGAAAGTTGCGGATAAAACCTTCTGGAAAGCTTGCTGGTGTTCCTGTTTCTGTGAAGGATTCCATTTGCGTGAAGGGTGTTGAGTCTACTGCTGGCTCGAAAATGCTCGCTGGCTACAAGCCGTTGTTTCATGCGACTGTTGTTGAGCGTTCAGTTCGTGAGGGTGCCTTGATTGTTGGAAAGACAGGCCAGGATGAGTTTGGTTTTGGGGGGTTTTCCACGAACGTTGGGATTGGGTTCAAGGTTCCTTTGAATCCATTTGATAAGGAAAGGGTGACTGGCGGGTCTTCTGGTGGCGCTGCCGGGTTGGCCCAAAAGATGCCATTGCATATTGCTCTTGGCGAGTCTACTGGTGGTTCGATTGTGAACCCTGCGTCGTTTTGTGGAGTGTTTGGTCTGGCTCCGACATATGGTCTTGTTTCAAGGTATGGCTTGATTGATTATGGGAACTCGTTGGATAAGGTTGGGCCGTTATGTAGTGAGGTGTATGGCGCTGCGTTGATGTTGGAGGTGATTGCTGGGTTTGATGAGAAAGACGCGACAAGCCTTCGTGCTTCTCCTGAGGAGTACACTTCTTTTTTAAAGAAGGATGTGAAAGGGATGAGGGTGGGAATAATAAAAGACGCCTTTGGGGACGGTGTGGATAAGGAGGTTGAGGCTCAGGTGAAGAAGGCCGTTGGGAAGCTTGAGTCTTTGGGCTGTGTTGTGAAGGAAATATCGTTGCCACTGAGCGTGAAGTATGGCATTCCTTGTTATTATCTTATTGCGACGTCTGAGGCTTCTTCGAATCTTGCGAAGTTGTGTGGGATGAGGTATGGGTTGCACGAGCAGTTGAAAGGTGACTTCAGCGAGTATTTTACTTCTGTGAGGAGTCATGGCTTTGGAAAAGAAGCGAAAAGAAGGATCATGCTTGGAACGTTTGCGAGGATGTCTGGGTTTCGTGACGCTTATTATATCAAGGCGATGAAGGTGAGAACAAAGATTATTGAGGAGTATAAGAAAGCGTTCAAGAATGTTGATGTGTTGGTGAGTCCTACTGTTCCGATGCTTCCCCCCAAGATTAATGACGTTTCGAAGCTTTCTTTGCTTGAGAATTATATGATTGACGTGCTGACCGTTGGTCCGAATCTTGCGGGGTTGCCTCATGCGAACGTTCCAGTTGGTTTTTCAAAAGGCTTGCCTGTAGGCATGATGGTGACTGCTGATCATTTGAAAGAGGGTCTGTTGTTTCAGGTTGCGAAGGAATTCTAGTAGTGTCCTCTTCTCTTCCAAATCTTGAATGGCATGTAGAGGAAGAGTGCGATGCTGACTTTGAGGAAGTTCCACAAACTCAGTGGCGTGCTCTTTACCTCAACCCTTCCCTCTTTGATGGCTTTGATGAGAGAGCGAGCGTCGTTCTTGTCAGCGTTTACGATGCTGTAGGTGTGGCCGAGCTGAAAGAGATAGTGTGTGTCTGAGTTTCCCACGAGTGGCTTATTGTATTGCTGAGAAAGTGCTACTGCCTTCTTGTTTAAGTTTAGGAAGGGAAGATAAAAGTGGCAGTATTCAATCGCGTCAAATAAATGGATGTTTCTTTCAAGGTTTTTCCCGAGCGCGTTGAAAAAGTAGAAAGGATGAGAGGGCATAATGAGCGTGTCTTCTCTTTTTATTTTCTTCAGGTCTTCAAGGCTGTTAATGCCCTCCAGTTCTTCTTCTTTTGCGTTGAGAATAAGGATATGTGTTCCTTCGATAGTGCGTTCTGTGCCTGGAATGAGGGTGATTTCTTTTTTCTTGGCATAGGCTTGAAGGTCTTCGGTGAAGTAAGCATGATCATGAAAGGTGAGTGCTGCCGCGTGGTACCCCCTTGATGAGAGGCCGTCGAGTAATTGTTTGCTTGTGTAACTGATGACGTCGTGCTTGTCTTCCGCGGCGTGCAGATGAAAGTCTGTTTTGAGGTGCATGGAAAAAATGAAAGAAGAAGTTCTTTTAAAGGTGTGGTTTATTCTGGTTCGTAGCCGTCGTCTTCCTCAGGATCATCTTCTTTTTCCTCTGTGTCTTCGTCCTCAAAGTCTTCATCTTCAAAGGTAGAGAAGGGTGGTATTACAACGTCCATGAGTTATTCCTCCTTTAGTATCGGTGTTGTTTTGAGGGGTTTTATATAGTTTTTGGATGGCTTCGCGTTTCAAAAATGAGAAGATTTATAAATGGGATTGGTACTACTTTTTGATCGTCTTAGAGGAGAAGAGAAAGATGGCAAGGGAAAAACCGCACATTAATATTGTGTTTGTTGGTCATGTTGATCATGGAAAGAGTACGACAGTTGGTCGTCTGATGTTTGATTCTGGAAATATTGATGAGCAGGCGATGAGGAAGTTGAAGGAGACCGCTCAGGAGCTTGGAAAGGCAGGGTTTGAGTTTGCGTTCGTGATGGATAACTTGAAGGAAGAGAGGGAGCGTGGAGTCACGATTGACTTGAGTCATAAGAAATTTTTGACGTCAAAGTATGAGTATACGATTATCGATGCCCCCGGCCACAGGGATTTTATCAAGAATATGATTACTGGAGCTTCTCAGGCTGATGTCGGGATCTTGGTCGTCGCTGCCTCTGATGGCGTGATGGCGCAGACAAAGGAACACATCTTCTTGTGCAGGACGTTTGGGGTGAGCCAGCTTGCGGTGATCGTGAACAAAATGGATGTCGTGAATTATTCTCAGCAAAAATTCGAGGAGGTAAAAAAGGATGTTTCCAGTTATTTGAAGAATGTTGGCTACAAGGTGGAGCAGGTGCAGTTTATTCCTACTGCGAGTTTCTTGGGTGAGAATATTGTGAAGAAGAGCGATAAGATGTCATGGTACGCTGGTCCGACGTTGGTGCAGCAGTTGGATCTCTTTACTCCCCCTGAGAAGCCGGTAAATCTTCCATTGAGGCTTCCCATCCAGGATGTGTACAACATTACAGGTATTGGTGTTGTGCCTGTTGGTCGTGTCGAGACCGGGATTATGAAGACTGGTGACAAGGTGATTATCGTTCCTGGCCGTGAGGGAAATGGTGTGAAGGGTGAAGTGAAGACGATTGAGATGCATCATGAGCAGATAGCTCAGGCCGAGCCTGGCGACAATGTTGGGTTTTCTGTGCGTGGGGTGAACAAGAAGGATATTGCTCGCGGTGACGTGCTTGGGCATGAGACGAATGTTCCTACCGTAGTGTCTGAGTTTACTGCGCAGATTGTTGTTATTAATCATCCGAGTGTGATGACTGTTGGCTACACGCCAGTATTCCATATCCATACTGCGCAGGTGGCTTGTCAGATCAGCAAGCTCGTGAAGAAGATTAACCCCGCGACTGGAGAGACGATACAAGAAAACCCTGATATGTTGAAGAATGGCGATGCCGCGATTGTGCAGATTAAGCCGACGAAGCCTCTTGTGATTGAGAAGAACAAGGACATTCCTCAGATGTCCCGTTTCGCTATTAGGGATGCTGGCCAGACTGTCGCTGCTGGCATGTGCATTGATTATGTGAAGAAAGTGTAAGTTGTCTTTCTTTCTGTTTTATTGATGTTTATTCTAAGAAAACAACATTCTTTAAATTTTTGAAGTGTTTATCTCCGGAGAGAACCTTACAATACACTTTGTTTTGTGAGAGTAAATTGTGGTGCACCTCCTTTTCTCCCAAAGACAGGACAGATCATAAGCTTATCTCCCTATCCTACTTTAGGGGTGCACTCCACTCTTGCTCGAACATCTTGTAGCGATATTTCGCGCATCATTCGAAACGCCAGGCGTCCCAACCTGCCGGATGCGCATGGGTGTTTAGCTGGTAGATGTTTATGGTTGCCTCCTTTGGAGAGCGCCACGTTACCAGCTTGAGTTTTACAAAGGAGTTCTAGAAAAAAAGTCGTGTTCGACACGCCATTCAACTCCGCCCCGAAGGGACGGTCGCAAGCTTGATCTAAAAGGGATTATTTTAGAAGCTCGTTAGATTTCTGGAGAAGTTATCTTAAACCCACACGTGAACAAATGTTTATTATTGTTTGATTTAAAAATTATCTCCGACTACATTGTTTATACCATTGGCCATTCTCTCTGTCGTTTGCATCACAATCTCTTCTTGAAAACGGCCGGTCGGTCTGCCTAAATATATTCGCCACACTAGCTTTAATTTTTGGCTTGGCGTTAAAACGAACTGCCAGCAGGTCTGGATCTACCGTGAAGTAACACATAAATTGTTCGGCCATGTATCTCTGCGATTCAGGCTCATACCCGGAAACGTCAAGATCATCTATGGTAAACTCTCCATGGCGGAATAATTCTCTAGTCGATGGACCATACGGCCTGCCATTAAGCTCGCCGCCTTGCAGATGAATTATTCGGCCGGCAACAAAACCAACATACTTCCTTTCCGGAATATTACCATCACTAAAGGTAATAGAACAGTCTCTGCCCACTGGTTCTACGGTGCCTGCATTGCATTCCCCTGCATAATGGATATGCTTCCCCTTAAATTCGCCGCAATTGCCGCTGTTGGTAATTTCTTCGCCATTAGGACCATAATAATTATTAATTTCTGTTCCACAACCTAAGCCAGCCGCTACTAATCCCGCCGCTAATTTATAATTTATTGACTTGATACCTTCTCTTTCAACAGCCGGCTGTTCAGCAACCAATTCTATACCTCTTCTAGACGTTGCAACCATCGCGGACACCATCGTAGCGAGATTTCTAGCACCTCTCAACAAAGCGTTGTTTTGATTCATACTACCCTTATAGGTTTAATTATTTAAATAGTTTCCTAAACCTAGTAATTGTTTAGCTCACTTATTTACCTTTAAAAAATTTTAGCAAAAGTTATTAATGAACAACCGACAGTGAAAACACTTCTTTAAAAAGAAACCTCAAACAGCTAAACAAATACCTCTTTGGCTAAAAACTCCAAAACCTTTAAAAACAACAATAAAATCTCTTACCCATGCAAAAGGCGAGAATTAAACTGGCAAGCGCAGACATTGGCCCGTTGAATGAGGTGTTGAAGAGTATTATGGATATTGCCGCGAAGACGAACACAAAGGTGTGTGGTCCGATTAGTTTTCCTACGAAGCGTTTGAAGATTACCACTAGAGAGAGCCCATGTGGCAACGGGAAGGCTTCGTTTGACAATTTTGAGATGCGGATTCATAAGAGATTGATTGATCTTGGACTTGACGAGCGCGCGTTACGCTTGGTGATGCGTGTGCCCATTCCAAAAGGGGTTAATATTGAGATTGATTTGTTGGATGAGAGGTAGTATTCTCTTCTTGGAAAAGTTAATATAGGTACTTTCTTAAAAAGTCTTCTTGTGAACGAGAAGGCAAAAGAGATTAAAGCGTTGGTTGAGCTTGCTTTTAAGCAGGATGAGCGGAATTTTTTGTTGGTTCTTAGGAATATTAAGGAGAAGATAAAGGCCTATAAGCTTAAGAAAAATCCTTTACTAAAAGATGTGGCGGAAAAACTTGAGCGCGTTAAGGATGTGGGGGAAGCTGCTGTTCTTATGGATGAATTGTTGAAACGTCTGAATCAGAACGAGTCTGAACCTTCTGAAGTGGTTGTGGAGTTTTATCCGGAATTCGTGACTGCTTCTCGTGAAGCGTTGATTCAGATACAGAACGGGATTAAAAATAAGAAAGTGATAGCAAAATTAAGATTTTTATTGGAGAACCTGGAAAACCAGTCTTTCCTTCGTGCGCGTGCGCATAGTTATCCTCATAACAATAAGGTCGATTTGATCTGTTTAGGTGAGCGGGTCGCTCATGGGGTAGTGGTTCGCGTGTTATATTTTGTTGAGGGAAATAAAATAAGAGTATGCGCTTTTTTTGTCGACCACGATCTTTATGAAAGGGGAATTAATTCTGGATACTATTTAAAAAAGAATTTTGAGAATGAGCGTTGGTTAAGGATTCCTCGGTTTTAAGTTCATGACGATCTTAACAAATTCTTTTGCTTCTTCAGGAGAAAGGGCTCCCGTTCTGAAGGTGAGGCAGAAAAAAGTGGAGGGGTCTTGGAGGGTTACAAGGATTGAGTGGAGTTGAGTAATGATGTCTTCTACATCAGGCGGGGATTTTGCAGATGTGAGCGTTTGGGTGAGGGTTGTGACGAGAGGGTATGATCCTTCTGCAGAGTAGCCTATGGAGAAGGGGGTGTTAGGATAACTAAGGAGAGTAAGGGTTTCTGCATAAGGTTTTCCTGGATAAAAGTTTTGGAAGAGTGCGGTGGATGGTCCCGCTTGAGGAAAGATGTGCCCTTCATAATTAATATAAGTGAATGTTTTGACAACACCTCGGTCGACGGTTTTTCCAGTGGTAACGCGCGGATCTGCAGGATCGGGATCATAGGCTGACTCGTAGAATCCTTCTTTGAAGAGAAGATCAATTGTGGCTCCTAAATCTATCATGGGAAAGCGAGAGTGAGAAAAGATTTAAAAGGATTGGCTTTGAAAATATTTCAGAAGTGTTCTCACAAAACTTATAAACTGTTCATGAATCCAAAGCTGAATGTCTGAAGAGTATTTTGTGTATAGCGCTTCTGGTCCGGAGCAGGATCCGTATATTGTTGCTGTTGCGAGGACGAAGGCTCAGATTCGGAATGCTTTTGGCATGTTGAGGCATCGTCTCGGGAAGGATGTTGAGGTTCCTTCGTTAGAGAGGATTGTTCGCGCTGAGAATGTAGTGCTTGCTGTTGCTCGCGAAGGGGACAATTCAAAGGCAGGACGTATTGATGTTCCTGTGAATAGTGTAGTACGTTTTAGAGTATATCCAAATGGGTCGAATCACTTAAGGAATGCTGAGTGGGAGGAAGTAAGCAGGTTGTATCTTTTAGAGAGCTTTGACGGAACGAGAATAGTGCATTATTTGTTGTCAGAAGATTTGAGGGATGCGTTAAAAGGGTATGATTTTTCAGTGCATGAGCAGGTTGCGCGTGCTGTTTCTGAGCTTTTTGCAAATTTGTTGAATCCGCAGTAAATTAACCACAGGTAATTTTTAAAGTTGCTCTAGCGGCTCAGGGTCAGCTTGCCAGTTGAAACTGATCAACTTTATTGATGTCAAGGTGTAAAAAGCCCAGTAGCTCTGCTGCGATTAGGATAGCCTCGACCAGAGAGACAGACTAAAAAGGAAATTAGTTTATCAAATCCCAAAGAAATTTCTTTATAACTTTAAATATTGCGGCGCCTGTAGGTGCATCTCCTGATGGTGCTGTACCTCCAGAATCTCCTGATGGTGCTGTACCTCCAGAATCTCCTGATGGTGCTGTACCTCCAGAATCTCCTGATGGTGCTGTACCTCCAGAATCTCCTGATGGTGCTGTACCTCCAGAATCTCCTGATGGTGCTGTGTAACTACTACTATCCCCGCTTGGTGCAGTATATCCTCCACCACTATAGGTTCCTGTATCTCCTCCAGATGGATAACCGCCTGAAGGATAACTTCCACCAGATGGATAACTGCCTCCAGCATAACTTCCATCAGAATAACTTCCACCAGATGGATAACCGCCTGAAGGATAACTTCCACCAGATGGATAACTGCCTCCAGCATAACTTCCATCAGAATAACTTCCACCAGATGGATAACCGCCTGAAGGATAACTTCCACCAGATGGATAACCGCCTGAATAAGATCCTACAGGTGTACCAGAGTAGCCCCCACTATATCCTCCTGAATAAGAACTATAAGGAGCACCATAACTTCCACCATAGTATCCCCCGCCAGAATAACTACCTGGTCCCCCTCCATAACCCGGCCCAGTATAACCACCTGTCGCAGAACTTGGCTGGCCTTGCGGTGGAGGAACTGCCTGACCTGTAGATGTATCAGTCCATCCCCTATCTGCAGTCACAGTATAAGTTCTACCATCTACAGTAACAGTTGTACCTACAGAAGCATAAGAACCAGAATATCCGCCAGGTGATGTATACCCCGGACCAGTGTATGCGGTTCCATAATTTGGACCATAGGTAGATCCAGCAAGAGTAGCCTGAGCTTCAGCAATTCTTGCACCAATTTCAGCCTCAGAAACACCCAATCTTTTTAATTCATCTCTAACTGCTTCTACTCCTCTTTCTCGTACAGCAACTGGCGAAGCGTCTCCAAGTCCTGATCTTATTCCAGTATATCCAGTTCCTGGTGCACCATATTGATAACCATATCCTCCGCCATAAGTTGTTTGAACAACAAGATCTTTATTTCCAGTAACTCCCCTTGCAATTGCCTGTAATGATTCTCTTCCTAAATTAGTTGTTTGCGCAAGTACACTACTAGCCTGCTCTGGCTTAAGTCCAGCATTTATTAACTCTTGATAAGCTGTGTTCCTACTGCTATCGCCATAAGGCCCGCCAACGTAAGGTCTTCCTATATAAGAAGACCCTTCATCTTCTGGAGCGCGCAAAGAAACTGGAGTAGTTATACTTCTATATGCATTTTCCGCATCTTTTAGAGTTCCTCCTGCGCCTATTATTCTTTCAATATATTCTTTTTTCGCTTGTTCTCTTGCTGCATTCGATATTGCAAGAGGATTAGGATCATCTTTATATTTTGCTTGAAATTCTGGATTATTATATATTCTAGCTTCAATTTCACCTAGTGTTGAAGCACTTGCATCTACACCCGGCGGTAAGACCACTCCACTACCGTAATAACCACCACTAAATGTTCTTTCCGCCTCTGCAACTCTCTGCGCTGCCCTTGCGGGATCTTCACCCGCATTTACTAATTTCTGAATAAGAGTTTCCTTTGCTTTGTCAAGAGATCCTGTGGATGCTATAAGACTACTTAATGCCCCCGGACTTGCGTCTCCCACTCCACTAAAACCTGGACCACCAATACCTCCAGTTCCAACTGACATTTCCGCGAGTCTTGCATCAATTTGTGCTTGTGTCCATCCTTCTCTTCCCAACTGCTGCCTATACTCCTCCTTTACCAATCTAGTTGCCTCATCCAAGGTTTTGCCTTCCTGAATTAAACTTTCATATTTAGCCCCAAGTCCACTTCCATCTGGTGGACCATAAGGTACGCCTCTACCATAATAAGCATTAGGACCACCATATGGCCCCCCATAATAACTTATACTAAAATCTTCACTAGTTAACACTTCTCTTGCTGAATCTAATGCGTATCTTACTAATTCATTCTGGGTAAGAGTGCCTATACTCACCCCTGGAGGTAAATAATATTTTACATCTCCGATTCTATAATTAGAATAGAATGTGCCAGAGTCGCTTATAGCCCCTGTATCTGGATCAATGCGTCTTCCAAAAGGATCATAATCAATTGGATTACCTTCTCCATCATAAACACGTCCGCCTGTTACACGTTCGTAATAAGGTCTATAAGTAGTTACCTCAGGCAACTTAAATTCATTATTTCCAGTTAATTCTCTTACTCTTTGTTCAATCTCGAATCTTGCGACACTAGTGAATGATACCTGTGCCGCTATTTCTTTATCTATACCAGATTCAACTAATTGTTTATATATTGAAGGATCTCCTCTTATAATACTGGGAAGAAATAAACTTACTGGTCTGAATTCTGATGTACCTGGAGCAGGGAGTGTGAATTCTGGATTGCCTACAATTTCCCTAACAAGCTTCTCTATTGATTCTTTATTATAACTCTGACCTAATGACGCCTTGACAACTACCTTAATAGCATCTCCTCTTTCAATACCCTTCTGTTCAAGTTCCTGAATCAATGAATCATCATATGCTAAACCATTACGTATTCCTTCACCGTCATAATAACTAACAAGAAGTTCCATCTTATCAACTGTTGTTAATTCTCCTTTTTCTATTTTCTCTTTAAGGTTTAATTTACTTTCATAGTCCTCTTTTATTTCCTTTATTTTCTTATCCTCAATATTTGTCTTTAAATCTTTAATATGCTGCGCTGGATCTGTGACTTTTCCCTCTACAACATCCTTAATTTCCTTAGTGAGACTTAATGCGTTGGCAACTACATCAAAGTCAGGTTTTCCGGTCAAGTCCCTCTTATTTACCAAATCATTTCTAACTTCACTTAACAAAAACCTTAGTTCAGTAGCGTCAAAAGGTAGTTCTTCTTCTCCAGCTAATTTACTTCGTGCATCAGATATTTTTTGTTCAATATCGCGGACTTCCCTGCCAACTTTAACAAAATTTTCAATCGCCTTCTCTCTTCTTAAATTATCAACTCCCTCTTCCTTGTCTTCTTCATTTATTTCTTTTCTAACTTCAATTATCTCTCTGTCCTGTTCAGTAGCAATATCTCTTATAATCTCTTCTTTCTTATCCTCAGTTGTTACAAATACTTTAGCCACATCCGCTTCAACTTCTTCAGTTAGTTCTTTCACTTCATTAAAAACTTCTAAATTCTGTTCAGATAAATCCTCTTTTACAACATCTTCAACTTTTGCGTTTAAGTCGCTGACTATTTCATTTAGAACAAGCAACTTAACCTCCTGCTCGCGAGTTTCTGGAATATTATCTACATTTGCTATTTGACTTTCATACTGATTAAACCAACTTACGCATCCTACCATGGATATTTTTGCTGAATCAAAAAATTCCTGTCTTTCTTCTTCTGTTGGTGCTTGTGTAGCCTTGTCCATAAGATAAACTGATTCTTTAAGTTTCTCAGCGGCTACTTCCTCAGGAGGCTGGAATCTGTCAAATGCGGTGTCAAAATAATAAAGAAAAGGCTGATCCGGTGTTACACCGGCATCTACTGACGCGAATTCTTGCCTGACCTTGTCCGTAAGTGTTTGTGCTGATGGTTCTGCGGTGAGAATTGCAGTTTCCTGAGCAAAAGCCAAAGGCATTAAAATCAATGCTGGAATTATTACGAGGATTATAAATAATGACTTTGTTAAAGATCTTTTTCTATTCATACATCAACCTCTTTAATTAATTTAAGAATATAGGATACTTATAAATATTGTTATTTGTCTAGTAGATCGGCAAGTAACTTTCTGGAAACTGAATCAGTCTCATCTTCAACAAAATGGTTTTCTGTGAGCAAAAATATTTCTGATGTTTGCTAATTTAGTCTTCTTGGCAATTTTCCATAAGCATTCAAAATCATTCGTAAACTATAGGCATCGACAATTTAATTCCACCGAGAAAACCTCCTTTCATTCTGTTCTTCTGATTTCATATGTGCTGTAATGATATGCCACTTACAGTAACAAGGTTTATAAGGAAATCATAGATTATCAGTCATACATGCCGAGGTCGCCTAATCTGGTATGGCACAGGATTGCTAAGACAGTGGTTGTGAAGATCCTGCGTCCGTGAGGACTTGTGGGTTCAAAAACCATGAGAGCGGCATTAAGAGCTTTTGCCTCGAAATGATTGATACTCCCACCCTCGGCGTTTTTTTTCAGTCCTGTGAATAGCCTCGGATTTTTACTTTTTAGACAACCCCCTGTTTTAAGAGATTAAAAAAGATTTAAGACAGAGCCAAGCTAAGGGAAAAAGCTTAAAAACTTTATGAGAATACCATCTTAGAGTGGTAGTTATGATCAAGGTTATGGAGATGACCTTCAGACCAAGAAAATAGAGGGAAAGAAAAAAGCGGTTGATAAAAGCGCAGAAAGTTTAACAATGGAAGAAGACGAAACAGGAAGTGAAGGGAGTTTAGAGAATATTGAAAAAGATAAAAAGGTTGGAGAAGGCGTTGCGCAGGAAGGCACTGGATCTGATGCGGAGGAAAAGGAAGCTTCAGTAGTTAAGGAGTGGCCGTCTATCAGTGCTGAAGCTGTTCCTTTAAGTGATCAAGAGTTAAATAAAGACTTATATGAACAGCAAGAGTTTTATGATCAAGAGTTAAATAAAGACTTATATGAACAGCAAGAGTTTTATGATCAAGAGTTAAATAGAAAAATTAAAGAAAAAACTGCGCTTCAGGAGGAGTATGATACCCTCAGGGTTTCTGCTAAAGAAACCTCCAAGTTATATTACGATGTAGGAGAGAGACTTTACATCGCAAAGGTGGAACTTAATGCGTGTGTTAGCAGTATGAAGATGGCGCGAAGTCGTGGTCGTCTTGAAGGAATAATAGAGGGCTTAGTAGGATGCTCAGTCGCGGCGTTGTTAGGATGGACTTTATACAACTCTTGGCAGGTTGTCAGCCCCGCGAGGCCAGTAATGATAGAAACTGTAGATGAAGATGTGCCTGACGCAAGTCTCACTATTATTCCAACTGCAAACGATTCTGTTATAACTTCAACAAAGATCTTTTACGACACTCCATTAAATGAAGCCCTTGGATTGTATTTAGGAATGAAGAAATATGACGTTCCTAAAAGCACACAAGTAACTATTGAAGTGTATCAAGGTAAGGTAAGGGGCGTAACGTTTGAGAAATCTCTTCACAAGCACATGGCAGATACATTGGAGTGGCAGGTGAAGGAGATGCAAAAGGAAGGGAAGTTTATCGGGATTGGCGCTAAAAATCCTGAAAGAATTGTGGTGGAAGTGAGGCCCTCATGGAGAATAGAATGAAGAAAACGATTCTTGCGACAGTGGGATTGGCTGCGTTGGTCGCTTGCAAGAAGGATGTTGTTTCTGATATTTCAGAGCCTCCGACTATGACAGAGACGGCGACAGTTCCAGAAGCGGAAAGCCTTCCAACACCTCCTGAAGATATTGAAATTCCTGGGGGAGTTCTTCCTCCTGTGTCAAGTAAAGGAGAAGCGAAGAAAGCGGGTGAGGAGGATTTAGAAGAAAAGGTAGGATTCGGGGTGAGCATAAAAAAAGAGGGTAAGGAAATTCCAATCAAGGTAAGGAGTCCTGAATATGGTGGGGTAACGCTTCGTGATGGTAAATATACTCTTTCTGCTGAGAGAAAGGATGTTCTTGGGTTTTATGTGGCGAAGGTTGCGGCGCCTGGAAATCTTGAGATTGTGTCAAGAGAGGGTGGGTCTATCAAGTTTCATCCTGGAACGTACTATGTGAAAGTGGAGTATGAGGGTGATAGGGGAGAGGTTGTGAGGATAGATTCCTTGTCTGGAAGAGAATGGGACGAGCGAGTGCTAAGAAGCATGAAAGGAGCGCTGCCAAAAGCCAAAGGGGGAGCCTTGGGAACGCCTGCCGTTGGGGTTGCGGGTCAGGCGAGAATGCCTTTTTACGCTGAGCCGTTCAATATTCGGGCGCCACCAGCGCAGATTTGGAATCTAGAAAAGAACGATGAGGCGTATGTGCGTCTTGAGCCAAAAAAATCCGTAAAATTTGAGACTGATGAAGATGAGACAATAAAGGTGGTGAAGATCGCGTACTTGGTTGAAGGGCGGTGGCAGGAGGGAGAGCCTGAGCGGGTTGAGGCTTCTTCTTTTGAAAAGAGTTTTTATGATAAGGGATGGTACAAGGTTGACTTTTCTTTGGAGAAAGGAAAAAAAGCGAGGGTGGACAGACTCTACGTTGATATAAGGGAAGGCCCTGTTGAAGCGGATAAAGAAAAACAACGTCTAGCTGCGTTGGAGCGGGTAGAAGAGCTGGATGACCTTAGAGAATAAAGTCACTTCTGATCAATGTTTTTAAAAACAAAAAACGA
>Ga0209542_10005590_pt1 | contig 24966 bp, 31 predicted proteins | sample RifCSPhighO2_01_FD_184028 | JGI IMG/M metagenome (GOLD analysis project Ga0209542, IMG submission 184028) | Soil microbial communities from Rifle, Colorado - Rifle CSP2_plank highO2_0.1 (SPAdes) (version 2) | ecosystem: Environmental > Terrestrial > Deep subsurface > Rock core/Sediment ...
ATTATGAAAAGTAGTTAATTCTGTTCTTCCTTCCTTAATTCTTAATGGTTGTGGATTTGTCATAATTTAAGTAAGAATGTTGGGTTTTTAAATCTTTCGTTTTGTAGCTACTAAGCAGTTATGACCTATTCGGGCAGTAGGTTAATTTTATATATTTGAGAAAGAGTTTTAGAATATGCGCGCCATCTCTTTGAGGAAAAACTATCCTTATGTTATACTTGCTTTATTTGTCCTTGTGCTAATACTCTCTTTTATTGTTGTTCAGCCTTTTATTATCTCCTTTTTGTCTGGACTGGTTTTAGCATACCTTTTTTACCCTATATATAAGAGATTAAATTCTAAGATTAGGAATGATACCGTTTCTGCTTTTCTCATGGTTACAGCTCTTTGTGCTATTGTCCTTGTTCCTTCTTATTTTGCCATTGATTTGCTGGTAAAAGAGTCTCTGCTATTGTTTTCTAAACTTAGCGCTTCATCTTTGCCAATTCTTCAATCATTCTCTCCAATTATCGACAAGATTACTCCTTTGCTTTTTGGCAAGGCACCTGAATTAGTACTAACAATCCCTTATCTTTTATTGAATCTTTTTATTACACTATTCATCTTGTTTTACTTCTTTAAAGATGGTGATCTTATTTTAGGGAAAATAGAAGAAATTATTCCATTAAACAGAAAAGACAAGAATTTGTTTATTGATGAATTCAAGAACATCACCCATGCTGTTGTTTATGGAATGCTGTTAACCGGGGTCTTACAAGCATTAGTCCTAATAATTACATTTTATATTTTTGGAGTTTCTTCTCCCTTCTTATGGGGCTTTGTTGTATTGATACTTTCAATATTGCCAGGATTGGGGCCCGCTATAGTCTGGGTTCCTGCTGCTGTTCTTAAATACTTTGATGGAAATAATTTTGCTGCCATTGGCATCGTTTTAATAGGTGTATTAATAATTACCCCAATTGAATCTTTTTTGAAACCTAAGCTAATAGGTGATAAGTCAAACCTGCACCCCATTGTTGTTCTTCTTGGAGTTTTAGGGGGTATAAAACTGATGGGATTTATTGGCGTTGTATTCGGACCCTGGATTTTAGCTATATTTGCAACATTTGTAAAAGCCTATATCAAGAAGAGGGAAGATTAATTTATTGCTTAACCTTATTATTTTTATACAGCCACAAAATTAAAGATGTGCTTCTAAGATCTTTGCTTGTAATAGGCATTTCTGAAAAGTCCATTACTAAATGAATGACTAAGCCCATTATTAATGGAGGGATGTAAAATATTAGGTCTAGTATTAGCATTAAAAGCCAAAACTCAAATACGTGAAATATGTGCAATCTATCGACTGATAATTGTCTTCTTTCTTTGTGAAATACATAAGAATTTTTTAGATTAAACTCCTTGAATTTTAGAACATACCAAAAGTAATGGTCGATGTCTATTAAAAATCCCGAGATGAAGACTAAAAAAGATGAAAAGCCATAAGTAGGAAAGAGTAAAATGCTTAGTACACAGCTGGCTATAAAATGTTTAGAGATATCCATAGATTTTTAATATAGGAAATTTATAAAAACTATGCGGAGATGGCACAATTCGGTACTGCGCCGGATTAAGAGGCGAATCTCGAATCGAGATGTGAAAACCGGTTTCCTTTGGATATCTGGGTTCAAATCCCAGTCTCCGCGCTTATATTTATCCTCCTTAGGTTTTTGTCTTATGGAATTTTGTTGATTAGTTAAATTTAAAACCTTTCACTCTTTTTCAAATTTTATGAAAGTGATATTGGGGTGCGCAGGATATAATACTAGACTACCTAGCTATATCACGAAAGGACTACCAAAACATCTCTTAAAAATAGGAGATAAACCTCTTATTGATTTTACTTTAGACAAACTAGAGAATATTCCAGAGGTTGATGAAATTTATCTTGTAACAAATGGGTTATTTTTTGATGTATTCCAAAAGTACTTAGCTTCTAAAGATTTTAAAAAAAGAATTCATCTAATCAATAATGGAACCACTAAACCCGAAGAGAGACTTGGAAGTGTTGGAGATATCATAAAAGTATTACAAGATAAAGAAATTGAGGATAGTATTGGAATTTTCTTTCCTGACAACTTACACAACTTTGAGCTAGGGAAGATGATAACTAAGTTTCTAAAGGGGAATTCCCCTATGCTAGTATGTTATGACGTTAAAGATAAAAAAATAGCAGGCACATTGGGGGTTGTAAAAGTTAAAGAAGGTATAATCACTGAGTTAAAAGAAAAACCTGAACATCCTGAGTCTACTTTGACATCTATAGGGATTTATTTATTTCCAAAAAGTTCATTGCACAGGTTTAAAGAATATAAAGATGAAGGAAATAACCTGGACAGAATGGGGGATTTTAATTCTTGGATTGTTAAAAGAGAAAAAGTTTTTTCTTATATATATGGACCTGAATTTAAGTGGTTTGATATTGGTACAGAGTTTATATATCATGAAGCATTAAAAACATGGCTTACATGATTTCTTCAAGCATTGCTGCAAATGCAGGTCTTGTGATTAAAATACCGGCTGTAACACCAACAATTGTTGCTAGAGCAAACCCTTTGAATAAACCAGCTCCTGCCCAGAATAGTGGAAGCATTGCTGCAAATATTGCTGCGTAAGCTACCAAAATAATGAAGAAAGCGTTTTTTATGCTTTGCTTTAACCCTGAGTGCTGGCCTTTCAGAACTTCGTCTGTTATGACTATTTGATCATTTAAACCTGTACCGATTGTTGCAATTATTCCTGCAATTGTGGCTATATCAATGTTTTGCTTGAACAGTGCTGCAAAGCCTAGAATTATTGAGATCTCAGACACCAGAGTGATAACCATGGGTATTATTATCTTGAACTTTCTGTACCTGATAAAGATGAATATACAGACAGCTAGCAATGCTATTAACCCTGCAAATATTGCATTTTTAAGAAATGATTCTCCTAGAACAGGGCTAATTGATTTTAATTCAAGAATATCCAGTTTTGTTGGTAGGCTTCCTGTCAATAATATTGTCTGGAGCTTATTCATTTCACGAGTTGCATCTTTTACGGCATCTTCCTGTGTTGCTCCATATCCTGGACCGGAAATACTAATTTGAGTTGCTTCTACACCTTTTAATGTTGAGGCAATTTGTAAACTGCTTATCAGTTTATCATCAATATAAAGATCGAGAGGCTTGCTTAGATACCTGTTGTTAAGAGCAGAAGATGTGTTTATATCTAACTTTGCAGTTGCATCTGCCTGGCTTTTAGCTGCTTTAGGTGATAGTGTAATTGAGAATTCGAAAGTACACTGATGTTGAGATTCTATAGGAGTACAGCTCCTTATACCTGAACATGTTCCATCATCTTTGCATACATATGTTAGATCTTCCTTGCTCCCTGTGAATACGGTTTGATTATCAATCTTTGCTTCAAATTTACCTTGTTTTGCAATTAAGTCTTCAACGTCTTCTCTTGAAGCTCCTGCGATTTCGATTATTACAAATCTATTACCTAATAAATCAGAAGCTTCTCTTATTTGAACATCTGACAATCCAAAAGCATTAAGCCTGTTTTCCATTATTTGGATTAATGTTTTGAATTCTTGGTCTGTTAATTTTTCCTGAGGCTTTAATATTGCTCTGCTGCCTCCTTCCAAATCAAGGCCCATTCTTAGATTAGAATTAACAATCTTGCCTACAGAAATACCTAAGTCATCAGTCTTTTTTACTAAGATATATTCATTTTTGTTTGTTGTAATTTTTATGCTCTGATTAACCTTAGTTTTTTCAAGTTCTTGGATGTAATAATCAATATCATTTATTTCTATTCCATTCAATGCAGTTATTATTTCCCTGTTTTTTGGAGCAGTATTTGGAGAAACAGATATTCCTGATAAAGAAGCTTCACTTAATGCATCTACACTTTTTATTGCTACTCCCTCCTTATGAAAACTTGGATTTATCGATGCTAATACTAATAAAAGGAAGAATAACAAAAGCAAAATTCTAGGCTTTTTAATTAAAGTTTTTATCATTGGATACCTCTCTTTTTAGCATACCATATTAGCATTGGGCCGTTTCCAAGGTAGGTAGCTATGATATCTATGATAATTGCTATTATGATTATAGAAAATATTTCCTGCAATACGGGATTTACTGTGAATATTAATGCTGCTGTCATAGCTATTATTGTAGCAAAGCTCATTGTTAACCCTGTTTTAATTCCAGACATCATTCTCTTTAATAATGTGGAGTCTGAGCGCTTTATCATTCTTGTTGTTAATAGAACATCTGTGTCAATGCTATAACCTATTATTAAAAGAAAAGCTGTGATTCCTGGTGCACTTAACTTCATTCCTAAAAAACTTACTATTGCTAATGTTGCAACTAAGTCTATAGTTGCTGCACTTATCACTGCAATTGAAGGAATAAAAGTTCTAAATGATATAAAAACGGTTAAAGCCATTAAAATGAATGACACTATTAGGACGATTATTAGCGAGGCATAAAAAGATGATGCAAATGCTGCGTTTATTATTCTTGAGTTGTATTGACCTTCAGTAAACGCTATTTTTGAAGATAAAAGAGACTTTACTTCTAATTCGTCCACATTACTAATTTTGATTGTTACTCCAAGACTTTTTGTTGATGAGAAATCACTTAATTCCCTAATTGAGAAATCCTGATATTTTTCTTTTAATGCAGATTCCACTTCAGAAGCTGTTAAACCTGGCTTGTCTATTGTTATTTCTATTCCGCCTTTTAACTCTACGTCTCTTTTTATTATTTCGCCATTGGAGATGTAATTATAAGTTAAAAAACTTAAGCTTAATAAAAGAATTAATGCTGGAATGATCATTAATTTTTTGTAATTTTTGTCGTAAAAAGCTTCTATCTTTTCTTCCATTTTAAAAAGACCTGAAACAGGATTTATATAGTTTATTATTTAATGATAAAGATTACAAAAGAAATATTAGTTGATTTAGATTTAAAAAGATTTAGCGATTTATTGAACCATTTTAATAACAGGGCTAAAATTTTTGTGGTGGTTCGCCACCTTGACGTACCCCACGAACCCTGTTGTTACCGTCCAAGTGCCTGTAGTCGCCAACAAGACCAGACCTCCTGCCACCAACAATCTTATGAAACCACATCTGCCTTGCAAATGGTTTGTCTTCAGGGCTTGCTAACCAAACACGCATTTCTTTTAGTTTATTATCACTTAAAATGGCGCCATATTGCTCTGCAACTTCCCCAAAAGCATAAACTGTTACTGGATCTTCAGCAAACCTGTTTGTTGGAATTGAATCTCCTGAAAGTTTAACTGAATCTTCCAAGGCTTCTTCTAGTTGTTGAGCAGTTAAGTAAAACTCTAAGTCTACTCTATGGAACTCTGTTGCTTCTTGAGGGTTTGCCATTATTGGAGATTTTTTAGTTAAAAATGTGCCTTTATCTCGAACATAGAGAACACCTTCTCTTACCCAGTTTCCATTTTTGGATACAAAAGAATCTGTTCCTTGTTGCATTCTTAGCTGGGCATTATCTCTTAGAGAAATAATATCATAACCTGCTTGATTTAAAGTTTCTTTTCCTTCATCGAAAGGAGCTTTTATATGAGCTGAGTAAATTCCAAGTGGTTTTATATCAACTATAAGCTCTACCATATTTATTAGAAAAAGTTTATCTTTTTAAACTTTTTGGTTTGTTATTATTATATAGAAGTTACAAGTATGCAATCTATTTTTACTAATATTTATAATAGGTTATTTTATTAAATGCCTATGATAGAAGTTTTAAGATTAACTCATAGGATAAGGAGGGATCCTAGATTAAGCTCTCATGTGGCCTTAACTGCCAGAGCTTTTTTAGCTGACAAAATCTATTATTCTGGAGATCATGATGCTGCTTTTGAATCTTCCATAAATAATACTGTTAACAGATTTGGTGGAGATTTTGAAATCTTATATGTAAAGGATGCTATTAAATTTGTTAAAAAAAGAAAAGAACAGGGATTTTTGGTTGTGCACTTAACTATGTATGGGTTAGAATTGGATAAAGAGGTTAATAAGATCAAAAAAAGTAAAGATGTTTTGGTTATAGTGGGTAGTCAAAAAGTTGAACCTGAGTATTATGAACTGGCTGATTATAATATTTCTGTTACTAACCAACCAATTAGTGAAGTAGCTGCTTTGGCTTTGTTTCTACATATGCTTAAAGAGGGTAAGGCATTTTCTCATGAGTTTAAGAATGCTAGATTGACTATAAAACCCAATAAAAAGGGGAAGGTTATTATTGAGGAGAAATAGAAATTCTTTTAAATTGTGTTTAAATTAGATACTTTAAGCCCTAGTAGCTCAGAAAACGAAAGTTTGAGCAATTGGTAGAGCACATGACCTAAAAAGTGTGAAGCTGTTATCCAGCTGACAGAGACCATGGGGTCCAAGGTTCAAGAAAGTCCAAAAGATTTTGATGCTCCTTGCTAGGGCGATTATACTCTTTTAATATATATTTTCTGTTGGTTTCGTTCTATGGAATGTGTATGATAAACTCTGAAAATTTGGCCAATAACCTTTAAGTTTTTTTCTTCCTTTTTATGGGTATGTTAGATTCAGTAAGTTACGAAATAGAATACTTAACCCACCATAGGAGGTCTCTATCTAGACTACAAAATGGTTTACCAAGGCGTCTAATACAAGCTAAGGAGAAGTATTTTGCACTAGCTCAATCTTGGTGTTTAACACGCATGGTTGAACATCTTCAGGAGCGCAAGGGATATGATATTTGTTTGATCAAACCTGGATTCCCTTATCTTGCATCATTACTAAGAGCAAATAATATATCTACTTTAGTTGTGGACAATCAACCGGAATTAATAGGGAGGTTAGAAGTAGAGTGTGAATCTAGCTATGGAGATTTTTGTAACGACCTGGAATCTTTAGCTGATAGTTCAGTAGGAATCTCTGTATCCCATAATGTTTTACAGAGATTTGACAATGAAGAAACTGCCTTTCAATTCGTCAAAGAATCTATGAGGATAGCGTCTGATTTTGCATATCTCCAAGTAACAGATAGGGATAATCTTAATTATCCTCATGATGATTCTCATAAACTAGCCTTGACTGAAGAAGAATGGAGGGAACTAATTCAAGATGCAATTAGTGATATTGCAAATGGTTGGTCTTTAAGGGAAGTACATTCTCCAAGATTGTTTGATGTTCTTCCTCTATCTAGACCTCCAGTATTCTTTTTAGAAAGGGGCGAGCATACAAGGAAGAATATCTCTTTAGACAGGAAAACAAGAATTACAAGGGGGATATATGAAGGACTAACACTCGCAAATGTAATTTCAGCTACAAGACCAGTTATGGCACATGTTGCCTTAAGTTCCTTTATTAGTCGTCCAGAGTTATATACCTTTACAATGGGGACTTCATTTGCGACAGATGCATTAGACGGTTGGATTGCGAGAAAACTACCTCCAACAGGCTTTAAGCAAGGTAGTGGGGCTTATGTGGATATATTTGCAGACAGAATGGTAGAATATGAAGCATTCTGGGATCTTGCAAATAGTGGAGATCTTAGTTTTGCAATTCCAATAGTATATACCACTAAAGGAGTTCTTGTTGATACTGCTAGGTTAGTAGAGATGCTAGAAGAGGAGACTTTTCTAATCCTTTGAGTTATGGTAATAACCATTCAAGAGCAGAGCGTATCTTATATGGAGGCACAAAAGCCATCCTAATTTCGGGAATTCCTTTTTTTAATCAGCAAGTTAGCGAAGCACTTAGTTTCTTGGTTACTGTTCTTGGTGTTAATAGAAGCATAAGAAGTTTATTGAACATTCATCGCAGAATTGATCGACATTAATTAGGCATCCTACTTTTTTCCAATAAATCTAGACAGGATTTCTTCCTAATTCTAAGTCAATACCTAAATATTCAGCAGGAGTTTTTCCACCTAAAAAACTATGACCTTTAATAAAGTATAAACAAATAAATTGAATGCAAGGATTGGGTTAGAAGAGGCGGATGAGGTTGGAATGCTAAAAGAAAAAGAAGCGCGATTTAAAAGAAATGGGTCTAAATTTTTGTTGGTAGTTTTGTCTGAAATTAAAAAATACTATGTTCACAACGGCTTCAAGGTTATTACAGATATAAATCATCTTTCCAGATACCTTTAGCCTATGTGCATTCATAAACTATTGTAAATTGCAAAAGGTTTTTTCTTATAGAATGCCCATATTCTATCTCCGTAAGACCAGTGCCACCATTCTAAAGGGTAGTTAACAAATCCTGCTTCTGTCATTGTCTTAACAAGAAAAAGTCGGTTGTTTTTTACTTCATTTTTAAAAGGAAATTCTGTGGCTGCCTTTACTAAGACTGTGTTTATCTTAGTGCCGAAGTTTATTTCTTTTCTATTTTTGTCTAGTAATATAAGGTCTATTGCTCCGCCTGTTGTGTGTGGGGGGATTATTCTTGGATTAGCCACCCATTTATCTGTTTCTTTTTCAAGCTCTTTATCTGTTAGATGGGGTAATTTGTTTTTTAATTCTGATAAAACTTGTGCGTATATCTTTTTTTGTGCTTCCATCGGCCTGTAAGTATCTATTATTTTGATATAAAACCCTTTATGCAACAAAGATTGCACTTGAGATAACATTATGGCTACAGATTCTCTTACAAAGCACTCATTTTCTTTTAAATCTTGAGATTTCTTGCTTTCTTCTTCTATTTCTATTACCAGGTCTTTATTATAGTCTCTTAAGTTTACTAATTTTTCATTGCAATCTCTTACTGGAATTTTCATTAATTCTTCATCTGCTACACAATTAGGCTTAAATCTCATTTTCAATTGATCCTATCATTTTTGTTGGTCCAGATAATGCGATAAAATCTTTGTGTTTACTTATTTTTAATAGGCCTCCGGGCATGAAAATTTTAGATTGATTTGTGGATAATGCTGCTGCTATCGCTCCTGTACCACACGCTGCTGTGAAATTCTCTACACCCCTTTCAAATGTTTGCGCGAAGATACCGTTTTCTAACATCTTGATTATTGTTACATTACAGTCTAATTTTTTTCTAATTGACTTAGCTATTTTTTTTGATTCTTCGAAGTCTCTTGTGATTATTGTTTTATTCTTGACTTTCCCTATACTCCATAATCCTTTTTCTTTTTTAAAATCTTTAAAGAATATCTTGGGGTATTCGCCTTTTATTACAAAAGGAAATCTTAATCCCTTTGAAATTATTATACCTTTATTTTTGCACAAATTATTCTTGAAACAAAATGAAGCTACAACCCTTAAACCATTTCCGCAGTTATCTAATGTACCTTCTGGATCAAAGAATTTCATTAAGATATCCTTCTTTACTGTTATCTGTATTAAACCGTCTGTATTGTAATTTCTATTCAACTCTTGAATCTTACACCTCATTAATCTGGGAATGTTTTTCTCATAATATCTAATTATAAAGTTATTATGAGCGCCATGCCATAGTTCTGTCTTCATAGTTCATCACTTAGAACTGCTCCTTTGTCTAGACTAAATGGCGATTCTTGTTCAAGATATTTTTCTAATCCTTTTTTTCCAAAGTGAGGAAAGATTGTGGTGAAGCTTAACCATGTTTTTTGCTTATCTTGCACGGTACATCTCCCATCATAGCCTGTGCAAATTAGTTTAACTATGTCAAAGCCAGGAATTGCATTAAAATAAGGGAGGCATTCAAGAGCATAGCCGTTGTTACCTGCCATGTAATTTCCAGCTATGTGAAGTCTCACTTTTCTCTCTGTATTCTTTGACTTTCTGGCTGGGCTTAGAACTATATAATTAAGCAAGCTAACTGTTGGTATTAGTTCTCTTCTTATTAAGGCTTTGAATGACTCTTCTGCTGGAACAGTAACTCTTTCACCTAAACTTCTGTCAAATTCGAATCTTGGTGGGCTTTCGTAAAAATTAACTTTTACAGGTTCTTTCCTTTCGTTTATACCGTAGAACAAATATGTTCCCTCATTTGATTTATGCTTTGCCTTAAGATTTTCTGGAAGCTGCATTTTCCAAAAGGGGAATCCTGCTTCTAGATCTTCCTCTAACTTTTGAGCGAATAATGATATTGAGGCAGATTCTGGAGTTCCATAAGATTCTATGTTTACCATATTTAGAAATTCTTTTCTTAAGTCTTGCAGAAATCCTGTTGCTGTTGACGAGTTAAGTGCTGTTCTCTTAATTGATTCTATTAATGGCATAAATCTTTCTGCAAATAGAATTCTTTTGTTTTTTTCTATCCCGCTACCTTTTATAATTTTAATCCACCCCCTATCTATCTCCTTTAAAATCATTTCTTGGCAAAAAGGCTGTAGGAATACTGGTATGTCTTCACTAGTTAATATTCTTGGAGCATTGAATTCTGTTTTGTTTCTGAACATCGTCTCAAATAAGTCTGCTGGAGGCTTTTCTCTAGATGGAACAATTCCATCATAATCCATAAGCAGGATATTTACTCTTCCATTGCATAAGGATTCCAAGACAGAAGCCCTTCTATAACCAAATACTTCATCTATTCTGAGATTTGGGTTTAAGTGAGCGAAACTAGAAGTTATATCTATATCTACATATCTTTTTGGCTCTACTTTATTTCCTTCTAAGTTTAATTCTCTAACTACTTGATTTGCCCATTTCTCAGACATCATTTTTATTTACCTCCGTATTGATTAATTTTCCCACTGATGTTAAATTGACTTTTTGGCTTTTGTTTTTTTTAGAGCCACATTCTATCAAACCCAAATTTCTTAGAGATCGCAGATTGTTCCATCCTGTTGATTGTGAGCAGTTTAATTCTTTTGAAATCTTAATAACTAGCTCAGTTGCATTTATACCTAGCTCTTTGCTACTTATCATTAAGAGAGCTTGCTTCTGTTTTTTTGTAAGCTTGGCACTAGCTAGGTAAATCAAGCCTTTTTTGAGGCTTTTCAGTTCTCCGTTTGATAGTTTTATTTTTTGAGCCATTTTAGTAAAAAAAGAAATTATAGCGCTAAAAACAGTTTATTAGAAATGAAAAAACTTAAAGCAGAATAATCTCCTTAAGCAAACCTATGGTGATAAAAATAGCTCCAACTAAGTAGAAATAAGTTCATCTTGGGTAGTTGGTTTTTATTTTGCATAATTCTGATAAAAATACTGAATATAAAAAGCTTTTGTGCAGAAAAAATTAGAGTGGAAACTTGCTAAAAGTAGCGTTCAAAACCTTTAAAAAGTTGGTTAAAGAATTTTATTCTTAGGGGCCCGTGGCTCAGCCTGGTTAGAGCACTGCATTTTTCCATATTTATGGGGGAAGGTGAGTCTGATAAGGCAGGGGTCACCAGTTCAAATCTGGTCGGGCCCAACCCTACATTACTTTAGCTCCAATTTCTATGTCAGAATCAGGCTCTACTAAACTAACTTTATTTTTGAAAACTGCTGCTAGTAACATACCCTGACTTTCAATTCCCCTTATTACTGCGTGCTTGAGATTTCTGATTACAACTACTCTTTTACCTAGCAAATCTTCTTTTGTGTAATTTTCTTTTAACCCTGAAAGAACCTGAAGCTCATGCTCTCCTTTGCCTAAGTCTAAGACCAATAGGTATAGTTTGTCGGCATTAGGATGATCACTTACTGCTTTTATTTTTGCAACCCTTAGATCTATTTTTTTAAAGTAATCAATATCTACTTTGTCTAAATTCTGCTCTATCTTTTCTGGTTGTATAGGTTTTTCTTTCATTTCTATTTTTTTAAATAATATTTCTCCTTTTTTAATGCTTTCATTTTTTTCCGGTATTATCTCGTAACTGCCTCCACAAACCTTCTTTAAAAGTTTGCATGCCTTTTCTAAAGCATTTTTTAGATAGTCTGAACCTACATGCTTGTTTCCCTGAACATAGAGGACGAAGTTCCTTGTTTCTTTTTTTATTTTAGTCTTATCACATTGCTTAATATCCATCCTACATAAAATTTCTTCATCATCCATAAATGCGTATTCCCCCTTGTTAATCTTGATAGGTTGTTTTTCACCTAGCGGGATAAATTTTTCCGAACCCCCTGTTACTCTAAAGCTTATACTTCCTTTAATTGAAGATGTATCGTGGGCTCCAAAAGATAAAAGTGTCTCAGCAGAAATAACATTATAGCAATCAACAACTGTATTAATGTTGGGAATGCTTTTATTTTTTTGTATCACGTTGATAAGGTTTTCTGGTGCAGGTACACATCCATTTACTTCTGCTTTTACATAGAACTCTTTATACCCGTCCAAGATCTTTTTATTTGATATATCTTTTTTTTGTAATTTTTGGCTGATTTCTTCTTTTATACTTTTAAGATAACTATCTTTATTTGATACATTAGCGTTACTAACTAAAACCATAGCGACATTGATTCCTTGTTTTTTAAGCTCTGGGTCTATAGAATATTCCTTTATTTTATTTGTTTCAATTACATTAATAATTGCCTCAATCTTTTTAAAAAGAATATCAGATTTTTTAACTTTATATATTTTTACTTTACCAAATACAGCATCCTTTAATGTTCCATTTTTTTGTCCTAATTGATTAAATATTTTCTCTGATGTTTCTGGAACAAATGGGGAAGTTAGTATAGCGATTATTCTTACGGCCTCTGTTAAAGTGTAAAGATGCTTTTCTAATTCTTTGCCTTTCATTTCCCATGGTTTTTCATCATTGATGTGTTTATTACATTCATTTACGAATTTCCATGTTTCATTTAATCCCTGCTGTAATTCTAGCTTTTGCATATGTGAGTTTATTTTCTTACTGTTTAATTTAGAAATTAATTTTTTATCTAATGGAGATTTTTTTAATCCATTTGGAAAATTTTTTTCTGCCAAAGTTAAAACTCTAGAAACTAAATTTCCTAAATCATTTGCTAATTCATTGTTATGCCTAGCTATAAGCGATTCTTCTGAGAAATCTCCATCCTGGCCAAATGGAATTTCACGAATTAGATAAAATCTTAATGTGTCTACCCCGTATTTGTTTGCGAGATGTATTGGATCTATAGCATTTCCGAGACTTTTACTAATTTTTTGACCGTTTACTGTGAAGAAGCCATGAGAAAAAACTGTTGTTGGTAGTGATTCTCCAACACTTAACAGCATTGCAGGCCATGTTACAGTGTGAAATTTTTGAATATCTTTCCCAACTAGATGGACAACTTTGCCTTTCCAGTATTTTTTATCTACCCCAGATTTATAGTTGAAAAGCGCATCGTACCAAACCCACAGACTTTGAGATTTATCAAAAGGAACTTCGATTCCCCATCCATTATTTGGTCTAGAAACGCTAATATCATTCAATCCAGATTTAACAAAAGTTATAATCTCATTTCTCCTATTTTTAGGCAAGATAAAATCTTTATTATTAACTAAATTAAGTAATTTTTTTTCGTATTTAGACAGTTTAAAAAAATAATTTTTTTCTTTAACTTTGGAGGGTTGTGTTTGGTGATAAGGGCATAACCCTTTAACTAGATCTATCTCTCTTTTGAATTCTTCGCAACCGTAGCAGTATAAGCCTTCGTAATCTCCAAAATAAATATCTCCTTTTTTGTAAGATTTTTTAAAAAATTCTTGCGCGACTTTTTTGTGCTTTGGTGATGTTGTTCTTATAAACCCGTCATAAGATATGTTTAATACTTTCCATACATCAACCCATTCTTTAGCCATGTCATCTGCATACTTTTGGACATCTTGATATCCTTTTTCTTTGGCGGCCCTAACTGTTTTAGAAGAATTTTCATCGAGACCTGTTAAGAAAAAAGTGTCTACTAAGTTTAATCTATTCCATCTAGATATAATATCTGCTGCTATTGTTGTGTATGCACTACCCACTGTTGGTCTTGAGTTTATATAATAAATCGGGGTAGTGACATAAAATGTTTTCGTATTCATATATCTTTGCACCTTTAATTCCGAAGTTTATATTTCTTCTTATAATGTTCTCTTTAGCTCTTTTTAAATCTTTTAGTTTAGAAGAATGATGCATATGGGGTTCTAAAAATTCAAATAGTTTTAGAAGGGCGAGTTTATTTGATATAATTATTCCCCAAAAATCTCCATTATGTTTTACCCCCGAATAAGTTGTTCCTGCTTTTGTCTCTAATCTGTATCTGGGGTAAAGGTTTAATTCTTTTAACTTTTTGTATGCTTGGTTGAGTAAGTTTTTGTCGTAAGAACCTACCCTATATCTTGCTCTATTCTGGGATAGTTTAATACATCCTTCGGCATCTGTGTAACCTGCTAGGAATGCAAAGAATAATCTGTTATTTTTTAAAATCCAATCTTCAACTTTATCTTTTTTAGGTAATAGAAAATTGAATGATTTGTGCAAACTACATTCTACCCTATAAACTCCTCTTATTTTTTTGGCATAAAAGTGCCCGTAACATCCAAAAATATCTTTTATTAGTTTTACCTGGGCTAACTTTGTTGTACTGCTTTTTATTCTTATTAAACTAGAATTACCTTCACATTTTTTAGCATTTAGGTCTCCTAGTCTAAATCCGATCATATAAGCTTTTTTGACTTTATTTCCGTCAAATGATTTTTTTGGATAAATTGTGTTTGATTCGCTGGCATTTCTTCTTTCAATTTTGTATTTCTTTAATTTGTCTAGAATGATACTAGGAGAACAGTCATACTTCATGGATATCTGAGACAAGGAAAGATTATTACTCCAATATAGCTTACTCAATTTCTCTTTAGAGATATTGATTTTCTTCTTGGGTCTAGTTTTAATCTTTAATTTAACTAGACCGTTATAAATTGTAGTTCTCCCGATGTTTAATAATTTAGCAATTTTATAAGTTGAAAGTTTTCTTTTGATATACAGATTATAAAGTCTGTCTTTAGATAAGTTTATTTTTTCCTTTTTGTGAATTAACGGAATGTTATATTCATTCAGCCTGTTTTGGATTACGGTTGGATGACATTTGTAAAACTTAGCTATTTTATAAGAGCTTAGACCTTTTTTGATGTAATAATCTTCTAATATCCCCTTTTCAATTTCTATCTTTCTTGTTATTTGGCATCATCCTCCATTTAGAATAAATACTCACGTAAATTTGTTTATAAGTCTGGTGAGTGAGGTTGTCCAATTGACTAGTGAATTGAATATATATTTTGCAGAACAATATTAAATTAAACCACCATGTGAAACTTTTGAATTAACAGAAGTTACACATATTGGTAACTTTCGTTTATTTAAAAATTTAATAGTTATTTCAAGAAATGCGCCAACGGGGATTTGAACCCCGGTCAGAGCCTTTTTCCGTTTTTGGGAAGGCCCTATCTTAACCACTAGACTATTGGCGCTTTTTTTACTTTAATAATTTTGAAAACCTTTTCATTTCTTCTTTACTTAATTCCTTAAAAACATTTTTTTCAAATATCTGGCATTTTTCGTATAATTCATCAAACAGTTTTCTAGGTTGTAAATGAATATGAAGATGATTAACTTTTAATTTATCCTGCTTTTGGAATGGCCTGTAATTCTGCCTTATGTCACATCCTTTTGCAATATCTTTTAATACTTTTTCTTGAAATTCTATTAATGTATCAAATAGTTCTTTTCTTTCTTCTGCACTTAATTCTGAGAGCTTCTCTACATGCTTTTTTGGGATAATCAAAATATGCCCTTCTACCAGCCTTGGATTACTTAGAATCACTAAAGTTTTACTATTTTCTTTTAATATTCTTGTTTTTTCTTTGTTTATATTACAGAATGGGCAGTTCATAGAATTTAAAAAACTAATATTTATTTAAATCTGCTCAATTTCTTTAATCATTTCTTTCCACTCTTCTAAGTTTAAGGTATAAATCTTTTTATCTAAAAAATTTAATTTAGGGATTCTAGGTTTAGCTTCTTTTTTTGTTAATTTTAAAACCTTACAACAAGCTTCTCTGAAGGCATTACCTAATTTTTTATCTGATTGCAAATAAATTTCTTTGATTATTCTTTCTTTTTCATTCATTTCTTTATGCTTTATCTTTATAACTCTTGACTTAATTTTTGGTTTCGGATCAAATGCACCTTTATTTATTTCTTCTAAGGTTTCAATCTCGAGGAATTTTGGCATAATCAAGTTGAGTAAGCCAGATTTCATGAAATTAGTAGGAACTGTGAAAACTGCTAATTCAAATTTACTTACCAAAAGAGTGTTCATTATTGATTCAGACACAGAGTAAGGTAAGTTCCCTATTATTTTATCAAAATTTAATTCTTTAAAGCTTGTTATCGATTCATTAATTATTTTAGCTTCCCTAAATTTGTTTATTAATTCACTTGTAAGTTCAAAACTTACCTCTACTAACACTAATTTTTTTGTTCTTTTTGTTAAGTATTTAGTTAGTGCCCCTTTTCCTGGACCAATCTCTAATACTGCCTCATTAGGTTTAATATTTGCATAAGATACTATTCTTTTACATAAGTTCTCATCTATCATAAAATGCTGGTCTAATTTCATAAATAAAATTGAATTAGTTTAGTTTAAAAGCGTTCCTTTGCGTAAACTCTGCATAATAATAAATTTTAAATATATGAAGATACAATTATGTTTATGAAAAAGTATTTTTTTGTTTTTGGCATTTTTATTTTACTAGTTTTAGCAGGATGTGGCTCTAACAGTCAAGTTAAAACTCAAGATAGTGCTAATGTAGCTAGCCCTGAAACAGTTGGAGCAAAAGCTATTGAAATAAAAGATTTTGAGTTTTCGCAGCCAGAGTTAAGGATAAAGAAAGGGGATATTGTAACCTGGGTAAACCAAGATAGTGTGAAACATACTGTGACATCTGATACTGACAATGAGCTAAATTCGGATTTTCTTTCAAGAACAGAGTCATATTCACATACTTTTGCCAACTCTGGTACATTTGAATATCATTGTAATGCTCATCCTTCTATGAAAGCAAAGATAATTGTTGAATGATTATTTTTTTATTTTACTGGACAATTCTAATCCTAGGTAAAATGCTAATATGTGAAATACCCACCAAAAGAGAGGGGATAAGATTAAACCAAATATCACAAATGCAGGAGGAGATCCCCTAGCATAAACTCCGAGTATTTGAACTAAGCCAGAATAAGAAGAGATGAGATAATAGAAAGATATCCATGTTCCAAAAACTATTGAAAAGAGTAACTTTTTAACATGTTCCCTCTTGTTGTATAAAGAAAACCATATAAAAGCAAATAAGACTGCATTTGCGAACTTTGAAGTGTAATAATAATTCGTTTTCCAACACCTGTAAAATGCATAAGAAAATCTAGAGTCCAAAATACGCCTACAGCGATACATATCTGGTAGAATGCCTCTTTTTTCACATATGTTTAAAGATTAAGGTATATTTAATTATTGCTATAAATAATTGGATTACTTTTTGTGCAGGTAATACCTTTGTCGGGTCATTTAGGCCTAACTAAAGGAATTAATCTACAATTTTATTCAAGGGATACTCTATAATCCCCTGAGCACCAGCTTGTTTTAATTTTGGAATAATTTCTCTAACAATTTTTTCATCAATTATTGTCTCTACTGCTGCCCAATTTTTATCAGATAGTTCTGAAATTGTTGGTTTTTTGAGTGCGGGCAATAACAATAAAAGCTTGTTTAAATTTTTCTTTTCTACATTCATCTTCAAGCCAACTTTGCTCTCCGCAGCCAAAGCTCCATTTAGGAGGAGAGCAATTTCTTGTATCTTCTGCTTTTTCCAAGAGTCCTGCATAGATTTCTTATTTGCTATAAACTTGGTATTAGATTCTATGATTGTATCGACTATTCTCAATTTATTAGCTCTTAAAGAAGAACCTGTTTCAGTAAGTTCTGAAATAGCATCAACAAGTTCTGGAACTTTTACTTCTGTATTAACTTTATTTTTCTTTAAGTAATCTCTAGTTACACTAACCAACTCTGTAGCAATTCTCTTCCCTTCTAAATCCTTAACTGATTTTATTTTAGAATCCTCGGGGACAGCGATTACTAATTTTACTTTTCCGAATCCTGTTTTTGCATAAACTAAATCTGCAACTTCTTCAACCTCTGCTTTTGTTTCGGTTATCCAATCTTTTCCAGATAAACCTATATCTAAAACTCCTTGTTCAACATATTTAGGTATTTCTTGAGCACGAATGAGCAGGCACTCTATTTCAGAATCATCTATTGTTGGCTTGTAAGACCTTTCACTAATATTAATATTAAATCCTGCCTTCTTAAATAAGTATAAAGTAGACTCTTGTAGACTCCCTTTTGGTATACCTAATTTTATCTTATTCATTTTATCTCCTTGAAAAAACAGGTTTTATTCCCGGTATGACATGTTGGTCCTTTTGGTACTGCTTTTATTAATATAGTATCATTATCACAGCCTATATATACCTTTTTAACAAGAAGAAAATTGCCAGAAGTTTCGCCCTTTGTCCATAACTCATTTCTTGTCCTGCTCCAAAAAGTAACTTTTCCAGTTTTTTCTGTTTTCTTCCAGGCTTCTTTGCTCATAAACCAAGCATTAAAACCTCATTAGTCTTAAAATCTTGAACTATGGCTGGAACTAATCCCCCCATCTTTTTAAAATCAAGTTTTGTTTCTGCCATTTGTTATATACTAAAAGGAGCATATTTAATTATTACGGTTAAACAAAAGATTATTATATTGATTTAAAAAGCTGTACTTTATGGAGAGTTTGCAGATAGGAACATGTAAGGAAGTAAAAGGAAATAGAACTAAGGGTTTTTTAGAAGTTATTGTAGATGATTTAAAAATCAAGATTCCCATTTTTATAGTTTCTGGTTTGAAAGATGGGCCTACTGCTTTTATTTCTGCTGGGTTGCATGGAGATGAAGTCAATGGAATGGAGATAGTGAGGGGTATTAAGGAATCAATAAATCCTAACTCTCTAAATGGGAGATTGATTATCCTTCCTGTTGTTAATACTTTAGGGTTTAGAGCAAGTACAAGAGGTTCTCCTTTAGATAATGGAGATATCAACAGACAGTTTAACAAAAAAAATCCTGAAACAGCTTCTGAGATGATTGCTCATGTTTTTTTTGAAGAAGTTGTAAGGAAATGTGATTTTGGAATTGACTGCCATGACTCCAATGCAGAAAATATATTATTACCTCACTCTAGGGTTTTAAAAAACAAAGAAGCGCCTGAAGTTGCTGAACTTAGCAGAATTTTTGGTACTGACTTAATATTGGAAAGAGAAGGAAAACCTGGAATGCTGGCTATTGAAGCTTATAAAAAATATAAAATTCCTGTATTGACTGTTGAAGTTGGAGGAGGCATTAAAATTTGGGACAAATACGTTGATGAAGGGATTAGAGGAGTGAAGAATGTCTTGATATATAAAAAAATGCTCAAGGGGCTTATTGATATCCCTATACAGCAATTTGTTTTAGATTATAGATATGGGTATAAAGCACCTTTTTCTGGTTTATTGGATGTAAAAGTTGACTTGGGAGATGCTGTTAAGGAGGATGAGGTTATTGCCACGCTGTATGATCCTGAAACTGATAAAGAGGAAGATATTAAAGCTGAGCATGCCGGTGTTGTATTTTCTGTCAGATTAAAATCAAAAATTGACACTGGTGAAACTATGTTTTCTGTTTTACATTTTAAGCAAGATAAAAACAAGGTGCATGCTTTGAATGCTGAAATGATATTAAATAAAGAGGTTTTACAGTCGATAATTGTAAGGCCTACTAAAATTTTAGATACTTTTTTAGGTATATTTGACAGCCATTATAATATGCTAAACACAATCGTAAGTAATAAAATTGAAAAGATAAAAGAATATTTTAGGGAAGAATAATCTTGCTTTTTTGACCTGCGTTAATTACTGTAGTCTCTTCAAATTTCTTTATACCTTTTGCTTCGTGGATGTGGCCACATATTAGGTATCTTGGCTTTGCTAATTTTATGTATTTTAGTATTATTTTACTTCCTAAATGCTTTTTAATCGGCATTGCTAAATCTAATATTTTGTAAGGTGGGCTATGAGTTAGTAGAATGTCTAATTCTTTGGTTTTATTCAAAAATTTAATATCTCTATCTTTGTTAGAATAGTTTAATCCTGCGATTTTTAAACCTTTAAACCTTACTACTATTTTATGTATTACTTTAATGTTTTTAAATTTCTTAATCTCTCTTTCTAAGGAATTCAACTTAAACTTGAATTTTTTATTTAATTCTTTAACATCTTTATCCAGAAGGTCTGCATTTCCAAATATTAATAATACTGGAATATTTGTTTTTCCTAAAGAATTTATAACTTCAATTGAACTATTTATTGTTTGCTCATAAGCTTCTTTTATTTCTTTTTTAGGAAGTATTTTGTGCCAGTTTAAATCATTTAATGTATATTTAAAGAAATATTCTCTTATTAAATCTGCATTACCTAAGTCTCCTGTACAGAGTATTAAATCTGCTTTGCTTGATTTAGGTATTTTACCATGTGGGTCTCCAAGTATTAGTATTCTCATTTTAATTTTTCTTAGAAGGTTTCTTTAGTTTTTTTACAGTTTCTTTAAAAGCTTCTATCTGCCTGTCTGTCAGGCTGTTATACCTTATGTAACCTAATTTTATCTTTCTCAAAAATGAATTTTCTTTGTAATACTCTTCTGGGATATCAAACATTTCTCTCATCTTCGGGTCTTGAATTGCAACAGAACTTTCTTTTTTTGTGCAATCATAACAGGTAACAAATCTGTCTTTCCAAGAAGCTGGAACATAGTTCTTTTTGCATCTATAACACAGTTTTTTGTAGCTTGCCATAATCTGATGTTTAGTTTCTTTATTTTATTGCCCCATCCGAGAAGATCCATTGCAGTACAAATCACAATCCAATTATCTGCTTGTTATCGACAATAAAGCATAACTCCTTTATATAGATTATTATTCTCTGCACTACACATTTACCTCCTCGATAAACAGCCAAATCTGTTATCAAAAACAGAAATACTTATTCTGACATGAAAACAGAGAAGTGGTGAATGTGGAGAAAAGTGGAGAACCTGTCGGCTATGAGGCTTCTATTTGGCATGAGATTCAGGAATCTGTAAATGAATGGGAGTCTGAGAGTGCGAAGTTTACCATCGAGATCCATAAGGAGTGGTTTGAAGCTTTGGAAAGTTTAACTGAGTGGATGTTAAATGGTTCTAAAACATCGCCAGAAGAAGCTTTGGAAATAGCTATTTTCTCGCAGATTAAGGAACAGCTTTAAGGCTCAATTCTTTTGATCTCTAATCCATTAAAATCTTTGTCATAAGAGCAAATAGCAGAAGTGTTGTGGAGTAATGCGACTGTGAAGTGAATGAGGTCGTTTATCTTCAGATGATATCTCTGTGCTCTTTTTAGTGCTTCAAAAAATACATAGCTGTCAATGGAAACTATATCAAGGCTGTTGAAGGTAAGAAGCTTTTTTACAATTTCAATTGCTTTCTCATTGCCTTTATACTTGCATATGACGTGGTAAGTTTCTGCCATTACAAAGTAATCAGTAATGGCATTGGTTTTTCCCTGCTCTAACTGGTCTAAAAGCTCTCTTGTCTTGCTATTCTTTTTCTTATCCAGTATTACAAAAGCATTGACAAAGACATCAGAGTCAATGAAGCATGTTCTCTCTCTCATATTCTTCTTCCAGCTCTTTTATTGATTTATTTGTCTTGTTTTTTATAGCATCACATTCTGCAAAAAGCACCTTCAGTGGGCGCTCCTTAACGGGCTTTATAGTAATTTTCTTTTCCTTATTATTTAGCTCTATATCAAGAATGGTAGTTTCATCTATTTCAAGCTCGTTTCTGTATTTTGCAGGTATGGTTACTTGTTGCCCTTTTGTTAGCCTTGTTAACATTTTAATTTCCTCATTAAATCATTATACATGAGGTAATTAGTTCATATATTTAAACTTTTCGCAATTGATAGTGCCTCTAATAACCCCCTATTTTTTAGACATGCTTAGATAGAAGAAAGGTTTAAATAGATAAAGATATTCCAAAAGATATTAGGGATGATATTATGGGATAATAATGCTAGGCATAACATATAATGGAAAAAGGATTGAGCCGACCTTGAGTGCAAGCAGAGAATTGGCAAAGGAATGCAAAGACCTTTATGATGTCCTGAAAATATTAGAGGAAGGCTATGATTGCAGTGCATCAAAGAGAAAAACAGATATCATTGAAAGATGCTTGAAAAGAAGAGAGAAGGAATACAAGGTTGTGCTGGCAGAAACAGAAGTAACTTATCCCGATGGATATACCGAAAATGTGCTAAGATTGATTCACTTCGGAAAAATCACATATAAGAAAGAGCGGAGGAAATGAAAATGGAAAGAGATTTATGGAATGCAACACATACGTGTACCAGATGTAATTCTTTGATGAAAAAAAAGAATCTAATAATCGAAGGAGTAAGTGTAAGGGGTTGGGAATGTATGAAATGCAAAGATACAGTTCTTCACCCAGAAGATGCACAAAGAATGTTGCTGCTCAGTAAACTGAAGAAAGGTCTTCCAGTAAAAATAGGAGAACTTGGCGAAAGCCTTATTGTCAGAATCCCAAAAGAGATGGCAGAGCTTTACAGGTTATCTAAAGGAGAAAAGGTTGTTATGAAGGCAGAAGATGAGAAAAAGATTGAGCTTGATATTTCTGCTTGAAAAATCTAATATAAAATAAAAGGTGATTCAAGATTTTACTTCATATTAAATTTGGCTTTCGCTCTTTGGATGACGCTTTAGATTTTTATGAGAAAGCAGAATGTAGCCATATTGCCAGAGCTTCATATTATGGAGATGGTGCTGATGAAGAAATTTTCTATGCGAATAAGCCAGAAGAATATAAGGGAGATCCTGATACTGGCATGGATATTTACAATATAGCTCGCTCTTATTCAAGCTTTATTGATGGCTCTGTTGAAGCTCCTGATGAAGAGTTTAGCTATATTCCTGGATTTAGGATTATAAAAAGAAAATAAAAGGCCATCTCCTCGTCGAGAAGACAGCCTTTCCAATAGTTAGGGCATACTTTCAGAATGTGAAGTTGACTTCTAATGAACCTGTTTCTGGAACTGTTACTTCACGAGTAACACCTAGTTCTTCTCCAGCTTGAAAGACTGCGATAGTCCATGCCCCTGGAGGAAGAATTTCCAGGATATATTTTCCGTTGACATCTGCTATAACAGGATTGATATAGGCTATTCTATATTGCAGAGTTTCACCATTAGATAAAACTATTTCTAAGGTATATTTTCCTTCATCTAAAGGTTCAGGCAATTCTGATGTCGGTTGATATGCAAATAAGAGTTGAATCCTATTAGATTCCACTGATAATCCAAAGGTTTTAGACCCTGGTATACCCTGGATTTGTTGTCTTCTATCATTATAAACTACTGCGCTTCTTATTGCTTGACTTGTTGATTCTAACACAAACCTATCATTGATACCATCACCATTGGGAGAAGTAACAGTCTGATTCAGAGTTATGCCTTTCGTATTCCTGGGCTGAGAAATTTGAGCTACTCTAAGTAATCCTCTGCGGTAACCCTCCTGTGTTTCTGGGTCTTCTAAATCTAAATAGCCAGAGAAAGGATCTGGTCTGCCAAAATCTGTAGGTAAAGGAAATGTGATTGTAGCCTTAGCTATACCATTACCTCTACTGTCTGTTGCAGTTCCATAGATACCTATTAATGGTACAAGTGAAGTGTTTAGCTCTGGATGGTTTTTCTCATACATGCTTTTATAGATTTCTGCTTCCTGCATTGTGTCAAACAATCTCAATTCTAGATCATCAAAAACTGCCTGAGTTCCGTCTGAAGGATCACCTCCCATTTCTGCCTGCTGGAGAAAGAATCTTATTATTGAAGCATTTGATTGAAGTTGGAAAATTCCACTAATTGTTTGCCAGGTTCTTGATGATGCTGTGTGAAGCATTTTTTGACCTTGCAGGTAATTTAAAATCCTTCCTGATTCATCTTCTTCATAAGCATAAAGAGAAGGATGTCTTGTGATAGAGCTTTGAACTGCTTTCTCTACCCAAGAATAACCAATCAGCAAGAGGTATTTGTTGCCTGATTGAGATGGGAGTTTTACATCTTGGGAAATGTAAGAGGAAGGTGTTTCTTTTTGAGCTATGTAAAAGACTTTGTTGTTGTCAATTGTAGTTACTCCAGTTTCGCCAAAGAATGTCCATCCTCTCTCATTATCATTTGCTGAAGAATTGATAAGAGGCAGCTTAGTTCCAGTAGGTATTTTTACTGGTACAAGCTCGCTTGCTCCAGTTGCTGGGCTGGTTGTGACTACTAATCCCCTCGGATTTGTTCTCCCTACCAATGTGTCTTGAAGAGGTGGCCTATTATAATCTCCCCCAGCCTTATTTTTTGAGATTACTAGCTTAGAGCTAGGGGCTCGTGACTCATTTTGAGAGGACATGGGATCTTTGTCGTTGCAGCCAACTGCTACGAGAGCGAAAATGCTCGCTATGGCAGAGAGCTTCTTGGTAAGCATGGTAGACTCCTCTCGGGGAAGGGGGGGTTATATAATGAATTGCCTAGGAGACAAGAGCGGTCTTTCTGGACTAATCTAAGTCAATCATAAATATATAGTCCAAAAAACATATTGTCAAGTAAAATTTCTGTTTTAGCCTAATCTCTCCTCTGAAATTTCGCCTATACTGGAAACAGTTGAGGAGGAGAGGGTTTATGGCAGACTTTTTAGAGCTGGTAGGATCTAAGATTCGAGGATATAGGAAGGCTGCTGGATTGACTCAGGCAATGCTGGCAGGCCAGGCTCAATTGCATACCACATACATAAGTGATATTGAGAGGGGAGCTGCAAGAAGTCTTTCTATTGTGACTCTGCAGGAGATTGCCAGGGTCTTGAAGGTGAATGTTGCTGAGTTGGTTCATGTT
>Ga0209542_10005592_pt1 | contig 24960 bp, 28 predicted proteins | sample RifCSPhighO2_01_FD_184028 | JGI IMG/M metagenome (GOLD analysis project Ga0209542, IMG submission 184028) | Soil microbial communities from Rifle, Colorado - Rifle CSP2_plank highO2_0.1 (SPAdes) (version 2) | ecosystem: Environmental > Terrestrial > Deep subsurface > Rock core/Sediment ...
TATGCTTCCACAATGGTAACTCCTTTAGTGGAAGCATACGCAATAGCATCGAGCAAAGTCTGGGAAGAAGGACCGCCCAAACTAAGATTAATGACTTTCGCTCCGTTGTCTGCGGCAAACCTAATTCCTTTGGCGATGTTGGCATGCGTGCCCGATCCATACCGATTAAGAACTTTCACCGGCATCAAGCATGAGCCAAACGCCACACCCGCAACCCCAATTCCATTGTTGGTGCTTTGAGCCACCGTGCCTGCCACATGAGTTCCATGGCTATTGTCGTCATTGGGATGCGTATCGTTTTCCACATAGTCATACCCTGGCACAAAACACGTTGCCGCGAGATCCGGAGCTATATAATAGCGCTTTCCGTTTTTTGAGTTCCGATACGTTTCATAGGCAATACCCGTATCAATAACAGCCACGGTTACTCCCGATCCATTCGAAACATCCCACGCGGCTTCCCCGTGAATGCCTCCGTATACCGAATTATCCATATTCCATTGATAGGGATAATAAGGGTCGCTGGGAACCATAAAAGCATAGGCAAGGTAGTTTGGCTCGGCATACTCTACGTCGCCACGCGCCTCGAATTCTCTTGCGGCATCTCTCGGTGATCTGCCTGCAGAAAGCTTTTCAACTTGAAACGGCTCGCTGTCCCCCTTGTATTTCACAATAAGTTCATCTGAAACATACGTTTCGCCAGACCCTCTTTCTGCTCTTGGCTGCCTATCTTCGACTTCGATCCGATCATCCTCTCTTGAAAATGCTCCGAAAGGAATTGAGCCGAGAATAAAGGCGAAAAGCACGAAAACTCCGCTATAATGTGAGATGTTTTTCATATAAGTAAAGCATACACTCTTCTGTCCTAGGCTGTCAACCCCTAAAAACTTACAACTCCTTTATCCATATTGCGGACAAAGTATTCTTCAAGTTTGTCAGGACCGCCCACGTACGAGGCAAACAAACGGTTCCACAAAGCCTCTTGCTGATGATAGGACAATGCAATAGCTTTCCCTTCTGCCCTATGGGCGAGCATCATGGCGTTGTCTTCTAAATCAAAACTCACCAGCTCTTTGGAAAAGAATCCCGCGACAGACCAGAGTTTATTCCAAAACTCAAGATCGATTTCTTCGTGCTGTTCTCCAAACTTCACTAAATCTTGCTCTGCTTTTCTCCAGTGCATAGCTTCGGGATTCACATGGGGCACGAACAACCTCGGATCTTTCGGATTCTCTTTCCATAAATACCTCTGGATGATAAGCCAGGTATTTCCTATTGCCTGCGTTGCTTCCGGCACGTCTCCTCGTAGGAGAGAAATAAACTTTTGATTAAAATCGGGAAGCTTCGCGTATCGCTGGAACAGCTTGCTGTAAAACGCGATCTCATGAAAATAATGCAATAAAAGAGCGAAATCCCGCACAAACTTTCCAGCCCCGGATTGAGCGATAGGGTTTAAAAAAATAACGCCAAATTCCTTTAAGTGGCTTACGTTATGGTGTTTCTTTGCGACGTACTTTTTCGCTACCTCCTCCCATTGGGGGCCCAAAACTTTGAGTTCGATCGGCCGGCGCTCAAAGTCCTTGGGAGTAAATTTCGTATAGGCAACCTCAAAGGTTTTATGCATCCACGCGTCGGTTTCTGTAAACCGCAAGGCGCTGAAAATTTCCGTGATATCTTCTTTTGCGAGCAATTCTTCTATATCTTTATATCCTAAGTAATCTAGTAGCGCTTCTGGCTTGCGTTCGCGCAAAATCTGCTCGCCGTATTCTTTTTTCAAGAAAAACCCTTCATTTTCTGTGGCAATCCCTCGCGCCGCATTGGCAACTTTCTGGAAGTCGATATTGTTTCTGTCGATCTCTAAAAATTCATACAGCTGATTGTCTCCCTCCTCTGCCTTTTTCGTGAGCGCATTCCGTACTTCTTCGGCCGCAGCATCCTCCCCCAAACCCAATTCCACCAGCGTTTTTCGTATTAATTCTTCATTCTCCTTCTCAACTTTCTCCAACGCAGGCTCAAACCCCTTTTCGGCCATCGCTCTTTCCAACTCCTCTAATTTTTCTTTGGGTATTCCCAAAATCTCCGCTAGTTTTTCCATAAATCTCTATTTCTTTGTATTTATATAAGTAAGGCTAAGCCTTACTCCTCCTTTATTAAATTATTACGTAATTCCAGCGGCCGCTCCAATCGCGTAACTTTTCATTTCATCACTCCACAAACCGAAACGTAGAGAGAATTTGATGAAATTTGCTATGCTATTTGATGATAAAACGAAAGTTAATATCGGGAACATCTGTTACGACACTCCTGGCCTTGAAAAGAACAGTGCCATTCCCCCTAAAGTCATACCCATCTCCTGTACAATTATCTCCTATTGGTCCAACGTGAATTCCTCCACACGCCTCTTCCCAATTTGAAACATATCCTAATCCCGCATCGTTCTCTGCAATAAATTCTCTTTCTGATCTAGGATATAAGTCTTCCGGCAAAGTTATACAGCCTCTACTCGTTTTTTCGGTTATTTCGAGAACACCCTCTATAGGTTTACGGTCAGTGTTTACTACTCCATAATCTTCTACCTGCGGTACAATGGAGTCCAAAAGCGATAAGTTATCTATACAAGATTTAATTTTACTTTGCCAGGTGGAAGTATCACTGCCTTGCATTGTTTCTTCTGGTATAGAGGGAGACGATTTTTTCTCGTCTTCAAGAAAACGTGCCTCATGCGGATCGCCAAGATAAAGATCGGAAAATGGAAGGCGATTCGTTCTTGCAATGTAGTCATATATGAAATTCTGCCACAGGAAAAGGCCGCCAAGGGCAAAGATGCCGACAACGACTACGACTGTTCCGATAATCAGCCATTTGGTCATAGAACTACTTGCTTTATCTTCAACTTGCCGTATTTGGCGGGAGAGTCGCCCCGCTTTAACAGACCATTGCTAGCACCCCATTGCGTGAGCACGCCCGTGGAATTTGCCGAGGCAAATTGTATGGCAGATTCAATATCGTTTGGTTTCTGCATTAGGGCCGCGACAAATCCAGAACCAAACGCGTCGCCAGCTCCTGTGCGGTCAATAATTTTCTTTAGGGGAAGCACGCCGGCGGACCAAAGCGCTTTGCCATCAGAAACTTCCACGCCATCTTTTCCTTTCGTCATTATCACCAAACCATGCACCAAATCGTCCAACTTTTTGAAAATCTCTTTTTTCTTTTGATAGGGAATTCCTGTAATCATCGAGGCTTCTTCTTGATTCACAATAAAGACGTCTGCAAAGCTCATTAGCTGGCGCAGCTCCTGCTTCTTCTCGAATTGGGTGCTTCCCGGATTCCACGCGATTTTTATTCCTCGATCCTTTGCTTCTTTCAAAAGCCGCGGTAATACCTTATGGCTATCCCCTGCCATATGATTTATATATAGCCATTTGGCCTGCAACTGACTCCAAGGAACGTTTGATTCTGCCAAATGCCATGATGCACCCTTATACCGAAACACGGTTCGAGATCCGTCGGGCAAAGAAAGAATAAATGAGAACGACGTGGCGTGCTCTTTGTCTATCGAAAAGAAATCGCAATGAATTCCCTGCTTTTCGCTCTTTTCGCGAATATCTTGGCCTTCGGGATCCGCCCCTATCTGCGTGATTGCCGCCACTTGAAATCCTTGATTCGCGAATGTTACTGCGGTATTGATTGCTCCACCGCCAACGGAAAAATTCACCTCGTCTAGATTCAGCTTCGAACCCAAAGAAAAACACGCGGCTTCCCCCACCGCGAATTTTTTATCTCTTATGGTTTTTATATCTTTCGTGCGGGCAAATATATCCCGCACCGCCGACCCTATGGTAATAACATCAAACATACTATTTCTTTTTCAAAAATTTCAGCAGTATTTCTTGCGTTCCTTCTTTGTCGAGCTTGTATTTCTTCCACAAGTCTTTGGGCGTGCCGGATTCGGTAAATTGATCATACACGCCGTGCAATTTCATTGGCACGGGATGATTTTGCGACAAGAATTCTGCCACGGCGCTGCCCATGCCGCCCACGATATTGTGATCTTCCGCGCAAAACACGCGGCCAGTCTTTTTCGCGGACTTCAAAATGGTTTTCTCGTCGAGCGGCTTTATCGTATGCAAGTTGATCACCTCAATGGAAATCTTGCCCTTTAATTCCTCCGCGATCTGCAAAAGCCAATACACCATATACCCATGGGCAATGGCAGTCACGTCGGTGCCCTCTCGGAGCACTTGCGCTTTGCCAACTTCAAACGGTGTTTTCTCCGTGGTGAAATTCGGCGTTCCTTCGCGCACGCCGCGAAGATATACCGGGCCCTTCAGATCATATGAGGCTTTCACTGCTTTTCGCGCCTGCTCATAATCCGCGGGCGCTATCACGGTAAAATTCGGCAAGCATCGCGTAATCGAAATGTCTTCGGTCATTTGATGGGTAGGGCCGTCTTGCCCGGTTGCCAAGCCCGCGTGCGATGAGACAAACACCACATGATTTTCGGGATAGGCAATCATCGTGCGAATCGGTTCCCACGGCCTGCCGAGCAAAAACGCGGCATAGGTTACCACATATGGGACTTTCCCTTCGTATGCCAAACCCGCAGCCACGCCAGCCAAATTCTGCTCTGCCACACCAACCTGAATAGTACGCGCCGGAAATTTCTCGGCAAAAAAATGCGCACGCGAAGACTCCATCGTGTCTGCCACCAACACCACCATGTCTTTTTTCTCCGCGCCCAACTCTGCCATACCTTGGCCCAACCCGTCTCGTATCTTTTTTATTTCCGCATTATCAAGATTCATGCTGTAATTCTCCTAACGCTTTTTTCGCTTGTTCTTTGTTTGGCGTAGCTCCATGCCATTTGTAATCGTACTCCATAAATGAAACTCCTTTGCCAGGAACCGTATGGGCAATAATGCACACCGGTTTTTCGGTAATTGCTTTTGCTTCTTCTAACGTTGAAATAATCTCTTCCATGTCGTGAGCGTTCATGTCAATAACGTGCCAGCCAAACGCTTCATATTTCTCTCGCAAGGGATCCAACGGCATAATATCTTCGGTGTTGCCGTCTATTTGGATGTTGTTTCGATCGATAATCGCAGTGAGATTGCTTAAACGGTATTTTGCCGCAAACATCGCGGCCTCCCATGTCATGCCTTCTTGCTGTTCGCCATCAGACATCAAACACCAAATGTGATAGTCGCGGTCTTTGCCGTCGAGTTTCGCGGACATGGCAAACCCGCAGGCTTGCGAAAGGCCTTCCCCAAGTGGACCAGATGAAGTTTCGAGCGCGGGAATCTTATGCACCGAAGGATGACCCTCAAGAATCGAGCCGATCTTGCGCAAAGTGAGCAAATGTTTTTTGTCGATATACCCCGCGTGCATCATAGCTACATAGCGTACCGGCACGATATGGCCATTCGATAAAATCAAACGGTCACGCTCTGACCATTTAGGCCGCTTAGGATCGTGCTTGAGCACGCGAAAATACAATGCTGTAAAAATATCCGCCATGCCCAAAGGCCCGCCCGAATGCCCAGACCCCGAGGCCTCTAACATTCGAATAATATCCTGCCTTATCTCGCTTGCCTTTTTCTCGAGTTCTTTGATCGAAAGCTCCTTTCGCATGTTTTCCTATCTTACCAAATTATTCCAAAAACCGAAACGTGGCGAGGATTTGATTACATAGTTGCAATACCAATGGGTCAAAATAGAAAGCACAAGTCGCATACAGTCTCCTACCATCAAAATCAAAATAGATCGCATCCACACTATCCTTTGCTGTTTCATAAGAAAAGATACGAGCAGGATGCACACTCCAAGCTCTTATCTCAATGTCCTGAAAACCCAAGTTATCTATACTTATCCCTGGCCATTCAATCAAACCATCGTATTTTTTATCTCGAAGACTGATACTAAAATAACGAGTTGATTCTCCACTATTTTTTAATACTTCCCATTCACGAGGATACTTCACCTCAAATCCAAACTCATCGTTGCGGTAGATTTGCCAGCCGGATGTACCGCTTGCTGATTTCTGATCATTTCCTGCGCTGTCTATAAGAGAAATATCTTGAGGGGGAAAGAAATCACCAAGAAATATTCGCTGCTCAAAAGGAAAACCAAGAAACCAACCTCTTCCTGGACAGGTTTTTTCATAGTTCTTACATATTTCGTAGGGATTTTGATAATATACTGCAATAAATTTTGTAGCTAATAAAAACGCTACGAGTAGAATAAGAATAAAACTAAGCGTTCCCCGCTTCATCCAATTTCGTTTTTGAACTGAATCTTGAAACATATTGCATCTTTACCTATTTTCAGCGGCCGCTGAAATCAGGGTACTTTTACTATTTCCTCCAGATGTCGCAAGGCCGCGACGGGATCTGAAGATTTCATTATGGCGCTGCCGACGCCGGCGTAATCCGCGCCAGCTTCAAACACGCTCTTGATATTTTTCTCGTTGATGCCGCCATCCAGACCAATGAGAATATCCGGCTTTAATCCCCGAATTTCTGGAATCTTTTTCAAAACATCGGGAATAAACTCCTGCGCTTGAAAACCAGGATTCACGCTCATCAAAAGTACCGCGTCGAGCTTTTGTATATAGGGCGCGAGCTTCGAAACTGGCGTAGCCGGATTCAAGGCAATCGCCTTTTGAAAACCATGCTCTTCCATTTTTTGCAGGATCGCCTCCGGATCATCTGCCGCTTCCAAGTGAAAGATAACTCGCTTGGCTCCAATCCCCTTGCAATCCTCAAGGTACTTTTCGGGATGTTCCACCATCAAATGAATTTCCAAATTAAAAAACTGACTCGCCTCCCCGAGTTCAAATAAATTCACCGAGGTATTCGGCACGAACTTGCCGTCCATAATATCAATCTGCACCCAGCTAGCCTCTCCTTTTAAAACCCTTAACCCCTCAATGAGTTCCACAGGATCTGCGGTCAAAATTGCGGGAACTACTTTTTGCATGCCGCTAGGAATTTTCTTGCTCAAACTTACTAATTTTATCGATCCTTCTTTCGTGGCGGCCGCCTTCAAAAGGAGTTTCAAGCCACAATCTCACTGCTTCTTTGGCCTGATCTGGCGTGAGAAATCGAGCTCCAAGCGAAAGAATGTTTGCATTGTTATGCGTTCGCGAAAGTTTCACAATATCCAAAGCCCCACCGTAATACACCGCTGCCCGTATTCCCTGTATCTTATTGGCGGCAATCGCTTCACCCTGGCCTGAACCGCCGAAAATAATCCCCCGATTGTTCTTTAGATCTTGTGCGACTTTTTGCGCCGCGAGAATAACAAAATCGGGATAGTCATCATCAGAGTCAAGACCAAAAGCTCCTTTATCCGCTACCTCCGTGCCAAACTCTCCAAGATATTCCTTGATTTTCTCTTTTAACGCGAATCCCGCATGATCGCTTGCCAAATAAATCATATATGTGTATTATACAGGCAAAATTCAGAAGGGCAAACAGGAGCACAAAAGAAAATCCACCGAGGCCGCATTCGCAGCCAAGGTGGATTGTTTTTTTGAGTACTAGGAAGTACTCCAGGTGATAACATCACCCTCCTTGAGGAGGTAATCAAGGCCTACTGAACCAAGAATCTCTTTCCCGTTCACTCGATAGTACATGTTTGGGATATGCTCAATGACGGGGAGAAATCGCTTGGTCCTTTCCTCTCCCTCCATAACAACATAGAGCCCGCCCCAGGTTGTGGCATCGAACACTGTGGAGGATTCGGGAATATGAAGAAGGTTTTTGCGCATTACCCCCTTTGCAAGGTCCAAGACAAGCTCCACAGTTATCAGTTCCTTTTGAGGTTTGGGAAGTGAAACACGGCCTCCCGCTAAAACAGATCCTCCTGCCGCGAGCGCCAACAGTACAAACGTTCTTCTCGATAACCTCATCTTGAGCCCTCCAAAAAAATTAAGGTGCCAAGGAAACGAGCAAACGAGGCGTTACTCTGGGCGCTCGCTTGTGCGCTTCCACAAAACCTTGTCGCCGTCTTTCAGTTCATATTGACCAGCACCCACTTGAGAATACTCCCCATTCACCCAAAACTGCCAATAGGAATTGTTGGTGTTTTCCACGCCGTGAATCGCCTCGATAAACACGCCCAGGCCAGGAAAATTGCGCTTTTCAATCGTAATGCCGTTTTGGCGTTCCAAGATATCCAGCACATCAAGAACCGTATCTCCCCGCCCTGCCAACTTCCCAGGGAACGACTGCTCGTCTCCATTCCCATAATCAATCTCGAGATCAACCAGAATCTCTTCTCTCTCGGCCTGGGTGCCGGTTGGAGCGTACCCCATGTCCGCGAGCGAAACGCCAAGAAGCACTCCGAACGCGAGCACTCCGAACAATACCGTGAATAGTTTCAGTGTTTTTCGAAATTGAAGATCCATAGCCGCGCAATATCTGCTAAATACCAAAGAAGAATCAAGGTGGAAAAAATCATCCCAGCTCCAAAGAACTGATGGAAACCGAGAAACCCTCCGAAAGCCTCACTTACACCAGCCAAAAATTTTGTGCTATCGTTCTGCGCTTCTATATAAAAGGGAATCTTTACGCCCGTGCCGGTTGTAAATCCTTCCGGCGAAGTTTTTGTGGAAACTACTTTCACCAATCCTTCAGCCATGCCTCTTGGCTCTTCAAATACAACCAGCACACGTGTGCGCGCCCCGGCATCTATAGAGAATCTCCCGGGCGAGGCAGAGACAACAGTGTTTTCATCCTTCTCAAACGTTATTTCAAAGTTTTCAGTTTCAGACGACAAATTCGTAACAGTCAGGGGTATCGTATACGGCCACTCAACATTTTGCCCAATCTCAATACTTGAAGGGCTTACGCCAATCCCGCGTTCTTGAGCCATCACGCTTCCCACGCAGGACATCAAAACAAATACCGAAATGCCGAATGCCGTATACCACATGCTATTGTGCCGTACCCCAGAAGATCAACGTTCCCTGCCTTTGGCCGAAAGAATTAAACCCCGACGGCAAAGACAACTGCAAGCCTACATTTTTCTGCGCTCCTGCCGAAAGCAGTGTTTCAAACAAATTCCAAATCACGCTTTCGATCTTCAAGAAGTTGAACACTGCGTTTCCCGTAATCTCTGCCTGTAGGTTCAGATTTTTCTGCCCCTCATTTTTCAAGGTAACCTGGCCCATGGCAGAACTTCCCGGAACCAGTTTTCCAAAATTTACCGAAGAAGAACTTACCGTAAAAGCGATGTCGGGCGTGCCGCCTCCACCGCTTCCGCTTGGTACAATTTCCACCGCGAGATCTACAGAATCCGACACATCACCGAGTGCGGGAGGCGGGTCGTCAGACTCGCCATAGTACCAAAGAACATATTCTCCTCCAGAAAGAGCGAAATCCGCGGCGCCCACATTTGGCAGAACGCCGTCCACGCGATACAGCCATCCTTTCAACCCTTCCGAAGCGTCGTTGTTGATACGCGATAAAAACTTTCCGAAAGAGAAATCTTTAATTTCATAGGTATAAGCGCAGTCGCTTGCCGCCAACACCACCACTTCCATCGCGGTTGCGGCTTTCACCCCTCCTTTGCAAATTTCTCCAGACGAACCTACGATTCTGTAAAACACAGTGGAGTCACTAGAATTTCCTCCGCCGCTTGATGCAACAGGAAAACTTTTCCCGCTCAAGGCAATCACCGCGTCTGCGGTGGCTCCTTTGTTGTTGAAATCCGCGGGAGGCTGCATCCACCAAAACCCGCCATCTGAATCTTGCAGGGAAAGCAGATGGCCAACTGGATTATTGCTTGCCTCGCCGGCAGGCGGGCCATTCTTTGTCCACGACGTAGAGTTTTCTCCCAGCTTATTGATCGCCATGATAACCCACGCGTCGCTGTTTCCATCAGAATCAGTACCGAATGGGCTCACGGGATCATAGGGAAATCCGCCGTCGGTGTTCTGCGCACCTTTCAAATACGCAATTGCTTTTTGAATGGCACCTTCGCTCCTCGCTATCCCAGTTTCGAGCAGCACCATAATTGCCACCGCGGTATCATTGGTATCGCTCGTGCCGCCCGTGTTCCATGCCCAGCCGCCGTCCGCGTTTTGATTCGCAAGAATAAATGCTTTTGAGTTTTGGATCACAGAATCGCTCGATTGCACACCGGCCGCCGAGAGAGCGAGAATTCCCCAGATGTCATCATTCACCTGGCTGGCAGAACCTAACTGCGTGCTGTCGGTAAAACTTTTGAGTTTGGCAACGAAATCTTGCGCAGGGTACGTGCTTGGATTCTCCCCGGCAGCAACAATTGCCATGATTGGCTTTGCGTATTCGATGGCTGTCGTACCCGTAAAACTTTTGAGATATGAAACGTCGACGGTTTCTCCAGTCGCCACAAGCGCCATTGTTTTGGTGGCCTCATTTCCTTGAGTTTTGAGATACGCCACTGCTTTTGCTACGGCATCGCTTGTTGTATCTGCTTTGGCATAGCTAAAAAGAACTCCTGCTAACACAACACCGATAAGAATTTTTTTCATACAAACAAAAATGCTCTAGGGAGAGCATACACGTATTTCAAGTTCGCATATCGAACATGAATGGTGAAAAGCAATCCCCTCCCGCGAGGGATATAAACTTTATTAGTATGGATGGTCATCGAGTCGACCGGGCTGGTTACCGTTCCGGGGGAGCCAGATACAATGCTGTATCTGGTCAGGCGCCGCATGGTGCCTGACGTGGGCCTTATTACCCAACTTCCTCTCAATGATCACCGTTTTCGACGAACTTTACCTCGCCAACTTGGCGGGTCGTAATTATTTTTACCTTTTCGCAAAACCTTCGTCAAGCATACAACCCCTAGTCTTCTGTGGATTTCTCCAAAATTGCCATATCCTGCCGCGCCATAATAGTCTTTATCAATAACCAACAACGAGTTTGCTCTACACTATAAAAACAGAGAGATGAAACACCAAAGCAACAAAAAAACAAATTATACCGACAATAAAAACAGTATACCTTCCTCTGCTCACTATATAATCTAAAACATACTTACTTATCGCATACTTTTCATCAAGAGGTCTACTGAAAGATTTCAAACCCACTTCCTTTAGTCTACGTGTCCAAAGTTCAGCGATTATCTCGTCCAAAAAGTCAGCATCTTCAAGTTTGAATTCTGTCCTTACCTCCCTCATCTGTTGATTAGAAGCCTTGAGTATTTCCCCAAGCTTTTCCGAAAGTGCCTCCGTCGCACCTCTAAGTTTTCCAATTTTGTAGAATAGATCTTTTAACTGTTCCATTTCCTTAGTATGAATACGATTCACTTCTGCCACGTTTACATCGTAAAGATGTTGGCGTTTGGCATGTCGATAGCGATGCCAGAGAGAAAATAAGAAAGATGAAAGAAAGAAAAAAATAGCGCTCAAAGAAAATACGGCCACTAATGATGCCACCGGCCTACTGAGCGAAAAAAATACTATAAACCCCGCAATAAAGGTTATATCGGCTGAGATTAAATAACTATCAATTTTCTCTTGTTCCTCGGAAATTGTACTTGTAACCATACTATTTGCACCATACTCCAAAAGCAGGCAAAAGAAAAGCCCTTGTCGCTAATAAAAGCGACCGCTTGCATTAATGACATGCTGACATTTACGGCACCTGCCAGAAAATTCAACAAAGCAGGGAAAAGAAAAGCCCCGACGATTACTTTTGTCGGAGCTCATAAAGGCGGTATATCCTTTGGCCATCGTCGCTCGTTCGCTTACCGAGAACTTTGAAACTGAAGCGGCAAGCCTTTGCGGTATCTTCAAAAAACTTCAGCTCTCCCCATTCAGCAAAAGGAACAAGTAGCCTTCCATTGTCCTTTAGGTAGTCGGGCGCCGCAGAGAACAGACTCGTCACAAATCGATGCGCTCCATAGAACGCATACTCTAAAGGATCTCCGATCTCGCCCTCAAACTCAAGATAAGGGCCATTGGCCACGATGAGGTCAAACTCTTCCCTCGGGACATTCGAGAACAAATCACTCTGCATCGCTACCATAGGAAGGCGGAACCGCTTGAAATTCTTGTCCGCATTCTCCACAGCTTTCGGGTTGATATCAACCGCGATGCCAGAAGCTCCTTGTAATCCCGCGATGACCGAGATCGTACCACAGCCAGTTGTAAGATCGAGGACATTCTCACCCGCAGACACAACTATGTAATCCGCGAGAAGTCTCGAATCGGTTGTCGGCGGGAACACGCCCGGATCCACAACAAGCTCAATACCCTTGATCTGCACCCTATAAGGTTCTGTTTTCGCCTGAAGAGCTTCCAAAAAGGCCCTCTGGTGCGCTCTGACATTTTCCATAAAGCTCTCCAGCTCACGAAGATTCTATTTGCACCATACTCCAAAAGCGGAAAATTCTCAAGAGAAATAAAAGGCCTACGCTGGTTGCCGCGTAGGCTTACTGGGTTCCTTAGTGAATTGGTGAGCATGATACTCCCCTTCAATGCCTCGAAAACGCAGGAACAAGGAAGTCCTTCCCCTCTCTTCCCTTTGACCAATGAGAGAAATAGTATACCGCCCACTGGGAAGCATGTGTTTCCTATCAACAGACTTTAGGTTATGAATGAATGGACGTACGAGATCTCCAACTTTGAAGGAATCTGACTCGTTCAACATAAAAAGAACCTCCTCCAACTCGTGTCCTATACTATACCAATTTCCGCCTGAAGAGCAAGACGAACGCGATGCCGCTGAGAACAACCGCGGCATATACGTCCAAAATCATCCAATAACTATATGGAATGCCGCGGAACGCGCCGAGAATAATGGCAGAGCTCCACGACACTACCGAAACCACTCCGCTTACCAAAAGCAAGGGGTTGGATTCGATATACTCGCCTATTGGCATTTCGCCTTCGCGAACCGCTTTTCTAAACTTTGAGATGAATTTGAGGTGCAGTAGAATGCCATTCGCGATAATGATGGCAACGATAGTAATTTTTGCGAGAAACTTCGATGAGGCAAGATATTTATCGGTATCGAGCGAAAAAAGAAGAACCCCCGAGACAACCAACACAGCCAGGCCGATCCATACCATTTTCGATCCCATCTCCATAAAACCGAATTCCGTGCTCGAAAGTTTGCCGTCTTTTACTGACTTGAAAAATATTAAATCGCTCGCGAAAGCGCCGCCGGCACCGATCGCGATCCCAAATAAGTGCAGAATCGTATAAATCGTTTTGATCTCGATAAAATCGAACATCGTATCTTTTAGTCGGTTTTTTGAATTATATGCTTTGTCGAATACGCGAGGCTTCCGCCCACTTTTTTGCCAGGGTTGAAAATGTTGCTGGAGTCAAAGATGTTTTTTACTTCCTCGAAAAGCTTATATACCTTTGCCCCGTACATTTCTTTCAGATACGGAGTACGGATTAAACCATCATTGTGCTCGCCAGTGATAGAGCCTTTGTACTTGGCCACAAGCTTGTGCACTTTGGGCGTAAGTTCTGGAATAATCGCGCGCACGTCGGGCTTCGACAAATCCATCAAAGGGATAATATGAAAGTTTCCGTCGCCCGCGTGGCCCGCGATCGTGTAGATCAGCTTCTTTTGTTTTTGATAGGGCGCCATCAAGGCGTTAAGCTTTGGAAGAAATTCAGGCAAGTGCTCGGGCTTTACGACCACGTCGTCAACAAAGGGAGCCGCGAACATGCCTTTCGCATGGCTATGCAGAAGACTAAAGCTCTGACGCCGAATCGAGAAATACTTTTCCACTTCCCTGGCGTTTTTCGTTACGCGCGTCCGCCAGCTGGCGGACTCTCCGATATACTCTCTTGCTTCCCTTGCTTTTACACGCACTGCTTTCTCCGAATCACCTGTAAATTCAGCCAGCAAGATCAGTTTTGGAAGCCCTCCGAACAAAAGCATTTTCGCTTCGGGAAGAAATTGAAAAACAAGCGAAAGCATGCTTTTCGCTCCCAAAAGCTTTACAAAATCCGGCAAAAAGCGGAGGGCTAGCTTTAGGGTTTGGTCGTCGTACGATTCAAAACTTTCCGGCTTTTTTTCAAGCACTTTTTTCACTAAACCGCCAAGCGGCTTTAGATCTTTCAAAAAAATAACAAGGAGCGCGGAATGTTTTTTGGGTTCAATGAGCCGAAGTTTTACCTCTGTGGTAATTCCCAACGTGCCCTGGGCGCCCACAATGAGTTTTGGAATGTTAAAAGTATTCCCATCCCATACGTTCCACAAGGCGTACCCTGCGGAGTTTTTAGAAACATCTGGCTTTGCCTTTTGCAAAAGATCAAAATTGTCCGTAACCAATTGATAGAGTTTGCGATAGATATCACCTTCGAAACCCTTAAGCTTTAGTTTTGACTCGAGCTCCTTCTTTTTGAGCGGCCGGAACACATGCTCTTTTCCGTCTGCCAAAATCATTTTGTATTCCAGCACATAATCTTCTGACTTGCCAAAGGTAAGACTTTTCTCTCCGCCCGAGTTGTTCGACACGATGCCGCCCATGGCGCAAATGTCTTTGGACGCGGGATACGAAGGGAAAAACAAATTCTTTTTGAGCGTTGCCTTTTCAAAATCCCGATAATACATTCCCGGTTGCACTATGGCATATCCCCTGACTTCGCCATGGACAAGTTCGTTCCCTACTTCCTTGAGCGTATTCATGTGCTTGGAAAAATCCAGGATAATGGATTCGCCCAAGCATCCGCCCGACATGTCGGTTCCAGCCGAGCGTGCCGTGATGCTCAACTTCTTTGCGGGATGTTTCTGCACAAATGTTACGAGTTTTTTAACGTCCTGCTCGTCTTTCGGGAACACAATCACCTGCGGCTTCACTTGAAAGATACTGTATCCTTTGCTGTATTCCTCCAGCGTTTTGTCATTATCCACCACCTCACCTTTGATAATTTTTTGCAACTCATCTCGCAATGTCATTGCATTTATTGTACTTTATTGAAAGAACAATTCAATTGTGGAAAATTCTTCCCAAAAAGAAAGGTCTGGATTTCTCCAGACCTAATTGGATTGATCGGCACTTGCTACTAGAGCGCCGTATGCCTGCGGGCCGCGTGGAGCGCATGAGATAAGAGGTATGCTACGATTGCGACAGCCCCCACTGGACTACAGAATACGATGGAAATCTTTGCCCTTCTAACACTCAAGGGTTCTTCTCTCAACGTATACATCACGACAAAAAGAAGCCACGCTCCTCCAGCGATCGCCCAGCCCAGCATATACGGCATATATTCGTCCTTGCTTAGTGCTGCTCGTTCCACAAGCCAGATAACGAGAACACCGGAAGCGTAAAAACTGGCGAGCAAGAACATCCACGAAATCCATGCAGCCCTCATCCACCTTTCACCCTGCGGATTCATATCAACCTTCCTTTTAGGGTCGTTTCCGACCTAGCTGATTTCAAGTTACCTCAATCCTCCCGGGAAATCAAGGGAAGCAAAGAAAAAATCCGCGTAAAGACCTGCAAAAACTTCACGCAAAACTTATCCCGCTTTTCCCACGATCGTAGGAAAAGTTGACATAACTTATTTATTCAAAGTATGCTAGAAAAATAAGGCCTACTACTTCTTTCCATTCTATGAGTCCAACAAAAAAGAAAATTCTACTTTTGCTTTTAGGAGGAGTTCTGCTTGGTTTCACGTATTCTCCTTACCGGCAGAGAAGGATTTATAGAGAAATAGGAAAAGAATGGAAGAAAATAAATCGCGAAAAACTCACAAAAGATATCTATTCTCTCTACAAATCAAAGTTACTGGCGACAAAACAAAATCCTGATGGAAGCTATACCTATATACTTTCTGACAAGGGGAAATCAAAGGCACTCACGTACAACTTTGCGCGCATGCGTATTGCCAAGCACAAGTGGGACCAAAAGTGGCGCCTTGTCGCATTCGATATTCCAGAGGATTATCGAAGAGGACGTGACGCGCTTCGAGAAAAGTTACGCGAACTTGGATTTATCGAACTTCAAAAAAGTGTCTTTGTTTTTCCGTACGAATGCAAAAACGAAATTGAATTTCTTCGCGAATTCTTTGGCATACGGAAACACGTTCGATATGGCGTCTTGGAATCCATCGACAACGACTTCCAACTCCGAAAAATCTTTAAACTCTCATAGAAAGCAGTTATCCCGCTTTTTCCACGATCGTAGGAGAAATGAGTATAACTCTCTCGGTATAATTTTATACCTTTTTATTTCGCAACTTCTTCTGACTCTTCTTCGAGTTCGGCTTTGAGCTTTTTGAACTCGTTTTCGGCTTCCTTAAGCTGACCCTGACAGAATTTTACCAATCCTACCCCCTCCTTGAATTTCGCAAGGCCGGCTTCCACGTCAACGTCTTTTTGCTCTAATTCCTTTACTAGCTGCTCTAATTTTTTCAGAGCTTCCTGTAAATTTTGCTTTTGCTGTACCATAGTCTACGAATTACGAATCTTTACGAATATACGAATCACAAGGTCTTGCGCATAACGCGCGAGGAAAACTTTCCCTTCCACAATCGTACCGCGACTTCATCATTGAGCTGAATTTGATCTACTGACTTTAGGATTTTCCCTTGCGCGTTATGCGTGATGCTATACCCTCGTTGTAGCACATTTTCTGGATTTAAAGAAGAAAGAACGCTTGCCGCTTTTTCCACGTTTGCGATCGACGTATACACATACTTCTCGTAATCGTACCGCAATCCAATTAAACGCTGGCGAAGATTTCCAAAGCTTTCAAACACTTTGCCAAAACCCCGATGGAGCTTTTCTGCCATTTGCGAGATGGAAAACCGATTTGCCTCGACAACACGCTCCATGGAAACCTGAAGTTCCCGCGCGTGAGAATGGATAGACAATCTCTGTTCTTCGATTAACCCTTCGACTTTCTCTTTCATGTTTTCCCAAAGCATATCCACAGTGCGCATGAGATCTTCCCGTTGGGTGCGCAGAAACACCGCGACTGCCGTGGGAGTAGAAAGCCGCTTATCTGCAACATAATCGGCAATGCTCTCGTCTTTCTCGTGGCCAATACCCGTGATGACAGGCACGCGCGAGGCAACGATGGCTTCAGCTATTTTCTCTGAATTAAACACCTTCAGGTTTTCAAAGCCGCCGCCACCCCGAATAAGCACAAGCACGTCCATATCGGGCCTATTTTTATTAAACCACTGGAAAGCTTTCACGATGCTCGCTTCCGCTCGATCACCCTCTACCCACACGCCATAGAGCAGTACTTGGAACCCATAATTTCCAAGGTTCATTTCGAAATCATGCAACCCCTGGCCCTCTTCGGAAGTGATCAAACCAATCCTCTGGACGATTTGCGGAATCGCGCGCTTGCGAGATTCATCGAAATATCCCTTCGCGCCCAGTTTCTTTTTTAAAGCCTCAAATGCTTTTTGCCACGCGCCCTCGCCATACGGCTGAATTTCTTCTGCCACAATACTCAAAGAACCATTTTTGTACAGTCGCAATTTCCCTATCACAACAACTTCAAGCCCATTTTCAATCAAATGCTGAAACTTTTTGAACTGCCAGCCGAACATGGCGCACTTCATCACGAAATCTTTGCCATCTGAATCTTTGAGATCAAAGAAAGCCATTTGCGCACGCACGCTTCTGACATCGTTCACCTCTCCGCGCACTTTTATTCTCCCGAGGTGGGACACCGCTTCGTTCACCAAAAAGTGGCACTCCTCAACCGAGTACACCATTTCTTTTTCCGCGTCGACTTCCGGCTGTTTGTATTGCGGCTGATCAAAAAACGATTCTTGCATAGCGCCATTTGCCAAATTGATCTTTTCGCACGCCAACTTCTTTTGCGCCGGCAGCTTTCGCCAATTTGGTAATTTCTGCCTTTTGATGAGAATCAAACTCCATATATATCTTGCCGTCTGGTTTGAGATGACCCTTTGCTTCTTTCAGAAACTTTCGTATATAGTATAACCCATCTTTGCCTCCAAAGACAGCATCATGCGGTTCTTGCTTCAATACTGATTTTTGCACTTTGGCCTTTCTTGCTTCTGCCACATACGGAGGATTAGCAAGAATGTAATCGTATTTTCCCTTGATATTTGAAAATACGTCAGACTGAAAAACCCGATACCGCTCTGAAGCAATTCCGTTTAATTTGGCATTGATCTTAATTTGCTTGAGCAATCCCCGCTCTTTCTCGGCAAAATCTACCCGAGCCTGCGGAACGTGCTTTAAAACGGCGACGCCGATACAACCAGAACCAGCAAATAAATCTAAGACGCGAACCGAGAAAGCGCGAGCACTATGCTTTCTTCCGAGACGCGTAGGGCCCCAAGCCGCGCTTGGGGTAAAGCGCGAGGAAAAAGCGTAGTGCGAGCGCTGAATATCCTCAATAACTTTCCCTGTCCAGTTTTCGGTTTCCGGCCGCGGAATCAACGGCCTTTTCGACAAATCGATGCGGCAGCCGGCAAAATCCATCCACCCCATCACATAATCAACATGCTCGCCTTTCTTCAAGCGAGCAATATCTTTTTCGGCTTCCTTTGTGATCTTCCCTCCATACTTTTCATTCCGGATCCACCGAATTTCCCTTTGTAAATTGTTAGGTTGCCTGGTAGCCAAGTTCCGCGATTGATTTGACGATCTGATCTTTCGTAACCTTCGTAGAGTCGAACTCGAATGTTCCTTTTTTGCCGTCGTACGAAACCTCCGCGGATTTCACGCCATCCATCTGGGAAGTAAGCATTTGAATGCCTATGGCACAAGACCCGCAATGCATACCTTCGATATGTAAATCTACTTTTTCCATAATAGTTATTTGGGTTTGTTATTATTTTTTTGACCCTTTTTCTCTATCGGCGGGGTGTAGCGCTTCAGAAGCATCGAATTCATCACTACTGACACGGAGCTGAACGCCATCGCGAATCCCGCAATTTCAGGCCGCAACGTGGCCTGGGAAAAGTTGTAGAACGCCTGGCCCAATCCGCCAAAATTCTGCTGTATCGAGATAACCCAATCTGCCGGCACTCCCAAGGATCCCTGCGTAACGAACAAATGAATTCCTCCGGCAATAGGAATCGCCAAGACATTGTAAATAAACGCCCAAAAAAGATTTTGCCAGATTTTGTGAATCGTTTTCCCCGAAAGCTGAATGGCAGTAACTACGTCGCGCAGATCATCTTTCACGAGAATCACCTCGCCCGTTTCGATGGCCACATCAGTACCCGATCCAATCGCGATTCCAATATCGGCCTGCGCCAGCGCGGGCGAGTCGTTGATGCCGTCGCCCACCATAGCTACGGTCTTGCCTTCTGCCTGAAGTTTTTTGATCACGTTTGCTTTCTCTTGGGGTTTTACCTCGGCAAGCACGCGATCAATACCCACTTCTCTCGCGATTGCTTGGGCGGTCTGGGGATTGTCTCCGGTAATCATGATAATCTCCTTTCCCATTTTCTTCAACTCCTGAATTGCCTCTTTGGCATAGGGTTTCAAAGTATCCGCCATCGCTATAACCGCGACAAGCTTTTTGTTTACGGTCGCGTACACCACTGTTTTTGCTTCAGACTGAAGTTTTGCAACAAGTTCTTTCTGTTCTGCTATGGAAACTCCGAGCAATTCCATGAAAGCGGTATTGCCGACCGCGACTTTCTTGCCCGCCACGGTACCTTGCACTCCCATCCCCGCTTCCGCCTTGGCATTCTTTGCCTCAAGCAATTCTCCTTTCGCTTCTTTTGCCTTCTCGACAATCGCCCTTGCCAAAGGATGTTCTGACACCTGCTCCAAGGCGGCCACGAGCGCGAGCGCTTCTTTCTCCTGCATCTTCCCTACCGTAACAAAATTGGTTATCACGGGCTTTCCAACCGTAAGCGTGCCTGTTTTATCGAGCGCGATCGCGTTTACTTTGTACGCTTTCTCGAGCGCCGCGCCTCCTTTCAAGATAATCCCAAACTTCGTTGCCCGGCCAATGCCCGCGACCAGCGCGGTAGGAGTTGCCAATCCCATGGCGCACGGGCACGAAATCACGAGCACCGCGATCATCCGCAGCAAACCCGCGCGGAACGGCAAAGCCGCGAAAAACACCCATCCCACAAACACCAACACGGCTAGGATCACCACCGCGGGCACGAAACGCTCCGATATTTTGTCCACCAAATTTTGAATGGGAGCGCGCCGCGCCTGCGCCTCTTCCACCATATTGATAATCTGATGCAAGAGAGTGTCTTTGCCCACTTTCGTAGCTTTGAACCGAAACACTCCTTCTTGGTTTACCGTAGCTCCAATCACCGCCTCGCCCACCTCTTTGCCCACAGGCATGGATTCTCCTGTCACCACTTTTTCATCAACATGCGTTTTCCCTTCTACAATCACGCCATCAACAGGGATTTTCTCGCCCGGGCGCACAAGCACGATATCCCCAACCTGAATTTGATCTTTCGGTATCGTAACTTCCTTTCCCTCACGAATTACGTGAGCTTCTTTCGCGTCGAGTTGAAGCAATTCTTTGATAGCGGCTGATGCCCGCCCTTTCGCGAGCACTTCGATATATCGCCCCAGAAGGATAAACGAAAGCAAAGCGGCAGAACTTTCCCAGAAAGGATGGTCGATATTGAAGAACAGAAATCCAATCGCGCTGTAAAAGTACGCGGCCGAGGTGCCGAGCACAACAAGCACGTCCATGTTCGCCGAACCCACGCGCAGGGAAGTGAACGAGTTCCGATAGAATGGCCACGCGATAATAAACTGAATAGGAGTGGAAAGAATCCAGTAGAAGTAATTCAGATCAATGCGGAACGGCGGATTCGCCACGTCCATGAACAGCCCGAGGATAAAGTTGAAAGGCTGGGCGATAAGCCAAAAGAGGTAATTCGTGAAATAGGAACCCCATGCCGCGAAACCGCCGCCCGAAAGCGTAGGCGTAGCAATGTTGATAAGATCAAAAAACTCGTGCACATGCGTCACATTGAACATGTGGATGAGCATGTAGTACAGAACAATGGGGGCGGAAAGCGCGAAAGCCGCGATCACCCGGCGCCGAGCTTCCTTGATTCGTTTGGCCTCTTTTGCCTCTTCTTCTTCGAGAGTTTCTCCCTGCTCATCTGGCCTGATTAAATCGTACCCGAGTTTATGGATGAACTCGTCGATCTTCTCGATGGAGATTTTTTTCTCGTCGAATTCAACCGCGGTCTTTTCATTCCCATAGTTCGTCTGAATCGAGCTCACGCCTTCTTGTTTACCAACAAGCTTGTCAATTAAAATCGAGCACGACGCGCAATGCATTCCTTTTACTTTTAATACAAGTTTGGTCATTTATTTAGTATACCGTATTTCGTATCTTGTATTTTGTATTTAGTCCACAAACCGAAGCGTGGAGAGGATTTGCTGTAACACAGATAGTTCCGATTCGCTAAACACCTCGTATGACAAGCAATTGGCACGTGCCATATAAGTAAATATATACATCTTATCTTGCTCTAAAACATAGGTTATTTCACTATACCGCCCGAGACCTTCAGTACGGGAACCTATCTGTATTGCATTTCTTCCGTCCACCTGAATGTTCTTTCTTGAAATATCAAACTGACTCTCAGAAGAAAAGTTCTGATCAACATACCCCTCAAGGCCTGCCCCTTCGGCATTCTTTACAAAAATTGAAATACTGACTCCTAGCGTCAACGTCTTATCCCCAAGGATATCATGCAGTTCACAACCCCTATATTCATCAAAAACTTTAGGATATTGAAATTCAAACTCGTCAGAGCGGTAGGTTTGCCATTCAGACGTGTCGAGAACTTGATTATTGCTTTCGTTCTCATTGGGAGAGGAAATCACCGATGGACGCAATGGCGAGATTGGCTCTTGAAACTGTGGAATCAACATAAGAATGCCGCCCGCAAGGAAAACAGCGACAAACGCGACGATGGCGATAAACTTCCAATTAGTTCGAGTGGATTGATCAAAAAGTTTCATTTGGTCTCGAAAGGGTTATCGAATGGAAATCTCGAGCTTGCTTCCCAGCGCCTTTGCGACTTTTCTCAATACCGACATGGTGGGATTGTATGTGCCAGACTCCAAGCGAGAAATCGCAGATTGTTTCGTCCCAATCTTTCGAGCAAGTTCCTGCTGCGTAAAACCCTTTTCAAGCCTCTTGCGAATAAGCAGCCGAACAAGCTCAAACTCCGGACCGAGTCTCTCATACTCTTTTCGAATCTCTTTATCCTTTAGTAATCTTGCTTTAAATTGTTGATAGCTTCTCATAGAAATGAGTATAACATAAGCGTTATATCTTAGTCAAGAGCTCTAATTCTTTGGACAGCAGTACGAATCTCTTTCTTTGGTGTCTTTTGTGATTTCTTTACAAAACCATGCAAAAGTACGATGGAAGTTCGATGAACAGTGTAGAAAATCCTGACTTCCTGAACACCTCGTATTCGAAGTTCAAAAAGATCATGATCTATCTTTTTACTATGCGGCATCCCCAGTCGTGGGCCGAACCCTTCAAGAAGGTCGATGGCACGGAAAACTTTCGCAATTGTTTGCCTCTCGAGCGCTTCGATAAACTTTTCTATTGAGTCGTCGAAATTGCGTATTTCCATAACTGTATAAGCTATTCAGCCACAAACCGAAACGTGAAATTTCATTTGATTTCGGAAATGAGACTGCGCACTTGCAGTTTTCCGATCATGTCAAAATGGGTGCGCTTGACGCCGTCAACGTGGCCTTCGCCGCAGGGAACCGAACAGTAAAAGGGGAACTCGCCTGCTTGCGTCACCGTAAATTCCACCTTGATGGTGCTGTTGGCCGGCAAGCGCTGGGAAACGCCAAAGGCGTCAATGCCGATGCCGTGATCATACGCATCCTCGTTGATAAGCGTCATTATAACTTTATCTCCCTGATCCGCCTCAATCACCTCCGGCTCAAACCTCCATTCGTCTTTCTTGGCAATCACCATGACTTCACGCACCACGCCGGTGGTCACGGGTTTGTCTTCTTCCGCAAGCAAAAATGTCCGGTAGAAAATTCCTGCCCCGATCGCAAGAACAACGATAATCCCTATAATAAAATACTTGTTCATATCTATTTTTTCACGGTTATAAATCTGCGAACCGCAAGGCTCAAAAGCACGATAAGCGCTAGCGATACGGCAAGGAGAAACCACCACGCGGGACTTACGAGAGGTTTTAACTGGGTAGATTCGTGATGATCAACCACCTCGACAACTCCTGTACTTTCTTCTACCTGGATCCAAAAACTTGCCGTCAAAGCCTCGTCTTCTGGAAGATCAATCCCTGCAGGCCGAAACTGGGCGAATGCTTTGTACAGTCCAGCTTCGGGGAATACGACGTGGAAATTTACGGTCTCGTCTGCAACCGCCTCCTCACCGTGCGCCTGTACTTCTTTAATAAATTCAAACATGCTGTGGTGATCTTCGGCCATACCGTCTTCTGGGTGCGTATGGATAAACTGGGTCAGATCGTCTTTAATCACGGCAAGATGCATGGGGACTCCTAAGTAATTTTCCAAAGTCACCTCGCGCCCATCGAGCGTATGAACATCAAATGAAAGATCGTGTTCATTCCCCTTTCCAACGGGCTCTGCGAGCTCCAAGGAAACCTGGTAATCCCCAACCACAACGTTTCGCCCAAAAGAAACTGCTTTGCTTTCTCGCTCTCCCTCCCCCTGCACATCAAACAGAGGATGACCAAACGCGTGAGTAACGCCATCTTTTGTTACTTCAGACCATAGCTTGTAGGCCCCGGGAGATAGAAATACATACGGGATCGTAAATATTCCGCTCTCAAGTGGTTCAGGGTGAATATGGAAAAATTCGCTCAAATCAGATCGTACGCCAATGACATGCATCAACTTTTCGTGGTTAATCTCGAGTTGCGAGAAGTCATTCACAAGAAAATCAAGCTGGGTAGAACTGCCTGCCAACACTGGCACCGGAGTCACGTTGAAATTTACCGCTAACCCCTCTGCAATCTCGCCCTCTTCATGAAGGATTGCTTCTTCATGCTCGTCTCCATGCATCATGTCCATCTCTTCCATATGTTCCATATCTTCGTGCATCATCTCCTCCATATCCATATGCGGGTGATCGGCTTCTTCGCGTAAAAAGTTTCGCTCAAAGCGCGTAGGCAAATAGAAAACGAATGTGAGCACGAGCAAAACAGAGAACGTTACCAAGAACCAAAACTGCCACCGATTTTTGTTTGTCTCCTTTTTTCTGTAGTACCACCAGAGCGGCAACACCCAAAGCCCAACCAACACCCAATTCCCCAAGCCCAACGGCAATCCCAGCAGTCCCGGCCCTTCTTCGGGACCATGCTCATGAGGGGCCTCAACATTAAGTTTATCCGATACGATACCCAAAAATCGTTCTTCCTGCGTGATGTCTTCAAAGAGCGTATGCTGGCCTGAATTCACCCACCAGTCGTGCGTAAACAGTCCAAGCACCAAGATAAATCCGGCGATAAACACCATGCTCCAGCCAGTGGTCCGCTCCACCTTATCTTTTCTTGCCACAAGCCATGAAAGCGCGTTAATCCCAAGAATTCCAAGAAACGCGAGAAGCAACAAAGGAAGAACGCGGCCTACGGCATGCACAAAGAACAGCGACCACCCGTAGAAAATATCGCCGGCTCGCGCGATCTCAATAAAGATTAAGGGTGTCGCTGGATGCGGGCACCCCACTCCGATATTGCCCAAGAACAACCCGAGCAGGAACGCCTTTATGTAATCTTGCTGCTTTTGGATAAATCCGGGAGCGGCTCCCGTATAGCTCGGCATTTTCAGCTTAAGAAGCCCAATTCCTCCTAAAGCGAAAATATACGCGAACACACCGGCCGCAAAGTATACCCAGTTTTTTACTGTTTCCAGCGGCGCGTTTAACGTACCCAAAGCAAGCTTGCCCACGACTGCCGCCGCAACCCCGTACATACTCAACATAAGCGCCACCCCCAATCCGAAGGCTATGGCAATCCCAAGCCCTTTCACCATACCC
>Ga0209542_10005593_pt1 | contig 24957 bp, 27 predicted proteins | sample RifCSPhighO2_01_FD_184028 | JGI IMG/M metagenome (GOLD analysis project Ga0209542, IMG submission 184028) | Soil microbial communities from Rifle, Colorado - Rifle CSP2_plank highO2_0.1 (SPAdes) (version 2) | ecosystem: Environmental > Terrestrial > Deep subsurface > Rock core/Sediment ...
CTTTTAGGTGTGCAAGAAAGCCGTCCCAACTTCCGTATTTTTCTGTCGCTTTTTTTGTGAGGAGCGAGTCCGCACTTGTGGCTACGGGTCCTTTCTCAAGCTGTTCGAAATAGTACTCATGCATGCGCATCCCGTCGAACTCAAAAGCGAATCGACGACGAAGCTCTGCGGCAACATAGGGGTCTATGGAGAGCGTCCCCTCGCGAACGGCTTTGAATGTTTCTGCAATCAGCTGTACGTGCTTCACATACCCCTCGTAAAGCGCGAGATGCACCTTGACCTGCTTTTCCGACAGACCCTTCAGGGCAGGAAGATTGAACGTTTTCGATTGATAGGACATAGGCAAACTCTATCACGCTGGGCTAAACGGATGCGGTGAACACACGCCACACTTGCGACTTTCCTGCATATATGTTATAAATAAATCGAAAGTCCCTACAGGAGTGTCAGATGGATAAGAAATATTGGGAGGACTTTCGCAGTCAGTACAATGTGCTGGCGTGGGAGTCCTTCGCGCTTGCTGCGAAGCTCTATGAAATGGGAGCCGAAAAAGCTCAAAAATCTGATGAGCTCGGACAACTTGTCAGGATGCTCGAGGCAGCGCCCGAAGCGGCGCGCCGATATCTCGGCCTCAACGGCAACGTCAACAAGACGACCGTTTTGGCCGCCATCTTTGAAGAGGGGAGTTCTCTTCTTCTCGACTATGTGCGTAACGGCCGTTGCTAACCCGCCGTTACGCACATGTCACCGACCGTTCCCGACGGTCGTTTTCTTTTTATACATCGTATCTATTTCGCCGCTTCGTGGAAACCAGTGATTTTCCGTATCTCTTCTATGCGGTCTGCCACGATGGCCCAATCACGGATGAGATCGCGATCGGCAAGCGCTTCTTTCCCGAAAATGATGAGTCCGCGATAGGCACTTCCTTCCGGAAGAGGACTTGGCGGTTGCCACCGAAGCGGGGTCTGATAGTCCGCATAATCCGTTCCTTTTCTCAGCAGCTCGTCAAGCGTCGTAAGCGATTGGAGCAAGGACTCATGGACTCTTCGACGCTCTTGGTCGGCGCGTTCGAGGGCGTCGCGTCTCTCGTCATCGTTCATGCGGGCAAAGGCGATGTGAGAGGTTCGAAAACGCAAAAGCGATGCTACATATTGACGGCACCAGCGTTTGATGGAAGCCGATTGCCCGGACAGAAGTTTTGCGATTTTCGCCGCTTCCGGATCGTTCTCGCGCTCAAGAGCCACTTGTGCGGTTTCTGTGGAGCGCGCGATCGATTCGAAGGTCGGTACTCGTCCCTCGTCGTACATGACCTTGATTTCGTGATTCTCGAAACGGTCAAGCGTACGATGAAGGAGAGTGAACGTGTGCCGCCGCTCTTCCGGGTTGGCTAAGGAATCTCGGTTTTCTTCGACGATATGAGCGAAATCGCCGATAACTTCTTCGGTTGCCGCTGGCATTTGAACGGCTTCTTCGCGGGAGTTGAGAGAAGAGATCGCTTCCGGTCCTTTCGGCATGGCTCTAGTATATCAGCATGAGGTTTGCCGCAGCAGGGATCGGCATTCTTGTCGCCACGAATGTGTTCATCTGGCAGGCTGTTTTTCCCTTGGAAGAGCGCGAACTCAGAATCTCTTTCTTGGATGTCGGGCAAGGAGACTCCATTTTTATAGAGGGACCGACGGGTCTTCAGATGCTCGTTGACGGAGGACCCGATAGGGGAGTCTTGCGCAGGCTTGCACAAGTAATAAGTCCTCTCGACAGAACCATCGATCTACTCGTCGCGACGCATCCGGACAAGGACCATATTGCAGGACTTACGGACGTTTTTGACCGCTACGACGTTTCTTACTTCATTGAGTCTGGCGTGAAGGGAGATACCTCGTTTGCCGCGGCGCTTGGCGCCGCGGCGTCTTCGGAGCCGAATCTTGTACGCGTTGTTGCACACCGCGGACAGCGAATCCAGCTTGGCGGAGGCGCCTATGCGGACATTCTTTTTCCCGATCGCGACGTTTTCGGCGTCGAGACGAATACGGGTTCCATCATAATGCGCATCGTCTACGGCGACACGTCGTTCCTTCTTACTGGTGATTCACCAATTGCGATTGAAGATTGGCTCACCACCCTCGATCCGTCATCACTTGACGCAGATATTCTGAAAGCGGGACATCATGGATCGCGCACTTCCACCTCACGTGAATTTCTTTCCGCTGTTTCGCCCAACGCAGTCGTTATTTCTGCGGGAAAAGATAATTCCTACGGCCATCCTCACAAAGAGGTTATGCAACATATCGCGGCCGCTCACGCGGCCGCGATGTCAACGGCAGATGAAGGCACCATCACTTTTGTGAGTGACGGTCGTTCCGTTCTTCTTAAATAACGCCCGCTTTCTTAAGCGCGGCGTATGCGCCGTGCTTCTTGATGTGGCGGAGGCCCTTGACGGAGGTATTCACGATGACGGTTTTTCCGAGTTCAGGTACGAAAATACGGCGGCGCTGGATATTCGCTCTGCGTCTGACCTTGCCAGTCGGATTGAACTGGGTCGCGCGGGTCTTGTTCGAATAGCGCCCGCCGACCTGCGTCGTTTTTCCGGTGATGACACAACTTCGTGACATAGTTGCCGCATGCTAGCATGGGGCGGTACATAGACGCAAACAATGGATCCGACCAGCATTATTTTCACGATCATCGTCCTCATACTCTCCGTCATCCTCCACGAGGTCGCGCATGGCTATGCAGCGTACGCGCTCGGGGACCCGACGGCAAAGCTCTCGGGCCGCCTGACGCTGAATCCCATACAGCACATAGATCCCGTGGGCTCGATACTCATCCCTGCCTTTCTGGTGATCACCGGCGCAGGCATCCTGTTCGGATGGGCGAAACCGGTGCCGTATAACCCCTTCAATTTGCGTAATCAACGGTGGGGAGAAGCAATGGTCGCGGCGGCGGGCTCCGCGACAAACTTGTTTTTGGCGATCGTCTTCGGCCTCATCGCTCGTTTTGCCTATGAACTTGGCGCTCCTGTATTCGGCGACCTTTCCGCCGCGATCGCTTTCGTCAATCTCTTCCTCGGACTTTTCAACCTGATCCCCATTCCTCCCATGGACGGCTATACCGTTTTACGCGGCGTTCTTCCCTACCGCTACTCGCTTGGCCTCCGTTCCTTCGAGGATAGGATCCGGCAGATGGGGATGCTCGGCATCGTCATCGTCCTCCTTGCTTTCGTATTTTTCTTTTCAACTCCCTTCTTTATCTTCATCTCCTGGCTCTTCAGCATCCTCGTCGGCTAGCGTATGTACGGCAAACTCATGAAAACGCTCGGCATTATTCTCGCAGCCATTGTTATCTTTGCTATGGTCGCCGGCCTCATCATTCCCTATCTCGTCTAATCCGATGGTTTTTATTCGAGGAAAAGAAGACCATACATAAGCCCGAGGCCGAGGAGAAAGACGATAAGCTGGATAATGCCTTTTTTGAAGCCGATGGTCTTGTGCAATTCCGGCACGAGATCGGAACCGGCAATATAGATGAACATTCCGGCGGAGAAGGCGGCAATGAGGGGCACAGAAGTCTCAAGGACTTCCGCAAGGCCGAAGACGGCAAGCGCGCCGAGGACGGCGAAGAGGGCGGAAACGAAGTTGAAAAGAAGGGCTTTGGCGCGCGTAAATCCGGCGTGAAGCAGAAGGCCGAAGTCGCCGATTTCCTGTGGAATCTCGTGGAGGGCGACCGCGAGTGCCGTTGCGATACCCACTTCGGGCGAGACGAGGAAACCTGCTCCTATCGCGACGCCGTCTATAAAATTGTGAACGCCGTCGGAAATAAGTACCAGATGCCCGACCGGATGAATGATGCCGTGATCCGGAGAAAATTCTTCCCCGCCATGGGAATGATGCCACCGAAGCAGTTTCTCAAGAATAAAGAAAGTAACAATTCCCCCAAGAATTGCAAGAGAAGCAGACTCCGCACCAGCGTTTTCAAACGCTTCAGGAATGAGGTGGAGAAACGCATCGCCGAACAAGGCGCCCGCGGCGAGGGAAACAAGGAGAAACAGAATGCTTCGCAGGCGCTCTTCGCGCATGGAAAGTGTTGCAAGTCCGACGAGCGATAGAGCGCTTACGGCGAGGGTCGCGAGGACGGATGCGAAGAGGGGGGCCATATTGCGCGAGGCAGTTCGTCCATAGTACAGTATCACCACTACCAGCCAATAATTATTTACGTATGAACGAAAACGAGAGAACCCTGCACATCGACCCGCCGAAGCGCATCCAGTACGCGGCCGTCGCGGCGATTTCAATGCTCGCACTCTTCCTTCTCGTCGAGACCATCGATGGGCTTCGGAATCTCGATGTGCCTGCGCCCTACGTCACGTCCATAACGGTCGAGGGAACCGGAGACGCGGCCGCGATTCCAGATACGGCACAGATCACCTTTACGGTTTCGGAAGATGCCGACTCGGTCGCGGATGCGCAGAAAGGCGCAACTGAGAAAATCGATGCCGCCCTCTCGAGCCTTGAGGATTCGGGCATCGAAGAAAAAGACATCAAGACGCTCTCCTATAACGTTTCCCCGAAATATTCGTATCCGCAACCCTGCTACACTGGATACTGTCCGTCGCAGGAACAGAAGATCATCGGCTACACTGTTTCGCAGACGGTCACGGTGAAGGTGCGCGACACCGAGAAGACCGGCGAAGTACTCCAGATGCTCGGTGACGCAGACGTACAGAATATTTCCGGCCCGAATTTCATCGTGGATGACGATGAGACAGTGAAAGCAGAAGCGCGCGCCGAAGCGATCGCCGAAGCGAAGGCAAAGGCGGAAGCGCTCGCAGACGAGCTCGGTGTTTCCCTTGGTCGCGTGACGGGCTTCTGGGAGAACAGCGGCCCATACTACCCCATGTACGAGAAGACCTACGGTCTTGGAGGTGATTCGATGCCGGCCGCGGTACCGACGCTTCCTGTCGGAGAGAACGAGTACTCGGTCAGCGTCTCCATCACCTACGAAATCCGGTAGGGTGGTTTTGCACACCAGCCCGCCCCGCGCGGGCTGGTGTTATTGACGGCCGAAAGGACCCGTAGTATGCTGTTTTTATCAAAGGCCCGCAGGGCTTTTTTATTTCGGACACATGAACATCCTGGAGTATCTGAAACACGTACGCACCGAGCTCACCCATGTCGTATGGCCTAAACCGCGGCAGGCCGCCATGCACACGTTCGTCATCGTTCTCATATCCATAGCGACAGCGCTCATCGTCGCCGGGCTCGATTACGTTTTCACGACCGCAGTCGGAGGCCTTATCTCATTCTAGCGATATGGACATCCATACGGTGCCATCGTTCGATGCCGGAAGCGCGAATACGGAGCCGCGCTGGTATGCCATTCACACCTATGCCGGGTACGAAAATGCGGTGGAACGCAATCTGAAGCAGCGCATCGAATCCCTCGGCATGGAGGGAAAGATCTTCGAAGTCGTCGTGCCGACTGAGAAGAAGATCCGCGTCAAGGGCGGGAAGCGCGTTATCGAGGAAGAGAAGATCTATCCGGGCTATATCCTTGTCCGCATGATCGTGGACGAGGATTCGTGGTTCGTCGTCCGGAACACACCGCGTGTGACGGGGTTCGTCGGAAGCGGCACGACGCCCGTTCCGATGGACGGGGCGGAAGTCGCTTCGCTCATGAAGCGCATGGGAGCGGAAGCGCCGAAGCACACTATCGATCTCGTGAAAGACGACCCGGTCGTCATCACGGACGGTCCCTTCAAAGACCTTGAAGGGAAGGTGGGCGACATTGACGAGGAGCGCGGCAAGGTGAAGGTTCTCGTCGCCATGTTCGGTCGCGAAACACCCGTCGAACTCGACTTTTTGCAGGTCCGAAAACTCTAGGAGCAAAGCGACTTAGAGTTTTCAGGATGCCGCATTCTGATGCGGCGCAGGAAGCTCAAAAAACAAAAATTGACCTAGACAATTTATTACTATAGAGTCCTGCTACCTATGCCCGTCATCGTAAAAAAGATAAAGCTCCAGCTTCCTGCAGGGAAGGCGACGCCCGCGCCGCCGGTCGGCACCGTGCTCGGTCCCGCCGGCATCAACATCGGCCAATTCGTCACCCAATTCAATGAAGCGACGCGCAATAAGATGGGCGACATCATTCCCGTCGATCTCTCGGTCTATGATGACCGTTCGTTTTCTTTCGTCCTTAAGACGCCTCCGGCGTCGCGGCTTATCTTGAAGAAAGCCGGGCTTGAAAAGGGTTCGGGCAAGACACCGACAGAGAAGGCGGGCTCTATTACCAAGGCGCAGGTGCGTGAGATTTCGGAACAAAAGATGCCGGATTTGAATGCAAATTCAATCGAAGCGGCCGACCGCCTTATCGAAGGCACGGCGCGCTCGATGGGTATCGATGTAAAGTAAGCAATCACTCCACCCGCGCAACACCCATGCATCTATATATAGATATAGATGCATGGGGTTAGTTTGTAATTGCCAAGGCTTCTTTGATAGCGTCGCGAACGTTTGGAAGAGTGTTTAGTTTTTGTATTTCGCCGCTTTTTACCCAAAAAGGACAAGTTTCCTCGGAATCTTTCAGTGCACCCGTATACTTTTTACAAACAAACACGGTCCATTCAAAATTTCGCAGTCCATTTTTGCTCGGGATAGCCGCATGATGAGTTGTCGGCAATTGAGTCATACTTGATTCGCTAGTCTCTAGCCCAGTTTCTTCCCTAAGCTCCCTCACTGCTGCTTGTGTGCGCGTTTCTCCTTGACCAACTCGTCCTCCCGGGAGCCCGATTGATCCAGTAAGATGAGATGCTCCCTCCTCGTGTCTTACTACAAGAACCTCGTTGCCCCGGAGTACTACGATTCCAACACTTGGTACGATTTCTGTATTCATAGGCGTTCAAGATTCACCCACCGGTAACGGATGCCATTCCATTCGCGCGATTCGCCCGAGAGTATTTTGGTAAATTCTTTTTCGTATTCGGGGAAAAAAACATCAGCTTCCTTCTCTTCTTCAACAAGAGTTAGGTAGAGCCGGTTCGCGTGGGGAAGGCCGAGCGTATAAATCTCGCCGCCGCCGATGATGAAAATCTCGTTGCTCGCCACAGCGCGAGCGGTAGCGAGCGCGTCTTCAACAGAGGGAGCGACGGTAGCTCCTTTTGCTTCGTATCCTGCCTGTCGGGTGATAACGATATTGAGGCGCTCCGGAAGGGGACGAACCTTTTCCGGTAGCGATTCCCACGTTTTACGGCCCATGATGACCGGATGGCCACGAGTAAGGTCGCGAAACCGCGCAAGATCGTCCGGAATTTTATAGAGGAGGTCGTTGCCTTTGCCGAGGCCTCGGTCCGAGGCACCAATAGCGGCGATGATGCTTATGCGAGGTTTCTCCCGTTCGTCAATATTTTGCATGGTGGGGCGTCCCCGTATACTACCAAGACTATGGCGACCGGCGTGTACGAGGTAGAAATCAAAAGCCTTCTCGGTTCGGCTGACGCCGCGAACGCTCTTAAAGAACGATTGAAGGCGTATGATCCTTCGTGTGTTCTCCATGCGTCGTCCGCGCAGTTGAACCATTATTTTGAAGGAGGCGATCCGAAGGCGCTTGCAAAGCGGATGGAGCCGCATGTGTCGAACGATGCGAAAAGACAGATGGAGAATATTGTCGAGAATGGAAAAAAAATATCCGTCCGCACGCGCGGCGAAAATGGGATCGCGACGATAGTCATGAAGGCGTCTATAGGAAGTGATACGAGCGAGAACGGGGTCATGCGCGCTGAATTCGAGGCCCCGATAGGAGGATTCTCGCTTGACGCCCTTGATGCTGAAGTCCTTTCTGCCGGATACCGCTATCAGGCGAAGTGGTCACGGGAAAGAGAAGAATACTTGCTCAAGGATGCGGCCATATGTCTCGATAAGAATGCGGGATACGGGTATCTCGCGGAATTCGAGAAGGTCGTGGATGATGCCGCGCGCGCGGCCTTGGTTTCCCTCATGGGAACGCTCGGCGTTTCCGAGCTCCCGCAGGACCGCTTGGAGCGTATGTTCGCGTTCTATAACGCGCACTGGCCGGAGTATTACGGCACGGACAAGATATTTACGGTAGAATAGCGAGCCATGTTCCTCTCCGACGTCGACATCAAAGAGGGCGTAAAAAAGGGAAGCATCGTTATCCGTCCGTTCGACGTAAAACGCCTCCAGCCGGTAAGCTACGACGTCACTCTCGGGAACGAATTCGAGGTTACGAACCGGCACGTGACCGCGAGCATCGACCCCGCGAATAAGATCTATCCGCGGACTCGTACGATAAAAGTAAAGGACGGCGAGGCGTTCATCCTCCACCCCGGCGAAAGCGTTCTCGGCAAGCAACGGGAGTTCATCGGCGTCAATGAGGAGTATCTCATCCTTCTTTCGGGAAAGTCGTCGCTCGCGCGCGCGGGGCTTGTCGTCCATAACACGGCGATGCTCTTCAATCCCGGCCACTATTTTTATCCGACGTTTGAACTCGTGAACACGAATAATGTGCCGCTTATCCTTCGTCCCGGCATGGAAATCGCCCAGCTTCTTTTTGCGAAGCTCTCGAGCCCGCCTTCGAAAACGTATGATAAGACGGGCCGGTATGACGCGAAAAACTCCAAGCATTTCGTACCGAAGCGCATCCGCGTGAAGCGCGCGGCACCGAAGAAAAAGAAACCATGACTGACCTCCATCCCGAATACCAATATCTCGATCTCATGCGCGAAGTCATAGAACAGGGTGACCGGCAGGTGGACGCCGGACACGGTAAGGCGACTTATGGCGTTTTTGGGCGTCAGATACGATTCGATCTTTCCAAGGGGTTTCCTCTCCTTACAACGAAGAAAGTGTATTGGAAAGGAGTTCTTCACGAGCTCTATTGGTTCATGTCAGGGCAATCCAATATAAAGTACCTTGTCGATAACGGCGTTCATATTTGGGACGACTATCCGTACCGCATGTATGCGGAGCGCGCAAAACGCGGCGAATTGCCGGAAATGACCAAAGAGGTGTTTATAGAGAAAATCAAGAATGACGATGCATTCGCAAAAACGTATGGAGAGCTTCGTCATATTTACGGAGAAATGTGGCGGCGGTGGCCTGCCAAAGATAGCCGTGGGGTGGACCAACTCTCGTGGGCGATCGAGGAGATGCGGACCGATTCGTCCTGCCACAACGCTATCGTGACAAGCTGGAATCCGGAGTACCTCTATTCGATGGCGAAGCCCGAGGAGGTGAATCATTTTCCCATCTGCCACAACATGTATCAGATGAACATCAAAAATGAGAAAGTGTCGCTCCAGCTCTATCAGCGCTCCGCGGACGTCTTTCTCGGCGTCCCGTTCAATATCGCTTCGTATGCGCTCCTCTGCCACATCGTCGCCCGTTTCTTGGGCCGCGAAGTCGGCGAATTCGTCCACACCTTCGGCGACATACATATCTATGAAGACCATTTTGACGCTGCTAAAGAACAGCTTTTGCGAGAACCGAAGCCGTTTCCACACGTTTCCATAAGCAAAGAGGCAACGTCACTCGATGCCTTTAAGCCGGAACACGTCGTGCTTGAAGGATACGAAGCGCATCCGCCCATCAAGGCGGAATTCACGGTCGCGGGTTTTCGGAGCCTGGATAACAAGCCAAGCTGACATGAAGCAGGGGAAACTCATCGTCATTGAGGGCGGGGACGGAGCGGGGAAAGATACCCAGATAGCGCTTCTTCAGAAGCGTTTCGGGACGGAAGATTTCGTCTATACGCGCGAGCCGGGCGGAACGCCACTCGGGAAAGAACTACGGAGCATCCTCCTCCACGCCAAACATGGCGAGGTCGCGCTTCCAGCGGAACTTTTCCTTTTCCTTGCGGACCGAGCACAGCATGTCGCCGAAGTCATACGGCCCGCGCTTGCTGCGGGGAAACATGTCATCTCGCACCGTTCGTGGATGTCGTTCGTCGCCTATCAGATATACGGTCGCAATCAGCACGACTGGAAACCGCTCGTTGAGGAGGCCATTCGGAAGATATATGCCGAGTGCACTCCTGATATTGTCATCTTGCTCAATCTGTCGCCCGACATTGGACTTGAACGCATACGAAAAACAGGAAGGGCTCTCGATACGATGGAAAGCATGCCGATTGAAGCTCACCGGGAAATCCAGAGAGGGTTTCTTGAAACGCTCCAAACCCTCCCGCACACGGTTATCGTCGACGCAGCGCGCTCAAAAGAGGAGGTTTGGAAGGATGTCGAACGGGCGGTACTATCAGTGCTCTAAACGACCCATGGTGTAACAACTTTTTGCCGCGAGGGTTACCACATTCACTACCTACACCCATGGACTACGCTCACATAAAGAAACAGGATAAGAAACTTTACGAACTACTCATCGGGGAGGAGACGCGGCAAAAGGATGGTCTCGAACTCATCCCTTCAGAGAACTATGTCTCGCGCGCGGTCATGGAAGCGCTCGGGAGCGTTCTCACGAACAAGTACTCCGAGGGGTATGCCGGAAAACGCTACTATAACGGCAACGAATTCATCGACGGCATCGAGCGCCTTGCCATCGAGCGAACAAAAAGACTCTTTGGCGTGCCGCACGCAAACGTTCAGCCGTATTCAGGAAGTCCGGCGAATCTCGCCGTGTATCTCGCGACGTGTGAGCCGGGCGATGCAGTCCTCGGGCTCAACCTCCCGGACGGAGGACACTTGACGCACGGGTGGAAAGTGTCCGCGACGGGCATCTTTTACCAGAGCGCTCTCTATCATGTTCGCAAGGACGGCCGCATTGATTTCGACGAAGTGTGGAAACTGGCGAAAGAGCATACACCGAAGCTCATCTGGGCAGGCGCAACAGCATACCCGTTCCGATACGATTATCAGAGATTTGCGGAAATAGCCGACTCGATAGGAGCGTATTTTGCGGCTGACATCGCGCATGTCGCTGGTCTTATCGTCGCGGGGGCGCATCCCTCTCCGGTGCCGCATGCGCACATCGTGACCACGACGACGCACAAGACGCTTCGCGGCCCGCGAGGCGGAATAATCATGGTGACAGAACGCGGCTTAGCGAAGGATCCGGAGCTTGCACAGAAGATCGATAAGGCGATATTCCCGGGCCTTCAAGGTGGGCCGCACGACCATCAGACGGCGGCGATCGCCGTGGCTCTTGGAGAGGCGCTCACGCCGGCATTCAAGAGATACGGGAACCAGATTGTGAAGAACGCGAAAGCGCTTGCCAAAAGCATGCAGGACGAAGGACTGACGCTTGTCGCGGGCGGCACCGAAAACCATCTCATATTGCTCGATGTGGCGAAGGAGTGCGGCGCGGGCGGCGGGATATTCGTGAGCGATGCGCTCGAGGCGGCGGGTATGACTGCGAATAAAAACACCATTCCCGCCGACCCTGGGACGCCGTTCTATCCGAGCGGAGTACGAGTTGGAACACCCGCCCTTACGACGCGCGGCATGAAGGAAAGAGAGATGCGGAAGGTCGGGCAATTCATCGCCCGGGTCGTGCGCGAAGTAACGGAATACCGTCTTCCCACCGATTCCAAGGCGCGCGCCGCGTATCTCCAAGATTTCAAAAGAGGAATCGCGAAGAACGCGGAGCTGAAGAGAATTCGTACGGAGGTTCGGCTATTCTGCAAGAATTTTCCAGTCCCGTCGGCGTCATAAGTAATGCTACACTCGTTTTGATGATGGAAGAACGGATACGGAAGGCCGTTGAGGCGGCGCTCAAAAAAGCTGGAGCGGGGAGCATCGATTTCATAGTGGAGCGGCCCGCCGATATGACGCACGGCGATTATGCCGTGAATGTGGCATTTGCGGCGGCGAAAGAGCTTGGCCAGAATCCCCGCGACATCGCGAACGGCATCACGGAAGCCGTCCGCAGCTCTCTTGGCGAAGACGCCGCACGCGTCGAAGTCGCAGGCGCTGGATTCGTGAATGTAACGCTCTCGTCTGGAGCGATAGCGCGCGATATCGCACGGGCCGCTTCCGAGGGCGAAGCGTGGGGGAGGGGGACCGAGGACGCGGATAAACGCATCATCATCGAGTACGGAAATCCGAATCCTTTCAAGGAGATGCATATCGGGCACCTCATGGGCGCCATCATCGGCGAAGCACTCTCGCGTCTTCTCGAATCGTCCGGTGCCCATGTCGCGCGTGATACCTTCGGCGGAGATGTGGGACCCCATGTAGCGAAAGCACTCTGGGGTCTCCGAAAGGCGGGCAGTACGGAACCGGCGAATGCGACGGAGATAGGGAGGGCATATGCGCATGCTTCACAAGCATATGAAAAGAGTGAGGAGACGAAGAAGGAGATAGACGGTTTGAATCAGGAAATCTACGAGATCGTTGCGGAGGCAGAACACCCTGAATCGCTTAGGGCGGAGAAGCGCACACTTCTCAATCTTTGGCGCATCGGGCGCGAGATCTCCATGAAAGAGTTCGAACGGCTCTATCGCATCATCGGGACGAGATTTGACTACACGTTCTTTGACAGCGACACGACGGACATCGGCATCGAGGTGGTGAAAGACGGGCTCGCGAAGGGCATATTCGAAGAAAGCGATGGCGCCATCATCTACCGCGGCGAAAAAAAGGGTCTCTTTACGCTCGTCTTTATCACGAGCCGTGGCACGCCGACCTATGAAACAAAAGACGTCGGTCTCGCTTTCCTCAAAGAGGAGCGCTATCCTTCGAACCGTTCCATTATTGTGACCGCCTCTGAACAAACTGGACATTTCAAAGTTTTTCTTGCAGCTCTCGAAGATATTGCGCCTCTCCTAGCGAAGAAAACGACCCATGTCGCGCACGGATTTTTGCGTCTCGCTTCCGGAAAGATGTCGTCTCGCGAAGGGAATGTCATCACGGCGGCCACTCTGCTCGATGACGTGTTCAAAAAAGCGAGTAAGAAGAACGAGGATCCGATAGTAGCAGAACAGGTCGCCGTCGGGGCGGTGAAATACATGATTTTGCGGCAGGCGGCGGGAGCCGATGTCGTATTTGACCCGGAAAAATCACTTTCGCTCGAAGGGGATTCGGGCCCCTATCTCCAATACGCGTATGTTCGGGCGAAATCGGTACTTGCATCCGCCTCCGCTCGCGCAGTACCGGAAGCGTCGGGACCCGAGAGCCCCTATCTTCTTGAACGGCTCATCGTCCGGTTCCCGGAAGTCGTCGCACGGGCGCGAAGCGATCTTGCGCCGCACCATGTCACGCAATACTTGACGGCGCTCGCGGGAGAATGGAACTCTTTCTATGCGAAAGAGCGCATCATCGGCGGCGCACATGAGACATACAAGCTTTCGCTCACGCAGGCGTTCGCCACTACCATGAAAAACGGCCTGTGGCTCCTCGGCATTCCGGTGCCGGAAAAGATGTAGTTTCTCAATTTTGTGGTATGGTCCTTTCAGCCTTGTACATCCTGTCATGGCAAAACAATAGCTGGGGGTTTGATTGAAAAACGAAATCACCGATCATCGAAACTTCTTTTGGCACGCATTTCGTCGGGTCAAGAAGGAAGCAAAAGACAACGGCTCCTTGAAGCCGTATCAGCTGTTCGCGAAAGCGTGTCGTTGGAAGTACGACAGACTTTTGCCGATAGCGGATAAAGATAGCGCTGTTTTCCGAGCAAACGAGTCCATCCTATCAGCACACTATCGATTGCCCGATTATATTGCGGAGTACCTGCAACACCGACTCGAAATTCTGGACAGAATTAAGACGAGTCGCGCGGGTCGGGACAAACAGCCATTCGTCCGTCCTTCTCCTGCGCATCGGCCGGTGCATCATTGACGACGCTCCGTTCCCGACAAGCAAGTTCGCACAAGACTTGCTTGTCGGTTCGGGCGTTTTTCTTTTTCCTCCGTAAACGCTAGGATTACGTATCATGGCCGAAACGGTAAAGTCGGAAGCGGCAAGAAAAGAGGAAGAGATACTCGCGTTCTGGAAAGAACGCGGCATTTTCAAGAAGACGCTTCAAAAGCCGGCCCCGAAGGGCGAGTTCGTATTTTATGAAGGGCCGCCGACCGCAAACGGCAGGCCGGGGCTTCACCACCTTGAATCACGGGCCTTCAAGGACGCGATACCGCGCTACAAGACCATGCGCGGATATCGCGTACACCGTCGCGCTGGCTGGGATACGCACGGCCTTCCGGTCGAGCTTGAAGTCGAGAAACAGCTGAATTTCTCGGGCAAAAAAGACATAGAGACCTACGGCATCGCGGCATTCAATAAGAAATGCCGCGAGAGCGTACTCACATACATCGACGAGTGGTGGAAGTTCACCGAACGTATCGGCTTCTGGGTGGACCAGAAGACCGCCTACTACACCTTCGATGTTCCCTATATGGAAGCGCTGTGGGGTGTTGTGAAGCATGTCGCTGACGAGAATCGACTCTATAAGGATTACAAGGTCGTGCCGTGGTGCCCGCGCTGCGGGACGGCGCTCTCGTCTCACGAGCTTGCGCAGGGATACGAGGACGTTTCCGACCTTTCGCTTACGGCGAAATTCGAGCTTGTCGACGAACCGGGCACCTATCTTCTCGCGTGGACGACGACACCGTGGACTCTTCCTGGCAACGTCGCGCTTGCAATTGGGAAAAACGTTGCGTACGGAACCTACGTGAAAGGGAACGAGCGGGTGATACTCGCCGATGCGCGCGCCTCGACTCTCGGGGAAGGGTGGATCCGCGAAGCGGACGTCGCTCCGGACGCGTTTATCGGTAAAACGTATAAGCCGCTCTATTCGTTCACGAAGGAACTCGCGCCGGAAGTGGAGAAAGCGCGATTTGAAAAAGCATTCAAGATATATGCTGCGGACTTCGTTACGACCGACGAAGGTACCGGCATCGTGCACACCGCGGTGATGTATGGCCAAGACGATTTCGAACTTGGAAAGAAAATCGGATTGCCGCGCGTGCATCTCGTAAACCCCGCCGGGCGTTTCGTGAAGGGAACCGGTTTTCTGGAAAATCGTTTTGTGCGGGATGAGGAAGTCGCCGTTGATATAGTGAAAGATCTCGCCGGGCGGAACCTTCTTTTCTCAAAGGGAAAGCATCAGCATACGTATCCGTTCTGCTGGCGATGCAAGACCGCGCTCATCTATTACGCGCGCGACTCGTGGTACATCCGCATGACGGATCTTGCAGGGAAACTTCTTTCTGAAAACAAGAAAGTACACTGGGAGCCGGAGCACATCCGCGACGGCCGAATGGGGGAGTGGCTTGCGAATGTGAAGGACTGGGCGATTTCGCGCGAGCGGTACTGGGCAACGCCACTTCCTGTGTGGGAAACCCTGCCTGTCGGCAAGGCAGGCGCCGACGGTAAAGAGCGAGTCGTTGTTGGTTCCATAGAAGAACTCAAGAAACGGGTTAAAAAGAGCGGCAATCACTACTTTGTCATGCGGCATGGAGAAGCAGAGCACAATGTGAAAAATGTTTTAAATACCGACCCGGCTCGCTGCTCAGGGCTCACAAAGAGAGGGAGAGAACGGGCGGACGCCGCCGCGCAAGAGCTGAGGGCGACACCGCCGAGCCGGATCTACGCCTCGCCGTTTCCGCGCACGCGCGAGACTGCAGAGCACGTCGCAGACGCGCTTCGCCTGCCGCGCGCATCGATTGCGTATGATGAGCGCATCAGGGAGTTTAGGGCCGGAGATCTCGACGGGAAACCGTTCGAGGAATTTCTCGCGTGGCGCAAAGCACACTCCTATACCGATCCGGTTCCGCAGGGCGAGAGCTATCAAGACGCGAAGAACCGGTTCGGCTCTTTCCTTTACGAACTCGAACAGAAGCACGGCGGCGAAACCATCCTGATCGTGACGCATGGTGTCGGCATCGAGACCTTGCGGGCGGTCGCCCTCGGTCTCGATGCGGAGGCATCGAAAGCCATAGCGACAGGAGATACGCGCTACGCGAAACCCGAAGCGTTGGATTTTGTTATGCTCCCGCGCAACGAGAACTACGAACTCGACCTCCATCGGCCGTACATCGACAACGTCGCGCTCGTCTCTGATTCCGGAAAAGAGATGCGGAGAGTGCCGGAAGTGATGGATGTGTGGTTCGATTCTGGCGCGATGCCGTTTGCGCAGGACCCGAGACATATTTCCTATCCGGCCGATTTTATTTCCGAAGCCATCGATCAGACGCGCGGGTGGTTCTATACGCTTCTTGCCGTCGGCGTACTCATGAACCGCGGCATACCCTATAAGAATGTCATCTGCTTGGGACATCTCCTTGATGTCGAGGGGAGGAAGATGTCTAAATCAAAAGGGAATGTCGTTGAACCGTGGGCGGAAATGGAGAAATACGGCGCGGATACACTCCGCTTCTGGATGTATAGCGTGAACCAAGCAGGCGATTCGAAGAATTATGACCCTACAACGCTCAAGGAGGCCGCGCGCGTGCTGTCGTGGGTCGAGAACAGCGCGAAGTTCTATGAGCTCTTCAAGGATGTCGAACCGCGAGAAGCGAAGGAGACGGTACTTGAACGCTGGATGCGCGCGCGGTCACAGCGGGCGGTAACCGAGGCTACCAAAGCCATGGACGCCTATCGTCTCTACGACGCAACACGGGCGCTCGCAGAACTTTCCGAAGACATTTCCCAGTGGTACGTGAGACGCATTCGCGAACGGGTGCGCGCAGGAGATGCGGCGGCACTTCGCACGCTTCGCGAGACTCTGCGCACCGTCTCGCTCCTGCTCGCTCCCTTCGCGCCGTTCCTCGCGGAGCAGGTGTTCGCGTTGGTGCGCGGAGCGCATGACCCGGAAAGCGTGCATCTTGCGCAGTGGCCCCGCGTGCGTGAGCGCTGGCGTTTGTTCGGCAGGAACAGGCAAGACGGACTCCTTGCGGCCATGGCGGACGTGCGCACCCTTGCGAGCCAAGGACTTCAATTACGGCAGAAAGCCGGCATCAAGGTTCGGCAACCGCTTGCGACATTCTTCATGCCGAACGTCCCTCCTCCCAACCTCTTGACGTTCATCATGGACGAGGTGAACGTCAAGGAAGTCGTTTCGGGTCCGGAACTCTCTCTCGACACGAACTTGACGCTGGAACTCGTACGGGAAGGCGATGAGCGGGAGCTTGCGCGGGCCGTCGCGGAAGCGCGCAAGACGCTCGGCCTTTCGCCGCGCGATACGGCGGAGGTCGTCGAGTCATCGGACGGTCCGTACGCGGCAGAACTCTCGACCGGCACGAAGCGATTCAATCTCGTTCGCAATGCGTCATAAATATTCCACGAGCGCCATCGTTCTTACCCGTACTCCGCTCGGAGAAGCGAACGTGCTCGTCGCGCTCCTTACTCCCGATTTAGGACTCGTGCATGTTCGCGCTCAGGGCGTGCGCCGGTCGGGAGCGAAACTCGCTCCAGCGCTCCAGACGCTTTCCGAATGCCGTGTCGCGCTCGTTCGCGGCAAGGAAGCGTGGCGGCTGTCGGGCGCTCTCGAAGCGACCAACCACTTCAACGCGCTTTCGCGTGCCGCCCGCGAACGCGCAGCACGCGTCGCCAGCCTTCTCCTGCGCCTCGTGCGCGGAGAGCATGCGGAACCAGAACTCTTTCGTACCTATGCCGAGTTCATGGGCGCGCTCCCCGCGCTTTCTGAGGTCGAACAGGATGCCGCGGAGTGCCTCGCAGCACTCCGCATCTTGCGCGTACTCGGATTCGACGACGGACCGGCGTCCGACTCCCGTACGGATTTCGCCTCAATCTCGCTTGCGGAAATCATACGGGCTCGTTCCGCAATCGTCGCGCGGGTCAATCGCGGCATCGCCGCGTCAGGTCTCTAACTACGCATCCGGAGCGCCACGGTATACTGTTTCCCATGCCTTTTCAGCCGGAAGACGATACGAGTTCGCTTGAGCGGATGCGTAAACGCCTCTACGCTCCCGATGAGTCATCCGACTTCTCGAGGGTGTCTCTCGCGCACGCTGACGCGCCGCCTGCGCGCACGTGGGAAGACGTACCGGGCGTTCTCGCTCGGAGCAGGCGTTTTTCCGGCGCAACCATCTTCTTTGCCATCGCTCTCGTCTTCTTCGCCACTGCCGCCGTCCTTTCTCTCTATCTCCTCATCGGAGGGACGCGCGCCGTCTCGACCGACAAGATAGCCATCTCTGTCCAAGGACCGACGACGGTTGCGGGAGGAGATACGGTCCCGTTCCTCATTACCATCGAGAACCGGAACCCGGTCCCCCTGTCTTCCGCCCGGCTTACCGTCGATTTCCCTGAGGGGACCCGTTCTCCGGACGACGTCACGGAGCCGTTGATCCGCTATACGGAATCAATCGAAGATGTCGCGGCGGGGGAAACGATAGAATGGACCGTTCGCGCCGTTCTCTTCGGGGAAGAAAAGCAGATCGTGCGTCTCCCGATAACCTTCGAGTACCGCACGCTCGACTCGAGTGCGGTATACGTCGTCGAGAAGACGTACGATCTCGAGATTACGACGTCGCCGCTTTCCATCAACGTGACCGCGCTCTCCGAAGCCGCGTCCGGGCAGCCGTTCACCTTCACAATCGCGGTGCGCTCGAACGCTACCGCGCCGCTCTCTGATATCGCGGTTCGCGCCGAGTACCCGTTCGGATTTTCTGAGGCCGGATCATCACTCGTTTCCGAATCCGGCTCCCTGTTCACTCTCGGGGGACTTGCTCCCGGCGAGGAGAAGAAATTCACTGTGACCGGCATACTCACCGGTCCAAGCGGAGAAGAGCGCACGTTCCGCTTTACCGCCGGCACTAAGAAGCAGGGAACCACGGCCGCACTTAGCGTCGCGTACGTGTTCCGGGAAATCACAATCGCTCTCGCAGAGCCGTTTCTTGCGGCGGATATCCTCGTGAACGGAGACGCATCCGAAACGGTCGTCGCTCGCGCCGGAGTTCCCATACAGGCGCTTCTCTCGTGGACGAACACACTGCCGGTGCCCGTTCTTGACGGGGAGATTACCGTCGCGCTTACCGGCAGCGCGCTCGATACGAACGGGGTCACTGCGGGGAGCGGTTTCTACCGTTCCATCGACGCGACGGTGCTGTTTGACCGGGATACCGACCCGGGACTCCGTCGCCTTGAGCCCGGAGACCGAGGCAACGGGTCGCTCACGTTCAAGACGAAGACCGGAGACGCATTCACCTCGCTCCGGAATCCCGCCATCACGCTTACCGTCTCCATCGCCGGCCGTCGCGTCGGCGAGACGCAGGTGCCGGAACAGGTATCATCAACCATTACGCGCACGGTCCAGATAGCGACCGATGTCGCGCTTTCGCTCAGCGCCGTGCGTACGACCGGGCCGTTCGAAAACATGGGTCCATGGCCGCCGAAGGCTGACGCCGAGACGACGTATACTGTCATGCTCGGCCTCCGCAATACGGTAAACGGCGTCGCGGACGGCATCGTCTCCATGACGCTCCCGTCCTATGTCCGCTTCATGGGACTCACGAGTCCGGCTGACGGTTCGGTGTCTTATAACAGCGCGACGCGGCAGGTGCGGTGGAGCGTCGGGGAGGTGGTGGCGGGAACCGGGTATGGGAGTGCGGAACGGACGGCGGCCTTCCAGATAGGGCTTACGCCAAGCGTGTCGCAGAAAGGAACGAGCCCCGTACTCGTTCAGGGAGCGCGTTTTTCCGGTTTTGACCGCTTTACCCAGCGGTCGGTCGAAAGCGCCGCTCCTTCCATCACGACCGAAACGACGAGCGACCCTGCGTACCAGGACAACGCGGGCGAGGTACAGTAGACCTATGGACGAAGCGAATCTCATGGAGAAAATAGTATCGCTGTGCAAACGGCGTGGGTTCGTCTTTCCCGGTTCCGAGATCTATGGCGGTCTCGCGGGAACCTACGATTACGGCCCGCTCGGCGTCGCACTTCGCGATAACCTCAAGGATCTCTGGTGGAGACGCTTCGTTACGACACGGGACGATATGGTGGGCCTCGACTCGAGCATCATCATGCCGGAGGCGGTATGGGCCGCATCCGGGCATCTCGAGGGGTTCGCCGATCCGATGGTGGAGTGCGAGAAGTGCAAACGCAGGTTCCGCGCGGATCATCTCGACGGAGCGACGGAGTGTCCTGAATGCGGGGGAACACTCGGGACACCCAAGATGTTCAATCTGTTGTTCCCGGTCGACATGGGGTCGACCTCCGGAGCTTCGCGCGGATATTTGCGCGGAGAGATAGCGCAGGGCATGTTCGTGAATTTCAAGAATGTCATCGATGTGACGCATCTCAAGCTCCCATTCGGCATCGCACAGAGCGGCAAAGCGTTCCGCAACGAAATCGCGCCGCGTGATTTTCTTTTCCGGGTCCGCGAGTTCGACCTTATGGAGTTCGAGTATTTCATACGCGAGGATGAGTGGAAGACCTCGTTCGAGTACTGGAGAAAGGAGATGTGGGAGTGGATAGAAGAGACGGGTATCCGGAAAGAGTCCGTGCATGAGCTTGAGGTGCCGTCTACAGACCGCGCACACTATAGCAAGCGCACCATCGATTTCGAGTTCGACTACCCGTTTGGCCGGAAAGAGCTCTATGGTCTCGCGTATCGGACGGACTACGATCTCACGCGCCATGCCGAACGGTCGAAGAAGGACCTCTCGTATCTTGATGAGACGACCGGAAAACGGTTCATCCCTCACGTCATCGAGCCGACGTTCGGTCTCGGGCGAACCGTGCTCGCCGTCCTCTGTTCCGCATACGACGAGGATGAGCTTGGCGGAGAGAAGCGCGCTATCCTCCGCTTGAATCCGAACGTGGCGCCGATAAAGGCGATGGTGTCACCGCTTCTCAAGAACAAGCCTGAACTCGTGGAAAAGGCGAGAGAGGTCCGCGCGTCTCTCCGAAAAGTGCACCCGGCGATCGCGTGGGACGATAACGGCAATATCGGGAAGCGGTATAGAAGACAGGATGAAGTAGGAACGCCGTTCTGCGTTACTGTAGATTTCGACACGCTCGGCGAGCATAAAGAGCTCAAGGACACGGTGACGCTTCGCGACCGCGATACGGGCAAACAGGAACGTCTAACCGTTCACCAAGTAGTAGACCGCATCCGAGCGGCCATAGCCTAAGGCATACCGCGTGGGGCATCTATGCTCCGTGGTAGTATGCCTGCAATGAATCAGAAGGTTTTCTCAATCGCACCGGGAAGCGTCATTTTAACCATTGTTATCCTCGTTGGGGCCTACACGCTCTGGTTCTTGCGCGATCTCGTCCTCCTCGTCTTGACCGCTATCGTGCTCGCGTCCGCCATCGAGCCCGGCGTCTCGTTTTTCGTCCGCTATCGGCTTCCGCGCATCGTGTCAGTCCTCCTCATGTACGTTCTCGTCCTTGGCGCGGTGTTCGGTTTTCTCTATGCCCTTGTTCCCCCGATTCTCGAAGACGCTGAACAATTCATCTCCGTCCTGCCGGATTACCTCGAGACCATAGAACTCCCGCAAAGCATCACGACCGCTACGGAAACGGCGGGGCTGTTCTCCGAAAGCGACGCCTCATCGGCAGATGGCTTCATCGAGTCCTTGTTCGCGCTCCGTGAGTCGTTTTCGGACGCTTCCCGAGGCGTGATACAACTCGTCGCCACCTTCTTCGGCGGCATCTTCTCGCTTGTCTTGGTTATCGTTCTTTCCTTCTATTTTGCTGTACAAGAGACTGGCGTCGAGGACTTCCTCCGGCTCGTGATGCCCGCTCGGCATGAAGAATATGTCGTCGGCCTCTGGCGGAGAGCTCAGCGGAAAATAGGACTCTGGATGCAAGGCCAGCTTCTTCTTTCTCTTATCGCGGGTGTGATTATCTATCTCGGTCTTCTCATCATGGGGGTTCCCTACGCTCTCTTGCTCGCTGTCTTCGGAGCCGCGGCGGAACTCATTCCCGTCTTCGGGACCTTCATTTCTCTCATACCCGCCGTCATTGTCGCCTTCGGAGCGGGCGGGGCGCCGCTTGCGCTCATCGTCGGCGGCCTCTTCGTCATCGTGAATCAGTTCCAGTCAAATCTCATTTATCCGCTCGTCGTAAAGAAAGTCGTCGGAGTGCCCGCACTTCTCGTCATTCTCGCCCTTATCGTCGGCGGCCAGATTGCCGGTTTCCTCGGCATTCTGCTCTCGGTTCCCGTCGCCGCCGCCGTACAGGAATTCCTCGCTGACATCGATCGCGGTAAGCGCGCGCGGATGGCCGCAGGCGGCTGATGACTCGGTATCTCACAACGACGCTTCCATACGTAAACGCCGATGCCCACCTCGGGCACGCGCTCGAGTTCGTGCAGGCAGACTGCTACGCTCGCACGCTTCGCTTGAATGGAGAGGATATTTTTTTCAATATCGGTACTGACGAACATGGCGCGAAGGTGTATGAGAAGGCAGTTGAGGCGGGAAAAGATCCGCAAGCATATGTCGACGAATACGCGGGGCGTTTCAAGACGTTCGCACACGCCCTCGATATCTCCTACGACTCATTTCTGCGCACCACCGACCTCGTGCATGTGGCGGCGGCGCAGGAATTCTGGACGAGGTGCTCGGCTGCAGGGGATATTTATAGAGCCGCGTACCGGGTGAAGTACTGCATCGGCTGCGAGCTTGAAAAGACCGATTCGGAACTCGATCATGGCCGTTGCCCGATACACCCGAACCTTGATATAGAAATTCGGGAAGAGGAGAATTACTTTTTCCGATTCTCAAAATATCAAGACGCTTTACTCGCGCACTACAACGCGTACCCTGATTTTGTTGTGCCAGAAGAGAGGATGCGCGAACTCGCGATGCTTGTCTCGGGCGGGCTCAAAGATTTCAGTATTTCGCGTCGCCGGGAGAAGCTTCCATGGGGAATCCCCGTGCCAGGCGATGACGAACAGGTGATGTATGTCTGGTTTGATGCTCTGGTGAGCTATCTCTCGGCGACCGGATGGCCCGCAGATGAAACGAACTTCAGGAAATGGTGGCCCGTGATGCATTTCGCTGGGAAAGACAATCTTCGCCAGCAGTCCGCGATGTTTCAAGCAATGCTTCTCTCGGCAGGTCTTCCATTCTCACGCCAAGTCTTCATCCACGGATTTATCACCTCCGGCGGGGCGAAGATGTCGAAATCGCTCGGGAATGTCATAGACCCGATAACGCTCATAGAGAAATACGGGACCGACGCGGTGCGCTACGTACTCCTGCGGCATGTGAGCCCTTTTGAGGATTCAGATCTTACGGAACAGGGGTTTGCCGATGCCTATGAAGGGAATCTCGTAAACGGACTTGGGAACACAGTCGCTCGCATCATGAAGCTCGCCGAGGAGCATCTTCCAGCGCCCATCGTTCTTTTACCGGAGGATACGTCGGTCGAGCCGGCAGTTCTTGAAAAAATACAAGCGTTCCGTTTCAACGAGGCGATGGATCTTGTCTTCGAGCATGTTGCAAAAGGCGATGCATACATGACTATCGAGGAACCGTATAGGAAAATAAAGAGCGAGCCCGAAGAAGCAAAGAGGGTAATCGAAAAATTAGTCCGGCATCTGGCCAAACTCGCCGCGCATCTTGCTGCTCCCATGCCCGCCACCGCTGAAATCATATTGAATGCCGTCGCCACTAACAAAAAACCCGAGAATCTTTTTCCGAGGATTCCGTAGTATGCCGTACCGGTACTTTGACGCGCATTGCCACGTGCAGTTTGATGCCTATGACAGAGACCGCGATGCGCTTATCGCGCGAATGAAAGCGGAAGAAGTCGCTGGAGTCGTCGTCGGTTGCGACTTGGAGTCCTCGAGGAAAGCAGTCGAACTTGCAGAGAGACACGAGCATCTTGTCGCTTCGATCGGTCTCCACCCGAATCGTGCTGAGCATGAGCAGTTTGATATATCAAACTATCGCGTGCTTGCGCAAAGAAAGAAGGTCGTCGCGATAGGGGAATGCGGGCTTGATTATTACCGACCCGCAGAAGTAAACGACGAAATCAAAAAGAACCAGAAGGCAATACTGAAAGACCAAATTGCGCTTGCTGTCGAACTTGATAAGCCGCTCATCATTCACTCTCGCCCCAGTAAGGGAACGATGGATGCGTATAAAGATTTAGTTCAGATTTTGAGAGAAGCAAAGGCAAAACACGCGAACCTTCGCGGCGATATACATTTTTTTGTAGGCACTCCCGAAATTGCGCAAGAACTTCTTGAGCTCGGATTTACGATTTCATTCACCGCAGTCATCACTTTTGCGCGCGATTACGACGAAGTAATTAAAATGGCACCCCTCAACAAAATTCTTTCTGAAACGGACTCGCCCTACGTTCCTCCAACGAACCGTTCTCGTGGTTCTCGCAACGACCCACTCGCGGTCATGGACGTCGTATCAAAAATCGCCGAAATCAGAGGCGAAGATCCCGAGACCGTCCGTACCGCAGTTTTCAATAACGCAAGACGTCTCTTCACACTCCCGTTCTGACGCCGTGAGAATGTCGGCCATTCCGGTTGCCGCTCCCTAGGCCTCGTGATAGGATGCCCCTTACCATGGCTCGGAAGGATACCGAAGAGCGCGACCAAGAACGCGAAGAAAACGCGGACGAGAATCACGCGGAACCGCGCGTATATGAGCTCGGCTTCCACATAGACCCAGAACTTCCCTCGGAAGAAGCGAAGAGCGTCTACGAGCAGATCCGGGATCTCATCGCTAAGAATGGTTCGATCGTCGCCGAGGGGGAGCCCGAGAAGATCCAGCTTGCCTACACGATCTCTTGTCCCGGCACCGGCGGCCGCCGCGATTTCGGGAGCGCCTATTTCGCATGGGTGGCGTATGAGGCGAGCGGCGCCGGTCATACCGCTACCGTCGCGGCCGTCGGCGAGGAGCGGCGCATCATCCGTTTCCTTGACGTACGGACGACCAAAGAAGCCGCGCGTCACGCTGCCGAGATGAAAACCCTGAAGGTTCCCGAGAAGCCAGTCGAGGGGGACGTATCGGATGCCGAGCTTTCTGCGGCGCTTGAAGAAGCCGCTCTGCCCTAATATGTATCTC
>Ga0209542_10005596_pt1 | contig 24944 bp, 18 predicted proteins | sample RifCSPhighO2_01_FD_184028 | JGI IMG/M metagenome (GOLD analysis project Ga0209542, IMG submission 184028) | Soil microbial communities from Rifle, Colorado - Rifle CSP2_plank highO2_0.1 (SPAdes) (version 2) | ecosystem: Environmental > Terrestrial > Deep subsurface > Rock core/Sediment ...
TTCCGCAAGAATATAACGTTAAAAGTTAAAGATGGCGGGCAGTGGATTGATATAAATTTAGACAAGCTAAAAGAATATGCAACCATTTTGGAAAGGTTTATAAGCAAGATTAAACAAATTTTATAAAAAGATGTGAAAACATTATAAAAATGGGCAGAATATTTGTTATAACTTCCGGGAAGGGCGGGACTGGAAAGACTAGTTCAGCTGTAAATCTTGGAGCTGCTCTTAATTCCTTTGGCGAGGATGTCATTATTGTTGACGGTAATCTGACAACTCCAAACGTCGGCTTGCATTTCGGCGCACCAATAGTGCCGGTAAGCCTCGCTCACGTCCTTTCAGGCCACGCCAGAATTGAAGATTCAATATATGAGCACGATTCCGGAATAAAGATTATCCCCACTTCCTTATCCCTGAAAGAACTCAAGAGAGCAAACAGGAGAAACCTGGAAAACATAGCGAGGAAGCTCAAGAGGCTGTTCAGGTACATAATCTTTGACTCTTCTGCCGGGCTTGGAGAAGAAGCGCTCTCCATAATGAGGCTGGCTGATGAAGTTATTCTGGTCTCAAACCCAGACATGCCTTCAATAACAGACGCTCTTAAAACAATAAAGATCGCCGAAGAGCTTGGAAAGCCGGTAAGAGGTGTCATTGTAACAAGGGTGAGATATGACAAAACCGAACTGACTTCCGAAAATATTATTGACATGCTTGAAGTTCCCATTCTCGGAGTAATCCCGGAAGAATTCGCTGTCCGCGAATCCCTTGCTATGAAAAACCCCGTTGTTCATACTCATCCCAAGTCACGCTCTGCAGAGAAGTATAAGGAAATAGCAGCAAAGCTTGTTGGCAGAAATTATAAAGCAAAGGATTACAAGAGAGGTTTCTGGGCAAAAATAGCAAGCAGTTTAGGGTTAAGATAAAAACATCTTCTTAAAAGATAGCACCCAGATTATTATTTAGGCGATTGATGCATTTTAGCACCAGTAAATTGCTTTAGAACCAAGAATAATTAACTGATAACCTGTAAAACGTCAACATAAGCTGCATGCAAGTTCCAGCATATTAATTGATGTTAAAATGGTTATTTATAATGAGCATAAAGGCAATTAATAATAAGTATATTAAAACTTAGTCCGGATTTACACAGCTCATCTATAACGAGAGACCAAAATGTTTTACCATGTTTTTTGTTCTCTCGAATACAGCAACAGACAAAATGGTCAAATATTTAAGTCTGTTGCTATAAATAGTAATAAATCTTTCCGAAAGATTTATCTACAATTATACTCCTCTGCTATTATATGGACCCCGCAAAAGAGGCTGAAACTATTAAGAAATTTGGCATTGACATTGAATCTCTAAAGCGCGAGCAATCCAATCTTGCCAAAAACATCACCTTAAAAGATGAAACAGAATTCAACAATATAGAGTTCATAGGCTCATTCAGCAATATTATTATAGGCAGCAAAATCCTTTCAGCTGTTGTTGTTACTGATAAAGCCTTCAATATTGTTGATGAAAAATTCTTCATTGACAGAGTTAATTTTCCTTATCTTGCCGAATTTCGTTCTTACAGAGAATTGCCCGCTATGCTGAAAGCTCTGGAGCAACTGGAGCAGAAGCCGGAACTATTTCTCATTGACGGCCTTGGCATTAATCATCCTCGTCTTGGAGAGGCTTCTCACTTCTCAATTAATACTGATATTCCATCAATAGCCATTACCGATAATTCTATCGGCTTTAATATTAGTGACGATAAATTATTTATTAATGATAAAGAAGTTGGCAGAGTTATCCAGACTAAGCAGGGCAGCAAGCCTTTATTTGTAAGCCCGGGAAGCGGCGTTTCCATAGAAACAGCTGTAAAAATTGTTAAAGACCTTGTCCGCCCCCCTCACAAGCTTCCGGAAGTCATGAAACTCGCAAGAAAATATGCCAAGAAGATTCATGGAGAATTATTCAAAAACAATCAAAGCTAATAAGGACCAATGGAAGAATAAGTTCTAAGCATATTAAGAGTATCACAGTAAAGTATTTTAGGGTTTCTCTTTCCAAATAATGAATTATTCGGCCCATATCTTGTTTCTTCAACTTTCAATTTTACATTCGGATCTCTTATTTTACAATTTCTGGGAGCAACTCTGCCACCTTCTATTAGATTTGCCAATGTCTCGGCAATTCTCTTCTCATCTACTACTAATTCTGCCGCCATTTGCCCAAGGCATTCTGAGCCACGCTTCCTTAGTAAACCTAAAACTTCTTGTCTTACTTCAGCGTCTGTAAGAAAAGTACCTTCAGTTATATTGGTCATAATAAGAAATAACACCCTTAGTTTATATATCTTTATAAGAGGGCAATGTTCAAATCCGGCATCACATAATAAAAATGGGACTGCCCGGATTTGAACCGGGGTCGCAAGCACCCCATGCTTGAATCTTGCCAAGCTAGACCACAGCCCCGTTAGAAATTCAAAAAGCATTTATTATATAAATCCCGCGCCGCACCGTCATGCCGCCTCTTTCATCTTTTCCACGATTAATCTCTCCCTTGCTCTGCACAATCTTGAAGCAATTGTCCCCTCTGGCATTGACAGAAGATTTCCTATTTCTTCATAACTATTATTCTCACTAAACAATCTGAACATCAAAAAAGTTTCTTCCCCTATTATTGTCCTTATTCTTTGCAATTCTTCCCGGAGCTCTGCAGCCCTTGCAGGGTCAGAAGCTTTTCTGTCCGGAAAATCCATGCCATTATCATCGTCTGTTAGTTCCTCCGGGTACTGGACGTTTCTCCTGCTTCCCGTTCTCTTAATGCTGAAAATTGCATTTCTCACAGTCCTTGCAGCATAATGTTTAAATTTTCCTTCAGGACCACAGTATTTTTCTGCACAAATCATTATCCTTTCATTAGCTACGGACTTATAATCATCCATGTTCATTCCCGGAATAGGAAACGTCTTTGCCATCATTACAGCCACTCCCATTACGTAAGGATAGGCCTCCATTATCATTCTCTCCCTTCCATTACTATTGTGATTATAACTTCTCATGAAAAATCCATAGCTGTTATTTTTTATAAATCTTATGGGATTACCCGGATTTGAACCGGGATTTCCACCTCCCGAAGGTGGGAGATTAACCAAATTGTCTTATAACCCCCGATAACATTAAAAAGTGCGGCCCGTCTTATAAACCTGATGACTCCTGAAGAACTTTATTTGTTGGTTGTTAAGAATAAGAAATATCAGAAGTTTCCTAAAGACTTCATAATGCAGATTATTTCATTTAATCCTGACAAAGATTTCAGATTCATTAGGCAGAACTACATTTGGCACTATTTGTTACATAATATGTTACTTTTTATGCCAAATAGAAAGCTTTTTAAAGCTTGAAAGAGTATATATTGTTATGGTAACTAAATATGATATTTTTGAATTAGTGTATAAAAACAGGGCCCCTATGAAACCTGTGGAAGTAGTCAGGGAGTTTAATAAATCAGATGAAGATTATCATGCGGTTCATAAACAGCTTAGAGAATTAGTTGCCATGGGCCTTCTTAGGAAAACTAAATATGGTTTTGAATTAGAGGTAAGCAAAAAGGCAGAGATTCTCTATGGAATAATCCAGCATTGTCTAAAAAATAATGTTAGTTATAATTATTTACTTGATAAAAATTTTGCTGAATTTTTAAGCAAAGCCTTGCAAAAAAAAGAAATCACTCCAAATGATGTAGATGTTCATCCAAGAACCTTTAAAAAATATATAGAGATATTAAACAGATTTGGATTAGTTCTTGTTATTTCAAGAAAACCTTTGAGAGTAAAGATATTTTATAATATTTTGTTAAATAATCTTCTTGTTTACTTCAGATATAAGCATAAAGTTATAACAGATAGCTCTCATTTTTACGATAAAGAAATAGAGAGAGAATTAAATATTTTTAAAAGATTGAAAAGAAAAGAGGTTGTCTTATACAGGAAAGTTGTAAAAGAGTTTGAAATTTCTTTTATTTATCACAGCCTTTCATTGGAGGGAAATCCAATAACATTGTCAGAGACTTTTAAGATACTGCAAGATAAAATTATTCCAGGTAATTTAAAAAGCTTGGATGTAGATGAAGTAAAAAACTATCAGGATGCGATTTTACAAATGCTTCAGGATAGCGAACAAAAAAAGGTCCTGAATATTGCATCAGTTCTTAATTATCAGGGAATAGCTATGAAACATGTTCCGAAAATTGCAGGTAAAATAAGAACAGAAGAGGTTTATATCAAAGGCAATCCTAATTTTAAGATTACAAAAGCAGAGAATATAAAAAAAGAATTAGATGTTTTGTTCGAAGAATATGATAAGTTTATCAAAAGAGAAAAATTATCTCTTAAGGAAATTTTAAATTTTGCAGTTTATTTTCATAATGAATTTCAGCACATACATCCTTTTATTGATGGAAACAGCAGAACAACGAGATTAATTACCTTTCATTTATTACAATCGAGAGATATTCCGATATTTGACATTCCGTTTGGATTGTTGGATGAATATATGGGTTATACAAAGGGTTCAAAGAAAAGAAAAGATGAAAAACTTTTTCAGACACTGCAAAAAGTTATTCTTTGGAATCTAAAGAAAATAAACGAGAGGTTGAGTTAGAAATGAACATTTTCATAACAGCAGATCATCACTTTAATCACAAGAATATAATTGCGTATTGCAATAGACCATTTAAGACTGTTGAGGAAATGGATAATATTATGACAGAGAAATGGAATAATAAAGTTGGGAAAGATGATTTAGTGATACATCTAGGAGATTTTGCTCTTGGAAATAAAGATAAAGTCGGAGAAATAAGAAAGAGGCTCAATGGAAATATTATTCTTATTAAGGGAAATCATGATAGGGTTAATGAAGGTTTTATTGTTGTAAGAGATTCAATACAAATAGGAAATTTTCTTTTTAGCCATAGACCAATTCCGAAAGGAGAAATTCCTAAGGGTTGCATTAATGTTCACGGCCATATTCATGAAAAAGAAAGCCTTAGCGGAATAAATGTAAGTGTTGAGAAAACAGATTATAAGCCGATTCTTTTTGAGGAGCTTAAGAAGAAAATGAATATAAAAAGGGATAAAAAGGTTATATGCACCAGCCGGGATTTGAACCCGGGTGAACGGCTTGGGAAGCCATCATACTGACCGCTATATTACTGGTGCTTCAGAATTATTCTTTCATTATCATTAATAAACTTAATTGGCAAGCAGCATCTTCAGGAGAGCCATCCTTAAATACAGTCCATTTCTTGCCTGCCTGAAATATGCCACCCTTGGGTCTCTCTCTTCTACTTCTAATGGCAGTGCCACTTCTCCGGCATTAGGCAGGGGATGCAAGAGCCGTGATTTCTCTTTCATTATTCCTAATTCCTTTTCAGTTATTCTGAATTTTCCATTAGCTTTGTTATATTCATCTGCGCTCATTCTTTCTTTTTGTATTCTTGTCATGTATACTACATCTGCTATTGGTAGAAGGTTATACAAATTTTCCGACTCCTCAAATAACACACCATGACGGGCGAGATAATCCTTCATATCCTGCTCAACTTTAAGATTTTCCGGAGAGACAAAACTTATCCTTACTCCCTTGCATTTGCTCAGCAAGTACGCCAGCGATCTCGCTGTCCTTCCATTCTTTAAGTCACCAACTATAACCACATGCAAATTATCTATACGCCCAAATTCCTTCTTAATTGTATATAAATCCAGCAATGCCTGTGTTGGGTGCTGGCCGTATTTTCCCTCTCCGGCATTAATTATCGGCACTTTCGATACTTCCGCAGCTAAATGCGCCCCATTATCATCGCCGGTTCTTAATACTATTACGTCAGCATAATCATCAACTATCCTGATCGTGTCTATTAGTGATTCTCCCTTTACTGCTGATGAGAACATTCCTGCCGCTTCAGTTGATATTACTCTTCCCCCTAATCTGTTCATTGCAGATTCAAAGCTGAATCTTGTTCTTGTACTAGGCTCATAGAATAAAGTGCACATTATTTTTCCGTTTAATAATTCTGATGGTATGTTTAACTTTAAAGAATCAGTTAGAGTGAATAATTCTTCCAACATATCTGGAGTGAACTGCTGCGACTCCAGTATGTGTGATAGCTTCATCAAAATATAGCTAATGAAAGCCACTTTAAAGACTTTGCTGACTACTCAAGAACAATAAATGCAACAAACAAAAATCAAAGATTGGGCGATAAAAGAGTAAAATTAAACAATAAATCAAATTAAAAAATAGAAAGTAAAAAACAATAAAAATCCAAAAAGAAAGATAAAAAGACAGGCGAGGATTAATCCTCGCTGTATCTTCCGTTCCTTCCTACAAGCACGCTTCTTTCCTCGTCCCTCTTTCTTGAAAGATGCCTGCTGACTTCCATGAGCTCCTGATAGAGTCCTTCAGCTCTCGCTTCGCTGAAACCAAGGTCTCTCATAACTCCCATATAGTCTTCGCTTGTAAGCCTTCTTCCTTCATGCAGTCCGAAGTAGAGATGAGTCTCCCTTTCTTTTCTCTTTTCCTGTATGAGCCCTTCAAGTATTTTTCCGTAATTCGGAAACTTCTTTGAGAACTCATCCACACCTTCCCTCATTCCTCTTGCTCTTTCAACATCTTCGCTTTTAACTCTTGCATAAGCCCTTTCTCCGGAAAAACTTCCATCGTAAGCGCTCAAATCAATTGCTCCTGCAAGCTTCGGCTTAGCTCTCTTCAGCTTTCCAGACATGCTTGATATTAGTATGTCAATCCTGTCAACAGCTACAAGCTCTACAACCTGCCTTTCCAATGCTTCGTTTTGTGCCATTTTTTCTTCTTTTCCTGCTGCCCTCCTTTCACTTATTATTACATTAAGCAAAAATCAGGATATAATTTTATGAGGTGCTCTTTATCACCACAATAGAAAGTCTTAAATAATACAAAAACCAAAGAGATTAATGATTAACGAATCAATTCTTCTTGATTTCGGCTTAACTAAAAATGAGGCTAAAGTCTATCTTGCTTTAATTGACCTTGGTCCCAGCCTTGCAGGACAGATCTCAAGAAAAACAGGAATCCACAGGAGAAATATCTATGACACTATTGAAAGGCTCATTCAGAAAGGGCTTGTAGGATATATTCAGCAAAATAACCGCAATCTATTTCAGGCTTCAAACCCGGGCAAATTTTTGGATATAATAAAAGAAAGAGAAAGCCTCATCCTCCCAATTGTTTCAGAACTAATGAGCAGATACAATAAAACTCTTGAGAAAGAGGAAACTAACTTTTACAGGGGAAAAAACGGATTGCGCTCAGTTCTTGAAGACCAGCTTAATTACAAGGAAATCCTCATCCTCGGCGCTAATCCTAAGGCCGGCGAAGTAATGCAGTTTTATTTTAAATGGTACAACCAGACAAGAATGAAGAAAAAAATCAGGCTAAAGATTATTACTCATGAGCGCTGGTTCGAGAAGCTCAAATTGACCGAAGTCAGATATTTTCCTCAGAAATATGCCAATCCCCTGGCCATCAACATCTACGGCGATAAAACGGCGATAATTCTCTGGTCAAAGCAGAGCCCTATGGCCATTGTTATTAAGAATAAGAATATCTCCCAAGGTTACAGGAATTATTTTGAGTTGTTGTGGAAGGCGAGCAGGAAGAGATAATTCTGCTGAAACAGAAACCTGTAAAACCAAAAGATATAAAAACGCCGGAAAAATAATGAATGCATGGCAGCAAAACAATGCGTCTTGTTTTATGAAGGCAGTTTTGTTAGCTCAAGCTATATGTCAATGATGATGCAGTAAGCATCATTTTTCCTCTTTCTTCTTCCAAAATCAAACAGGAGGCTAAAATGAATAACAACTATCTCATACATGTAATAACAGACTTCGGCCAGGATTATAACGCCGGAATTATACAGCATGCACTCTCTATATTTAATGCTAACAGCGATAATAAAAGTATAGAGAATATAAATTATATACAATACGGAGCCGTAAAGGATTTCAGCATAATTGACGGCTCCTACAAAGTTCTCTTTGCCTGCCAGAACATTAATCCTTTTACAGCAAGCAGCACTACTCACGGCCTCTTGATGGTGATTGATCCGACAGTCGGAGAATCAAACAGAAAAAAACACAGGAAACCAATAGCTTTCAGGCTTAAAAACGGAGTTTTTGGAGTAGCTCCGGACAATGGAGTCATAACAAAAATAGCAGAAAAATTCGGCTTAGAAGAAGCAAGGTATATTGACGAAAAGAAAATCAGAAAGTTATCAAAACTCGGGAATATTAAAAGCAGCGTCTGGGACGGGTACTACATTTACTCTGCAGCCCTTCCAATAATATTAAAGCACAAAAGCCTTACACCAGTTTGCGGGTATGAGAATATATCAGATAAAATAAAAACTCTGGCTCTCCCAAAAACAAAGAAGCTCCTCGATACCAACGCTTACAGATGCCCAATAAGCGGAATAGACAAAAACGGCAACATTACCCTTGACACAAATATATTTGACATAGATTCTCCTTTATTCATTAACTCCTTTGATGTCTTTAACGATGAAGAAAATGGAGAAGACAGAACGCACTTAGGAAGATTCTATTTAAGGGCTTCTTATTCTCCGCACAAGAAACTTGATAAGAATGGAAATTCTCTAATAGCAGTGAATAATCCCTGCTTGAGCAGAAATTCAAGGATTGAGCTTGCTGCAAGCAGCAAAAAATTAATCAATATTTTAAAAAAGCTTCATCCTGAAATTAAACTCAAAATTAATGCTGGCGAGAGCTTAATTTTAAAGCCAAATTATCTCGCATATAAAAATCAAGAACTGGAAGGAGGATAGTTTTTTATAAGCTCTAAAACTAAGACAAACATGGCTAAGAACAAATTTTACGTTACGACGGCAATTGACTATGTGAATGCTCCTTATCCGCATATAGGGCATGCATATCAGAAAATTATAGCTGATGCTCTTGCCCGATGGCACAGACTCATTGGTGATGATACCTTATTTGTTACAGGCACTGATGAGCATGGCAAGAAGATTGCTCAAAGTGCAGAGGTTGAGGGTAAGACCCCCAGAATTTTTGTTGATGAGAAGGCAAAACAATTTCAGGAGTCATGGGATTTGTTAAATATTAGTTATGATCGCTTTATTAGAACTACTGATAAGGATCATGAATTAGTAGTTAATGATGTTTTAAAAAGGATTTGGGATGCTGGTGACATCTATAAGGGCTTTTATGAAGGGTTGTACTGCGTTGGCTGTGAAGCTTACTATACTGATAAAAACTTGATTAATGGGGAATGCGGGTTTCACCCTGGGCAGAAGCTTGAAACTCTTAAGGAAGAGACTTATTTTTTCAGGCTTAGCAAGTACCAAAAATTCCTTCTTGAACATATTAAAAAGAATACTGATTTTATTCTTCCTGATAGTCGTCGCAATGAGATTATTAATCGTTTAAAGGAAGACTTAAAAGATCTTAGCATTACCAGAACTTCTATTAATTGGGGTATTCCTTTTATTTTTGACAAAAAGCACGTATTGTATGTCTGGGCGGAGGCATTGATAAACTATTACAGCGCTGCTCAAACCAAGGGCAAGAAATGGGAGAAGTTTTGGCCGGCTAATTTACACTTATTAGGCGTTGATAATTCCTGGTTCCATACAGTTATCTGGCCCGCTATGCTAAAATCTGCCGGCTTGAAAATCCCAAGAACAGTTTTCATCCACGGCTTTTTAACCTTTAATGGTCAGAAGATTTCCAAAAGCCTGGGCAACGCTATTGCTATTCCTATATTGACTAAAAAGTATAGCGCCGATACTCTGAGGTACTTTGTTTGCAGGCAGTTTCCTCTTGCTTCTGGTGCTGACGGTGACTTTTCAGAATCAGCCCTTGTGTCCCGCCACAACACCGAGCTCGCCGACAAGCTCGGTAACTTAGTAAGCAGAGTCAGCGCCCTCGCTGAAAAGCACGGCCTGGAAAACGTCAAGAAACCTTCTCTGGAGTTTGATGATTTAGATAATATCAAGAAGCTCTTTGACAATTATGAGCTTGACAAAGTCCTTAATGAGATATTTTCGTACATTGATAAATGCAACCAATATATCCAGGAAAAAAAGCCTTGGGAGTCTCCTGATAACTGCAGAAAGGTTCTTTATGATTTAGTCCTTGCTATTAAGAATATTGCTATTCTTCTCTCGCCTTTCATTCCCAAAACATCTGAAAAAATAGCAAAGCATTTCGGCTTTGTTATTAATTTAAAAGAAATTAATAAGACTTATAAAATACAGAAGATTAAGAAGTCAGATATTTTGTTTAAGAAGATAGAACTTAAGGGAGAGGTTCAACCAAATATTAATAAATCATCTAATGTTGGCATTATTAATATGTCAGACTTAAAATTCAGCGACTGGGAAAAGATAGATTTGAGAGTAGGCAGGATTATTGATGTTGAGGACTTAAAAGAATCTGATAAGTTATACAAAATGCAGGTTGAACTTGGAAGCAAGGACAGAAGAACTGTAGTAGCTGGAATAAAAAAGCACTACTCAGCCAAAGAGCTAAAAGGGAAGAAATTTATTTTCCTTACAAACTTAGAACCGCGCAAAATCATGGACATTAAGTCCGAGGCAATGATTCTCGCTGCAAGCTCTAAAGACAAATTATCATTAATAGCTCCTGAAAAAGATGTTGATGCTGGAAGTAAATTAAGCTAGGTTTAAAATGAGAAAAACCCTCAATCACCAACTTTTTATACCCCCAATCACATTTATTCTTATGGGTAGTCTGGCTGATTTGCTTTGGAAAGGTTTTTGCGCAGTGGATGACTTTCTTGATAAGCTATTGATAAATAATGAAGGGAAAGAGTTAGAATATTTTTGCAGAAATCATCCGGAAGTTAAGCATGTTCAGGTTCTCGGACACGAACCTTTGAGAGTAATAATTGATGAGAGCATAGAAAGAAGATATCCAGATCCTAAAAGTGAAAGGATCTGGCTTCCCCATGTAGGCGCAGTCAGAGTTTATTATAAGGCAGGCCATCCAAGAGAATCACGACAAGAAGGTAATTATCGTTAATACGCTGCGACACTTTTATGCTAAGGTTGATGAAACAAAGTTGGTTAAGTTGATGCCTAACTAATGGTGCAGTTATTAGTTATATAATCTTTACCCAGCTATAGCAGAGTTGTGAGAATTTCATTGGCAATTAAAGTATTTATAGCTAACCTGATGGCATGCTTCTACTTCAGCTCCAGCGCCTTACCATTCTCCAGGAGATGAACTGTCCTTCCTTTCTCATAACCCATCTCCTGAACTAATGGGATTATCTGGGAAACAATCCCCTGATGGCCATGGCTCGGTATAATATGCTCGGGCCGAAGCAGTTTAATTAATTCCCGTAAATCCTCCTTGTGTCCGTGCCCAGATACATGAACGTCTTCAAATATCTCTGCTCCAGACTTATACAGCCTCTTTAAAATAGCCTCTTTACTGGCTATTGTTTCCGGCGTCGGAATAGTTCTTGAAGAAAAGATTATATGGTCCTTAGGGCTTAATTTGTAAGGCAATTCTCCTCTTGATATCCTTTCAAGAACGCTTCCGGGCTCTCCCTGATGCCCCGTGCATACAATAAGATAATCTTTCTTGCTCTGCGCAGCTTTCTTTAAAAATTTAAATACCTGATTCCTGTAAGTGACAATCTTAATATCTTTATCGTAAGGGCATTGATTTACTCTTCTTGCAGCGTTCGTGTACTTGTTAAGGCTCCTCCCCAAAAACACTATTTCTCTGTTTAATTTCTTCCCGAATTCCACAATACTCTTCAGCCGGGGTATATGAGAAGAAAACGTCGTGACTATCATCCCCTTCCCTTTATTATCCTCGTTAAGCATTACATGCCTGAGCATCTTCCTCGCTTCCTCCTCGCTGGGAGTCTTGCCTTCGGATTTAGCATAGAGAGAATCTACAATCAAAACTTTCACTCCTTCCCCAGCCAGCCTTTTCAAAGCACCATAGTTCGGCTTGCCACCCATAACAGGAGTATCATCCATCTTGAAGTCATTAGCATAAGCTACAATCCCCTTGGGAGTATGAACAGCAATTACAGCAGTCTGCAGAGTAGAATGTGTCATGTTGATAAACTCAACTTCATACTCTTTATGTTTGCCCCTGACTAAAACAGAAGTGTCTGGCTGGACAGAGTTAGTTCTGTTCTTTAAAGATATCTTGCTGTCTTTGACAAGCTCATCAAGAACGGCCATCGTAAATGGAGTGCCGTAAATACCTGCATTGTACCTATGTTCTATGTAAGGCACTGCCCCGATATGGTCCAGATGCGCATGCCCTATCAGAATTCCCCTTATTTTATTCCTTAGCTCTTCTTTTACAGATAAATCATCCGGAAGGGCGCCCATAGCTCTTAAAATCTTTTCAGTAAGAGCCCCGTTTCTCTCTGCTCTTGAGACAAGAGCAGGCATGTACAATCCCATGTCAAAAACAAAGGCATCATCGCCAACTTCCACTATAGTCATGAATTTTCCAACTTCATCAGCTCCGCCTACAGGATGTATTTTAATCATAATAACTTATTGTAAAATACCTTTTTAACTATTTTAATCATAATAAACCGCTGCAAAACATTGCAAAACCCATTTTTAACAATACAGATAATCTCTGTTTATAACTCTTTGTATAGATAATTCCCTTGATTGTAGCACCTGTTTTAGAATTATCTATCACGGAAATTCTGGACAAATCTGTGCTACAATTACCAGAATTTACGATATATGCCGAGATTGGTGTGTTGTCAAAAGAAAGTTATTTCTTGATAAGACATACAAAAATCGCCTGCATAAGATTTTTATAGTGTTTTATGCTGTAGTATATGACTTAATAAATTGAGCAAATTTGTCATATGCTATATTCGGAAAACCTAAATTACTTTGCTCAATTATTTAGGTTTTACGTTATAATTTAGTAAGTTAAAAGAGGGAAAATGGCTATAGGAATGTCTACCGTTGGAATTCTCGCTGTTGTAGTGTTAATTCTGGCTTTGGCAGTGGTTCTTCTCGGAGTTCTGTCCAGAGTTAAGAAGCTCAACACAGCCCTCAAGGCAAGGGAAGAAGATAACGTAACTCCGTATATAAGAACAATAAATTACTACAAAAAAGGCAATTTTGACCAGGAAACGAAAATAAACGCTCTAAACAAAATATCAAAGCAATTTTTCAGGGACCTGTTCAGCTTCAACTCAGAAAAAACATTTGATGAAATATCTAAGTTAGCAAAAGCTGAAGATGATGACATCAGAAAATTCTGCACTTCCATGGGAATTGCAAGATATTCCAAGAAGTTTGGAAGGAGCGACATAGATACCCTCTACAAATACTTTGAAATCATTTTGGCAAAGAGGAAGCCCCAGAAAGCTCCGGAAATTCAAATGCCCGCCTCAAGAAAACCAATGAGCATGGAAGAGTTAACAGACAGAAAGATGAAGAAGGACATCCTGGATATAAAGCAGGAGCTTAGCAAGATGGCTGTAAGCCCGCCTTCAGCAGCTGCTCAAAAAACTGTATCATCATCTCTTTCAGCTCCGCAGGCAGCAGTTCTTCAGGCCCAGCAGCAAACGCCATCTTCTTCACAAACAAGCTCTTCTCAGGGCCAGATGTCAGTAGAAGAAAAGCTGGCAAGAATAACCGAAGAGATAGGCAGAGAAAGCAAGCCCGAAAAGCCCGCAGAAGTTGCAAAAGAGTCCAAGCCGCTTATAACTGCAGCGACGGAAATTGCAACAGCGGGAGCCGAAACAAAAGAAGAAATAACAAATGCCAGAGTATCGGCAAAACTGGAAGAACATGAAGAACTAATGAAGCCAGTTATCAGGCAACAAACCTCTTCAATCAGCCCTAACAAAATAATAAAGCTCCTCATAAAGAACGCTCCTGTTGAAAAGCTGAGGATTGTCAAGCAATACATTCCGCCCAAGCCAAAACCAATCTCTATTCCAAGAGCAGGAAAAGTTTCTGAAAAACTGCTAAAGCTTCCATTAAAAAGAGTGAAGCTTGATGCCAAAGACGAAGAAAAGCTCAACAGAGAAATAATATCTCTCAACGCCCGCCTTCAAAGGCTGGTTGACAGGGAAACTGAAAGAAGGATTGGAGAAATCGGTGGAGGGGTATATTGAGTAAAGCTCCAAACCGCAGCCGTAAGGGAGTACCCTTGATGTCGAAAGCTTGTAGCTTTCGAGCACAGTCAAGAACTAATGTTCTTGATGCATTCAACCCACTCCAAAAGAGCTGCGGGATTTCATAAGAGATAAATTAGTTGGTAGTTCAGAGCAATTATCAATAACATGCTACGATAAATATACTACGATAAGCATACGTGTTGATGATGCAAGCCTGTTGAGTAAGTTATGTGGGTTATCAACCAATTATTAGTAATACGCTACAATAAGTGTGTACATATTGATGATGCAAGCCTGTTGAGTAAGTTATGTGAGTTATCAGCTAATGGTTAGATGATTGGCTATATATTTTTCCGTTTTTACAGGAGCAACAGAGCCGTGGGAATTTCTTTTCAATTAAACTCCGTCAGCAAATTTTATACCACCCATCATCAAAATTATTATCTTCTAATTATTCCAGCCTTTATTAAAACCTAAGAGTCATCTGCATAGGGTTAGTATAGGCAATTTATCAGGGATAAAATCTTCAATCCTTGCCTACAAAGATAGGTTCTAGGGTATATTCTGATACTTAAAGTTAAGCAGGACGAATATTGTTATGAAGAGCAATGCTGACAAAAAGATTAAGGGATATGTCATGTCAACGCTGACTCTCCTCTTAGTCAGCTTTAATATATCAAGTATTGAATTACTGAATTCCTCCTCATTTCCCACAATAGCAAATTTTCCTTCTGTCTCGTGAGCCATTGCTTTAAGAGAATCCTCATCAAGCTTTGAGATATACCCTAATTTATTCTCTCCGCCCTCCAGACTCCCTACTCCTATTGCACTGATAACTATCCCGTTCTGGTTTGCATATTTTATTATTGCTTCAACAGTATCTACGCTTATCTGCCCGTCGCTTATTAAAATGACTGCTTTTTCATCATCCTTGTCAAACATAGTAGAAGCCGCAATCATGGCATTCATTATATTTGTTCCTCCAACCCTGTTAAGGGCTATTCTGTCTATCGCTGCTTTTACAGGGGCTTTATTGGATGTCATCTCCTGCTCTATGAATGGAACTCCTGAAAAAGAAAGTACCCCTATTTCCGTGCTTACGGGAGACTCGTCAACAAATACCTTTGCTGCACCCTTCGCAGCATCAAGCCTGTTTCTCGCTCCCCCTATGTCCTGAGTTTCCATGCTCTGTGAAGAATCAATAGCAATAGCAAATGAAAAGGAGCTTGCAGATTTAACAACATTCACATGCATTCCTGCGCTCGCCAGTGACAAGATCACAATCAAAATCACGCTCAGGTAAAGAATAGTAATATTCTTTGAGAAGAACTGGACTCCGGAAATCCTGGATATAGCTTCAAAGTTCGCAAACTTCAATGCTTTCATATCATGCTTTTTAATGGAATAAAAATGTATGAATATCAGCAGAGGAACTACAAGAATCAGCGCGAGATAAGCCGGATTTTCAAAAGAAAATATCATTTTTGCAGTGTAAATAATTTACTGTCTGATTTTATTAATACAATTAGGTTTAACATTGCACCTCTTTGATTTATAAGTTGCTGATTATTTGTGTTTCAATAGTTTACTGAATGATTTTTATCAACATTTGTGTTTTAATAGTTTACTGAATGATTTTTATCAACAGTAGATGAATGTATTATATTAGTTATAAATATATCTTTTATAAGTATAGCAAATTAACCATCTTTACTAATTAGGCTATATTAACAGGCATCATATCATAATCAATTTCAAAGCGCATTCTTAAATTTAGGTTTCTTATAAGATTAAATTTAAGTTTCTTATAAAACTCAAGCCCCCAGAAGCAGGATAGGAGAAGATTTCTCCTGCGCCCTCTTCTTCATGAACGACGCCAGATAGAATGGAAAGTGCTTGTTTGTCACCAGCTCTACGAAATCTGCCGGAGTTTCGTCAAATAATCTCTTTACTTCTTTCTCCCTCTGCTTTACATAATACCCATAACTGCTTCTTGCTATTGACGGATTGACAATTAATTTCTCTCCTGTCTGCGGATTTTCAATGGAGACCTCTGCATCCAGGTCAGGCAGTTCCCTCTCCAAAGGATCTCTTATCATTATTCCGACTGTCTCAATTTGTGAAGATAGTGCGTTAAGCTTTTTCTTGAATCCTTTGCTCAAATGCATGAAATCAGAGACTATAAAAATCCCCGAAAAACTCTTATCAAGATGAGCAAGAAGAAAGTCTACCGCTTCTTCCATCCTGGAAGGCCCCCCGTAAGTCTCGACTCTTTTCAGGATATCTGCAAATAAGGCAAATCTTTTAAGCCCCTGCTTTGGATATGCAAGCTCAAACACCCTTCCCTTCGGCAGAATAAATCCCAGCTTGTCCCCTGATGTTACAACAAGATGCGCTAATGATACAGCAACTTCAGCAGCATACTCACACTTAAGCCTGTGTGACGAGCCGAATATCATATTGTCTCCTACATCAATTATGAATATTATCTTTATATCTCTCTCTTCAATATATTGCTTGAGAAGAAGCTTATTAGCCCTGTAAGTGGCTTTCCAGTCAATCAGGGCAGCATCGTCATCCTGAGTATAACTTCTGTAGGAGTCAAACTCCAGCCCCTTGCCTCTGAACAGAATTCTGTAAATAATCCTCTTCAGCTGGAATTTTCTCATCGCTGATTCAAACTCTGAAATATTACTCGCATAATCAACATTTAAAGTTTCTGACTGCGCCATTTTAAATTTACTCTTTTATTTTTGTTTAGTTTATATTATTATGCCGATAATTTGCAGATTATCCAAAACTTAATTAATATTGCACCATTAAGCTATCATCCTGCAGCATCATTTAAATTCATTGTTTATTAATTATCACGCACTACTTTAATTAATATTGCACCATTAAGTTATTAGCCTGCAGCAGCATCATTTAAATTCATTGTTTATTAATTATCACGCACTACTCTGCTCAATTTTACTATGCTAAGTTATTATCTCGCAATATTATTTCTTGAAGAGCATTATTAATTATAACGAGAGACCAAAATATTTCCTCATTGCTTTTTGTTCTCCCGAATACGTCAAGATGCTTGGAGTTTGCATCTTGAGCGCACTCAAAAATTAACATTTTTGATGTATCAACAAACAATTTGAGTAATTATTTAAGTCTGTTGCTATATATTGAAACTATATTTCTTAACTATCTTCTCTATCAGCTAAAATCTATTTAAACTATTTTTATTTTCAGCATCATGGTATTTCCACTTTATCAAGGAGAGCCCTGATAACTGTTTCTGAAGTTACTTTTTCCGATGAAGCCAGGTATGTAAGTATTAACCTGTGCCTCATCACATCATAAACAACCTTTTTGACATCGCTTGGAATAACAAAATTCCTTCCTTTCATCAAAGCCTCCGCCTTGCTTGCTATGAAAATGCCAATGCTCGCCCGTGGAGAGCAGCCCATCTCCACATACTGGTTGTATTCTGTTGCATTAGGGTCCCTCGTAGCAGCAACTATTCTTACAATATACTCCTCTATCTCCTTGCTTAAGTAAACTTTCTTGACAACTTCCTGCATCTTTATTATTTCTTCCGGAGTCAAAACGGCCTTTACATCAAAGTCCTCGAACTTAAAGAGTGTCATATTTCTTTTCATTATTATTTTTTCCTCGTCTTTCTTCGGATATTCCATGATTATCTTGAACAGGAACCTGTCAACCTGAGCTTCCGGAAGGAAGTATACCCCGCTTGTTTCTATAGGATTCTCCGTTGCCATGACAAAGAACGGGTTTGGAAGAGAATAAGTCTGCTTCCCTATTGTAACATTTCTTTCCTGCATTGCCTCAAGCAAGGCCGATTGAGTGTTATGCGAGATTATCCCTCCGAACCCTGCTATGAATGAGTGGTTTTCTTCCATTGAGAAGTCATATAAATAATAGTCCTCTCTTGGCTTAATAACCTCATTTTTCTTTATAAAGTCACAGTAGAAATCTCCGCCTAATATTTTCCTTAATTGCGTTAGCGTTTCATTTTCCTGCTCTAACACTCCTGTTATCCTGTTTAGCCTGCTCCTGCTTAGCATTAACGCATTATTTGGATTGTCAAGAACCACTGGTTCTTGAGCACCTCGAGAATTGTAAATTCTCTTAGTTTCAAGATTATGCGCATGCATTCCTGTCAGTTCATAGAATTGTTTATGGCTTAGGCCGAGAGACTTTCTTATCAACCTTAACAATTGATGCATTCCCGGCATCAGATCAGTTTTAATTCCAGAAACATTCTTTATTAGTGCCCTTAATTTTTCGTTCTTACTTTCAGTTAAGAACCCTACTTTTTCATAAAATTTTGTCAGGTCTCCTCCGTAAAGCCCTAAGTTATAGAATTTTCTTTTATAATAATAATTGCCAATTCTTGTATTTGATAATTCCCGCGATATTCTTGCCACAAATCCCATCCTAAGCAGCAGATAAGACAGAGAATTAGCAATCTTTCTGCTCTTAGTTGTAACCTTTACGCAATCTCTATGTACGCACCCGTCTCCTTCATAATAAGCCTTAAGGAATTCTTTAACGTTTTCATCGCTGGATTTCATTATGAATGATGGTATTTCTTTGTCTCCTGCTTTTCTTTGAGTTTCATAACCTACTGCCCTTAGCAGTTTTACCAAAGCATCAGACCTAAATGCTACTCTGTACTGGTTCCTTTTGTTATCATAAAGCAGTCTTGCCTTTATTCCAAAAACTTCTTCTAAGTCCTGCAAGAATCTTATCGGCACGTCCTGCTCCTTCATAGTCAGGTAAAAATAGCTTCCACTAAAACATCCTTCAGAGATAATTATTGCCATCATTCTTGCCAGTTCTTTGCTTACCGCAATTGGTTTTCTTACATAGCTTACCTGCCCAAACTGCTTTGACTTTGAAAAGAAATAATTGTCAATATTCTCTAATTCTAGATAATTTGGTCTGGAATTAATGAATGTTATTAATAGTTGCTCGTCTTTTTCATTAATGTATATAGTTTTTCTTATTTCATTAATGCTCATTCCTTTCTTCCTGCAATCGTTAATTTTATTATATAATTCTTTTCTTCTGCTGATCTCTTTTTTTACTTCTTCCGATTCTCCTGTGGCTTCTTCGCTATAATTTAATAAGTTGTTTCCTTCTATTCTTAGCTGCCTCGGCACCAGCACGCATTCGCCTTCTTTTAACTCCGATGCCTTGCTCATTTCTATTCTTCCGTTCTTCAGCGTGAAGAATGGATGTTCAGTTGACGTTTTAATCCTTCTTCCGCTCTTGAGCATTACATTATGATATGGGTTGGTGGTTTTTTGTTTGTACAAATATTTCACTTCTTCAGGCTTTATTTTGTAGTCTCCTAAATTAAGGGACATCAGTTTTAACGGTTTTTTTAATTTCAGCCATTCTTCATTTCCTTTTCTTAATGCTTCTCTCCCCCCATATTCCTTAATTATTTCTTTTATGCTCTTTATTTCTCCATTCTCCATCAATATTGGCGTTTCTCCAAGAACGCATTTCGGAGGACTTCTGTTTATCTCATCAGCTATCAGGAAGTTTGCAAATATGGGCCCTTTTATAACTTCCATTCCTTTTTCAGGAGTGTAAGTAGTTATTCCCACTATATCTGTAGGCAGTAAATCGACAGTAAATTGTATTCTCTTTGCTGTCGCTCCGGTGACTTTTCCAAGAGTCAGTATTAAGAGAGTCTTTGCTATTCCCGGCACTCCCTCCAGCAATACATGCCCGTTGCACAGCAATCCCCTGATTAATCCCTCAACAACACTATCCTGTCCTATTACTACCTTTCCTATCTCTTCCTTGATATACTTTATCTTCCCGCAATATTCCTTAACCTGCTTCTCGCTGGCTCTCTCTTTATAATCCATATCAGGAGCCCTGAATTTCTCTATGTTGTGGTGCTTAGAATTCTTGCTATGCCTCTTTTTTTCTTTCATTTGTTTTTATATACCCTGTAATATATAGCATATGACTTAATAAATTGAGCATTTTTGTCATTTGCTATATTTGGAAAACATAAATGACCTTACTCAATTATTTATGTTTTACATTATATATTGTGCCGCTATTTACTATTTATAATCCTTTGCGATATTTTGGCTTTGTTTAATAAGTAGTTGAATAATGATATTTTTTAAACAGCTAAGCATGAGTATTTTTGAATTTATGTTTAGCTGTTGATTACTTATTAAACAAACAATAGTTATTCAACAAAGTTGGATATTTTAAATGTTTCCGTAACGCTTCATCTTTATTCTGTTGTACCGCAAGTTTCCGTAACGCTTCATCTTTATTCTGTTGTACCGCAATTTAATCTCTCGCTATAATCATGAATATAAATTTATACAGCTCCATATCTCTTCATCTTTATTCTGTTGTAAATGTGGTAAACAAACACAAGGAACAGGACAGCTATCGTCGAAAACGCTAAATAAGCGATGATGTCCCTTTCCGGCTTGTCTGCTTTTGTTACGGAAGGCCTCTGGGATATTGCATTCCTGCAGGCTCTCACTACTTCATTGGCATACTGCCATGCGTCATCAATCTTCCCTTCGCTCATGGCTTTCTTCGCCCTGTTGAGGGACTCCTGAAGCTCTGCGCATTCAGGATTCTGCACTATTAATTCATCAGTAAAAAGAATTACCTGCTCAACTTCCGTTTTGTTGGTTTCTACAATGTTCAGAAAGAACTTCCCCCAGTCAGAATATGCCGGATTTCTTACGGTGGCATTTACTGTAATTTCAAATCTTCCCGCCTTCTTCGTGTTTATTGAGATGGTCAGGTTGGTGTATTTCTTATCTCCTACATTCAATGTATCAAAACTGCTCCTGCTGAGGCTCATCTTAATATCGCTTGCAATAGTCTCATTCTTTGCAATGAAGCTCTTTAATTCAATGTCTGACAGAGACGCCTGCCCGCTGTTATAGAGAGTTATGGGAACTACTATTTCATCGTACTTGAACGAAGATATCTGGTCTGGGAATATCAGTTTAAGGCTTACTGGTTTTACTCCCCCGCCGCCTCCGCCTCCTCCGCTCACGGGAGTAGTTGTGGTAACAACTGACGGAGTTAAATTGACTGAGAAGTTATTGCTCTTCGCTATTGCATAAGTATCGTTGGCAATTACCTGGAAGTATTCTGTAGCTGCCGTTGCTGTTGAGGCATTAAGCGTGGGAGTTGCAGAATTGGTCCAATTAGTCAGCGAAACGGTAAATGTGGTTGTGCTAAGCGTGGAAAAGCTTGCATTCATTCTCACAAGAGTAAAATTGACTGTATTATTTCCGCATGTGTTTGTATCAACATCTAAATCAGAGAAGTAGTCTGACAGTGTGTACTGGACTGAGCCTCCCGCAGTCGTGTTTGTTATTGTTGAAGTAAATGCCAGAGGAGAATTGGTATGATTGACTGTCAGATTTATCCTGGTAGAGTTGCTGAAGTAAGTATTGGAGACATTTATTGTCATGTTGCCCATAGTGATGCAGTTTGTCTCATCACTGAAATTAAATGTAAGAGACATCGTTGCATTGTTTGAGCCATTCCCAGTTCCCAAAGTGGAGTTTCTGACAGTCCCGTTTATAATTATTGAATAATTGAGATTGTCGCCTATGGAATGATTTGCGGTTATATTAATAAGGATAGTAGAGTTCTCTGCAGAGTAAACTGCCGCCGGCAAATATGAGAGGAAGTAAGGCGTGTTGTAAACCTTTATCCAAAAGTCTGTTGAGGCCTGAAGATTGCTTGAGTCATTGACAGTTACATTTAGATGATACAGCCCGTTTATTGTAGAATTTATTGTCACATTTAGTATTCCTCTTGTTCTGTTAAATGTTGTAGTGTTCAGAAAGTCTGTTCCTGAAAGGAAACTATAAGTGAAATTAAAAGTTCCTCCGGCATCAGTGCTGTTATCCTCTAAATCTGTTACATTGAAAAGCACAGTCAAATTTGCTCCAAGATATGTCGTCTGGTTACTCACTATGGTAATATTTGGCCCGTGGTTTATTGAGTTAATTGTTATCATAAAAGAGGTTGTATCATTTACCCCGCTCTGGTCCCTTGCCTCAAGATAAACAGTATAATTCCTTTGAGTCAGCCCGCCAAGATCACTCTTGTTCGGCGTGAATGTTGCAGCGTATATAGTCCTGTTTGGAGCATCTGTTGTCGGGTTTTGTGTCAGATTGAAATTGCTTCCATTAATAAGGAGAGCTGTATTTGGCCCGCTTATAGTAAGATTAAGAGTCAGATTCTCATTACACCCGGCGCAAAATCCCTTCTGCTTAATTTTAAAGTCCTCATCAAATATTACTACATTAAAGCTTGCTTGGCTGTCTTCACTTACAGTTTGGGTAGATATGCTATCAAAGCTCGGGGCATCATTCACATTATTCACAGTAAAGTTAATGGTTATCGGAGTTGGTGTGCGGCCGTCGCTCGCATTTATTGAAACATTATTGCTCCCTACATCATCATCTGCAGGAGTAAAGCTGATTACTCCCGTCGTCGTATTTGCATTTGAAAAGAAGTTTGGAAAGTGCGTCTGGCTGTAATTTGTATAAGTGAAGTTTATTGAATCTCCGTCGGCATCAGTGACATTTCCTGTAAGATTAAGTGAAAATGCCGTGCCTTCCGTTAAAGTGAAGTTCCTTGACAGGTTACTGTTCCAGTTCGGCGGACTGTTTCCTATTATCTGTATTATAAATATTGTAGAAGACTGCGAATAATTATTCACATCCATCACGCTCAGGTTTATTGTTGTGTTTCCGGAAATTGTTGAGTTGGCGGTAAAAGTCAGGACTGCCCGCGAAATATTCCCGCTGTTGCTAAGTTTTGATACTGTTATCCATGACACTGCTTCTCCGCTCGTTAAATTCCTTGCAGTGAAATTTATAGACTCATTAAAAACCTGCTTGTTCGGCACTGACAGATCGTTGTCAGTTGCATTAACATAAATGTTATAATTATTTCCTGTAAATCCTGTAAAGTTGCTCACAGAAAAAACATTTACAGAATCGTTTATGTTTGATATAAATATCCTGACAAGCTTTGTATCATTCTTTGAAGGCGGAGTGCCCGTATTGTCCTTTACTGTAATATTCACTGTCCAATTCCCTACTATTAAATCAACAGGAGTGAAATTTACAAACGCAGAGCCGTTGAAATTGCCGAAGCTGCCGTTAGTCGTGTTTAAAAACCATGTCTCATTGCTTGAGAAAGTTAAATTTAAAGTCTCATCTATATCTGTTGCATTCACATAGCAGTTAAACGCAGAGTTTTCGCTTATGTTGAACTCAGGAATGAGTGTTGAGCCGTTATAAGTAGTGAAATTGAACTCACGGTTGCAGAAATAGGTTATATTGGGCGCAAGGTTTACATTCCGTACAGAGAAGTTTATTGTAAAGTTTGTTTCTGCATTATTATTAAACCCAAAGCCCGTTCCATTATCCCTTGCAGTGAAGTTAATGAAGTAATCCCCGACATCATCTCTTCCGCTCGGAGTGAAATTTACAAATAACGCGCTTGAGTTGTAGCTTAAATTGTATTGTGACACATTCCATATAGTACAGTTTGGCCCTGTATTTCTTGAGCTCCAGTTAGCGGGAGTGCAATGTGAAAATATTATTGTGAAGTTAAGAGGCACATTTGCCTCCTCATCAATAGCATAAATAATGGATGTAAAATTATTTCCCGGAGCTGTCGCGTTGATTGTAGTATTTCCAAGATTTTGGAAGAGGGGAGGGTCATTTACAGAAGTTACATTGACATCAAGAAGGGAGGGGGAATCAAGCGATTCTGTATCGCGCACTTTCAGCTCTATCTTCCTGAATCCCTGATTTGTTGAATTACCATTAGTTATATTTATCAGCAAGACTCCTGTTGTTGAATTTAAAGTATAATTTGTTAATGTAGTATTATCACCTGCTGAATATGTCAGGTTGTCATTAGCGTCGTTTTCTGTTACAACCCTCTGATAGACTGTATTGTTGCTGGAGTTGCTGAAGTTAAAGTAGCATGGCGTATCTTCATTGCAGCTCCAGACATCGTGATTCTGGTTGTTAGTGTCAAAATTTATCCAGTCGGCGCTATCCTCTTTGGATATTGAAGGTATGGAATTTTGTATAATAAAGGTGTCATTTACTATTGACTCCGCCGTTGAATTGTAGCACCATGTCTGCGCAGTGTGATTTCCTTTCCACGTAAACGTCCTATTATGATAGTAAGGTGTGGAACTTGTATTATAGCTCATATTTACATAGCTTGTATACGTTCCGTTAAAACTGAATCTAATGCTGCAGTTGGTGCTGATTATAAATGCTGATGAATTGCTGTAATTTGCATAGAATGTTATATTGTAAGTGCTTCTCTTGATTGCAGTATCAGTATCATCCCACAATGTCAGATTCACTCCCGTCGTGGAATTGTTGAAGCTGTTAATAGCCTGTGTCGGGGCAGCTCTTAAAAAAGTCATCACCAGGAAAATTCCGATTATAATAAAGACTGCAAACTTTTCCAAATCTGCCCCCTGCTCCTCTTTTTTCATAATTATTCTTGTTTATATCCTCAATTCTGATTCTATAAGCAAATACTCTCTTTTTTCCATGTTTTACTTATCGCTCCCCACTATCTTTTACTCTTAGCTTGAATAAATATATTAATTAGCCTATTGTCAAAAAAGCAACATTTATATTTATGTCAGTT
>Ga0209542_10005597_pt1 | contig 24943 bp, 30 predicted proteins | sample RifCSPhighO2_01_FD_184028 | JGI IMG/M metagenome (GOLD analysis project Ga0209542, IMG submission 184028) | Soil microbial communities from Rifle, Colorado - Rifle CSP2_plank highO2_0.1 (SPAdes) (version 2) | ecosystem: Environmental > Terrestrial > Deep subsurface > Rock core/Sediment ...
TATCCTAGCGTCGTCTGGATGCTCCTCGAGGAAGTGGTTGAAGGCCTCGCCAAACACCGTCTCCACAGCACCCTTGGCCTCTACCGAGCCGAGCTTGGCCTTAGTCTGACCCTCAAACTGCGGATCAGGGATCTTGACAGACAAAACGGCCGTTATGCCCTCGCGCACGTCATCACCTGTGAAGGCGTCGTCGGTATCTTTGATTGCACCACCCTTCTTGGCATAACTATTGAGGGTGCGCGTGAGCACCGAGCGATAGCCGGCTACGTGTGTACCACCCTCGGGCGTGGGCGTATTGTTAGCAAACGAGTATTCGCGAGCCGTAATGTCATCGACATATTGCAGAGCCACCTCGACGTTCACTGTTTTGCCATTCTCAGCTTTAACATCCTTCTCAACGTAGAAGACGTTTCGGTGTATCGGCTTCTCTGTCTGATTATAAAAGGAAACGAATGAAATCAATCCCCCTTCGAAATAAAATGAGTGGGATGGCAACTCAAGCTTAAGTTCCTTCGTGTATAAACATCCTTCCAAATCAATCTTCTTTTCAAAGGTCCTGGCATCAATGGCTGTTATCCTAACTTTCTTCGACAGATACGCCTGCTCGCGCAGGTAATCCACAACCCGCTTCCAATTATAAACCGTCTCGGAAAAAACTTCGGGGTCTGACTTAAACATCACAACCGTGCCGCGTTGTTTTGTTTTGCCAATCTTTTTAACCGCGACCACTTTCTTTCCGCGCTTGTACTCTTGCATCCAAATGTCGCCATCTTTATGAACTTCAACCCGCGTCCACTCAGACAAAGCATTGACTACCGAGGCGCCCACACCATGCAAACCGCCCGAGACTTTGTAACTCTCGCTATCAAACTTGCCGCCAGCGTGCAAAGTAGTCATCACCGTCTCTAGGGCGCTGACCTTCGTCTTTTTGTGAATATCGACTGGTATGCCACGACCGTTATCTGACACACGCACCACCTCGCCGGGCAAGAGGGCGACCTCGATGTCATTGGCATAACCACCCATCGCCTCGTCGCGCGAGTTGTCAAAGATCTCTTTGATCATATGGAAGAGGCCCTCAGGCCCCGTAGAGCCAATGTACATACCCGGTCGCTTACGCACCGGCTCTAGCCCCTCAAGTACGCTGATACTAGAGGCATCGTAGAGATGCCCCGAACCCTTGTCACCAGCCTCGTTTTTAGCCTCTTTCTTAGCCATAATGTAGCTCTATTCTAGCATAATTCGACCAGATATGATAGCTTAATTTTGGAGGTGAAAATGCGTGGAAACTGCGGGAAGCCACCAGCATTCAGAGTTTGGCGACTTGTGTATAGTCGCTACCTAGATTTTGCCTTGTACTCTAATATGACCCATCTTTGGTGGAGATTATGGTGGTGGAATGGGCGTCGCAGGCCTCTGTGATCGCGTGCTCGAGTGGGATCCCCTCCCCACTCGAGCTTCGTCGTTTTAATACTAACTCACCCGGACTTCGTCTCGCCCTCTCTTATCTATAAGAGAGGGTAGGGTGAGTTATCTCAACTCTGCTTTATAGACCGATTTAGTCTGGTCGTAGACCTGCTTTTGGATAGTGTCTATCTCTTCACTGGTTAGCGTGCGGTTAAGACTTCGATATGTAATACGGTAGGTGTAACTTACTTTACCTTTACCGAACTTGGCTTCATTTTCATATTTATCTTTGAGCTCAACTTGCTCAATCATTTCTCCGCCAATGTCGCGAATTAAATCAAAGTAGTCGTTGACCACGAACTCACTGCCCACAACAAACGAAATGTCGCGAGTAGCGGACGGGAACTTTGAAACTTCTTTAAACTTCTGACCCAATTTAAGCTGGCTCTTAACTCTAGAGTCGTCTGACCAAAGGAGGCGCACGTCAGGCAACTGCAAGCTCATCAGGGCAATCCGCTCGAGGCCCGGCCCCATGGCCCAACCAGTCCACTTACTGCCATCCACGCCAAGCATGTCGAGTACTGTGCCCTTTACTACACCGGAGCCGAATAGTTCAATGCGACCCTTTTCGTCTGCCGCTGGGTTGTCACCTGCTTCCACCTCAAGTTCTATTGACGGGTCCGTGTAGGGGAACTTATCTTCATTAAAATGAAGCTTGACTTCCGGACCCAAGGCGGCCCGAGCTACATTACCAAGTGCACGTTCCAGGTCAGCCTTGCCGAGTACCCCTTTATCACGCGGGGCCAGATACCAGGCATCCATTTGATGAAATACGTTCATATGCCTCCGGTCAATCTCATCTTTGCGATAAACCTTGCCATACGAGAAACAACCCACCGGTTCTCCCCTCTCCATTTTGGCCTTAACTTCGGGGTCGCGCAGGAAATAATACCACATTATCGTGGTGTGTGTGCGAAGGATATGATTATCGTCAACATAGTATGTATCTGACTTTGAGCGCGCTGGATGGTCAGGCGCAAAACCGAAGAGGTCGAAGGTCACCTCGGTCGAAACTATCTCCGACGTCTCGATGTCATAGAAGTCGCTGTATTCGGGTATAGCCAGTACCCGGTCAACAATCTCTTTAAGTGGGCTACCTGTGCTGCGCGAAAGATCCGGCATAGCCATGTAACGCCTAATACGCGCTGCTTCGCTGTCTGTTCTAGATTCAAGGTGTTTAAGCAAAGCGCTTACGTCTTCTTTGGCGTCGATATGCTTGTGCATGGTTACATAATCCTACTAGTTCAGTGTCTTTTGTCCAGGCTCCCACTCCACGGGGCAGAGTTTGCCGGTCTGGAGGGCTTTGACTACTCTCAATGTTTCGGTTACGGAGCGGCCTACGTCGTTATCGCTAATAGTAATATGACGGATAAGACCGGTGGGGCCTATGATAAACGTGCCACGATAGGCCACGCCCTCTTCGCTCTTTAATACACCGTAGTTGCTAGCCATTGTTCGCTGGAAATCGGAAATGAGTGGAAAGTTGAGCTTGCCCAAGTCATGCTCTATCCAAGCTTTGTGCGATTCTTTGGAATCTACCGACACACCCACAATTTCGCACTTTTCTTTCTTGAAGTCCCCGGCTTTCTTAGAGAATTCTTTTATCTCTGTGGGGCAGACAAATGTAAAATCAAGGGGGTAAAAGAAAATAACTAGCCACTTGTTTTTGTAATCCTTTAGCGAGTAGCGCTTGTACTGACCGTGCAAAACCCCATCAAGACTAAAGTCTGGTGCTTGCGAACCTATCTCTGGTACAAAACTTGGATAATCCATCATAATTATGTATTATCTTATAATCGCCGGTGTAGCTCAGTTGGCAGAGCAACGCTTTTGTAAAGCGTGGGTCGTCGGTTCAAATCCGACCACCGGCTCACTCTATACTACCACCTTCTTTGCGAACTTGGTCTTGGTGGTTGCCCATATCTTGCAGGTGTTGCGAGGCGGCTTTACGACCCAGATAGTTGTGCTCGCGTTTGCCACGCACCATCTGCACAGTGCGCACAAGCCAGGCCTCGGTACTACGAGTAAGCCTGCGGAATTGGGGCAACAAGCGGCTAAGAACAGTGAAAGCAAGAGAGTAGAAACGACCAACTAACGCGCGGCCAATAGCCGCAACTCGGTGCTCGAGCAAAACAAGAAACGGCTCAACAACTGCATTATGCCCTGCTTCCACCTTTACGCCTACTCGCGCTACTTCGAGATGTCGATTGAAAATGTAAAAAATGGCAAATACGCCGATAAGTGACAGTGCAAGCGAAACTATAACCAATAAGTACATAGATAAAATTTAATCGAACACAGAGAAACGAGCGAAACGTTTTATCTCCACTCTTTCGCCGAACTTCTGCACCGCGCCTTCTATGAGCTGCTTGATTGTACGAGTTCCGTCTTTGACGAATGGTTCGGCCATTAGAGCCTCGACGTCAGCCGGCGAAGTGGCCGACACGTGCATGGCAATATCGTATGCAAGCTGTTTAAACTCATCATTCTTGGACACGAAGTCGGTTTCACTATCAAGCTCTACCATGGCGCCCATGGTCTTGGTGCTGTGCACGTAAGACGCTACGGTGCCTGCGCCCAAAGTTCGGCCAGACTTCTTCTCCGCCGCAGCGCCAGCTTTAGAACGCAAAATCTCTAGGGCTTTGGCTTTATCACCGCCTGCTTCGTCCAATGCAGACTTAACCAGACTCATAGAAAGCCCAGTTTCATCACGCAAAATTTTAATATCTGCGGCGCTAACCATGCCTTAATTATACCACACTAGGCTTCTTGCTCGCTTTGTATGCATCCACAATTGCGCGTAGCACCAACTCAACGCTTGCTTGAGCTTTGTCGTTGCCAATGATTGGGTAGTCGATATTGTTTACATCACAATCGGTACTCGAGAAAGCGATGACAGGTATGTGGGCCTGATGAGCTTCGGCCACAGCAATCTCCTCTTTACCAGAATCAACTACAAACATAGCCCCTGGCATCTGGGTCAAGCCAGTGATGCCACCAAAGAGTCGTTCCAAATCCTTCATCTCTCGGCCCAAAAGTAAGCGCTCCTTCTTAGTATATTTTGAAAGTTCTCCAGAACGTTCTTGGCTCTCAAGGTCAGCGAGGCGATCTATACGTTTGCGAATTTCATCAAAGTTGGTGAGGGTCCCGCCAATCCATCGGAGTGCTACCCAAGGTTGGTGTATGCTCTCGGCCGCACGACGAACCACCTCGCGGGCCTCATTCTTAGAGCCGACGAATAGAACCTGCTTACCAGCAGCGCTCACTGATTGCACAAATGCACAAGCCTTGTCGAGAGCGACTTGAGTCTTCTCTAGGTCTACCATTTCCACCTTACCCTTGGTACCATAAACAGCCGATTTGGTCGAAGGATGACGTCGACTACGCAAAGCCCCAAAGTGCATCCCCGCCTTAGCCATCGCCGCTACATCTGCCCCCACAATTTTCTCGTTTGGTTTTACTATTGTTGTATCTGCCATAAGCTCGAGTATCCTAGCAAAGTAGGAGACAAAAGGCAACCATAGCCTAAGCGTGTTTATATCTCGTCCCAGACGACTGCGGCGGCTTCGTTGTTCTTGTTGGGGTCGCCCTGGCAACTTGGGTCGGCTTGTACATCAATGGTGCCGTCAGCATCTGTGTCTAGACCGGCCCAATCGGCCTTTCCATCCTTGTCATTATCTATGCCATCGGAGCATTGCGGACAAAGACCTGGGCCGCCCTCGGGACAGTTGTCGGGCACTTTTGGATCCACTTCGCTGTTGTCTGCGTAACTAAAACACCCTTTGTCATCAGGATAGTCGGCCAAAGAATCTTCTGGGTCAGCATTGTCCACACCATCGTTACATTGTGGACACTTACTAGGACCATCGGTTGGACAATTAGCACCTGTAGCGCTCTCGTTGTTGTCAAGCGCAGATCCGCACTCCGGGTCTAGAGGGAAATCTGTGAAGCCATCCCCGTCGTTGTCCTCGCCATCGTTACATTGTGGACAGATACCCACCCCGCCAGCGGGACATTCATCCTCCGGAGGCGGGCCAATGCCGAAACGGGCTACAACCTCCTTGGTACCATCCATGGTAACGGCACACTGCGGGACTTTGCCACTACAGGCACCTTGCCATTCCCAGAAGGTTGAACCGGGAGCTGGTTCGGCAATAAGCGAAACGACAGTATCAAACTCGAAAACAGCAGTACACTCTGGCTCACAAGAGATTTCGTCTCCGGTGGAAAAGACAGCCCCTTCACCTCCGTTATCGCCAATAATCTCAACAAACAAAGTTTGACTACCCACCTCACCAAAGTAAGCTTCCGCTTGGTGCGATGCTGTCATGGTAAGCTCGCAGACCGGAGAATCACCCTCGCAATCCCCCGCCCAGTATAAGAATGTGCTATTGCTACCAAATGGTAAGGCCGTCAAGGTAACCGTCTCGGCAGTATCGTACTCTTTGGAACAATCTTCGCCGCAGTCTATGCCGGCGGGTGTCGAAACAACCTTTCCTCCAGAGCCACTGTCCACCACCACTGTCACGTCTAACATAACCGGGTCCTCGTACTGGTCGCCTGGGCCGCTACAATCAGGGTCGTCAAGCCAGTCGGCCTTACCGTCGCCATCGTTATCTATACAATCGTTACATTGGGGACCTGCTGGCGGAGGAGGAGGGTTGGGATCAACTTTAAAGACCGCCCTTATCTCTTTATCTGCGTCCATCAACACTTTAGAGCAGATACGCGACTCGGGCACCGAACAATCGCCAACATCACCTCCTGTCCAAGTATCAAACATGTAACCATCACCGGGGTTTGCCACGAGATCAATGGAGATACCATCTTCGTATGAGTAAACACAAGTTCCTTGATCACAAAGATTAGTTTCCCCGACTTTCACATCGGAGTTATTGCCACCACCAGAGAGACCGGTTGTGAGATTGCGCCCACCCTCCGAATAAACCCCAGGACCAAATGCTGGGTTCCACTTCATCCATCCAATCACATCGTCACTCCATGAATAACCAGTGAACTCTAAGCCATCAAAAGAGGTTGTATAGCTCGGACCTGAAAGGTGTATCCAACCCTCCCAACCTTGGGCCGAACTGCCGTTTATCACCTTGGCCCAACCAGTAAGCACCCCATTCTCTACTTTAGCAGGACAGGGAGAGACTGGACAGCCAGACATGTCGCCCGCATTAAAACTAATCCAACCTATTGCCGAATTCCACGCGTAGCCCGACAAAGCGCCTGAATCTCTGTCCAAATTAACACCGTAGTTTGAGGTACCACAACTAATTGAATCCTTACAGCTGAAACTAATCCAGCCAACATTCGAACTCCAAGCGTACCCCTCAACCGGGCTCACAGCGGCCAGGGCTTGGTCAGCACCCAGCAAACCCCAAGCGCCCAAGCTCAAAGCACAAACAATGAGAAACTTCTTCACCTCTACATTGTAACACCAGCCTTGGCAAGTGCCTCAAGGATATCCCCAATCCCCCCAGCAAAGATTTTCTCTATGTTGTGCCAGCTTTCTTTAATCCTATGATCCGTAACCCTATCCTGAAGAATATTGTAGGTGCGGATCTTCTCGGAGCGGTCGCCTGTGCCAATTTGGTTTTTGCGTTCAGTTGAAAGGGCTTTGGTGGCACGCTCCTCCTCCGCATCGGCAAGTTTTGCTACCAGGATCTCCATGGCCTTCTCACGGTTAGCAAGTTGACTGCGCTGGCTTGAAGAGCGCACCACGATACCGCTAGGCTTGTGCAAGAGACGCACGGCCGTCTCAACCTTGTTCACGTTCTGCCCGCCGGCCCCACCCGAACGAGTAAAGCTCATCTCGATATCAGCAGGGTTAATAACAATCGTGCCCTTCTCTCGTATCGGCATCACAGCCACCGAGGCTGTGCTTGTGTGCACCCGACCCTGCTTCTCTGTGGCTGGTACACGTTGCACCCTATGCACGCCAGACTCATAGCGCATCTTCTCATACACACCCCCACCCCCCATTTCGTACATAAGATCGTCAAGCTCCGTCACTGCCCAACTGTTGTTCTTAGCGTAGGCGGTATACATATTGCCCAAATCTCGGGCAAAGATAGCGGCCTCATCGCCGCCAGCACCCGGTCGAATTTCTAAAATTATTTCCCTAGCATCAGCACCACCCACTTGCCCTGAGCCCGTCGAAGGGCCCACTATCAATTTCATCTGCTCAAGTAATTGCGCAGCTGCTTCGGGCGATTGCGCCAACAAGCTCTCGTACTGAAGTGCGAGATATTTGGTTTTGGGATTCTTTTTAAACTCGTCTAAATCCACTTACTTAGCCTCTTTTACTTTTGCCTTTTGACTTTTTACCTTTGACTTTCCTGCCCGTGTGTTAAATCGCTCTACCCGACCAGCTGTGTCAATTACCTTTTTGTCTCCTGTAAAGAATGGATGGCAAGCACTGCAAATTTCCACATTAATCTTCTCTTGCGTGCCGCCCACGGTAAAGGTATTGCCACAACTACAGGTGACAAGAGCGTTGGTAAAGTAAGTTGGATGTGTATCTTTCTTCATATTATTTTATACGTGGGTTAATTTCTGTTCCACTATTGAAACTCTCTTGTGCATCTTCTGCAAATCTCTGTGGTGCGTCTCCTTCTTCTCGTAATTCAACACTACGTCATCCAAGCGAGTACCCAATGCCTCGATCTTATGACCCAATCGCGTCTCAACTCCTTTAATTTCAGATTTTAGTATCTCGTGATTGGCATCTGACTTGTCCGCTCGCTCATTCAAATCAGCCACCGCACTGGCCACCAGTTCAATTTGGGCGGATAAAGTTGTCTTAGTATCGTCGATTTTTTTGTGCAGACCAGCAACATCGCTATGCATTGCACCACCAAGCTGATCAATCTTCTTGGCCAAATCCTCGTTGGTCAAATTCTTCTTTTTGACCGCTGCCCTGCCATTTGAGCCATTTTTAACCCGCTTCTTCAAATCCTTCATGCCCGTATCCTAGCACAAATTGGCTCTCACAAGCAACTACTGGTCAAGAAGGGCGATGTCTTTGTCGAATTGGGTGGCACGGGTGGCTACTTGGTAGCCGTAGCTTGAGACAGGGTTCATGTGGCGGGCCAACTTTGTACCACTAACAGTCAAGCCTGCGTAATACTTGGCCGCCGTACAAGCGCGTTGTTGAAACACGGTTGAGAAGGCGGGGGTACACCTTGTCAGGCCATCGGATAGGTACAAGGCCGTACCAGTGAAGGCATCGAGGTTGCGGAAAGGGTTGGGTGCAGCGATACCCATAACTTGGGCAATACGTTTTTTAAATCCCGTTTCGGTACCCACATTCCACCACGTGGCTGGCATAAATTGAGATGGCCCCATCGCTCCTCCATAAGCGCCGTCTGAATAAATCGGGCAAGAGACCGGAGTCGTATCCGCATTAAGTCCGAGCTCGCTCATAATGGCGAGGAAGGAGGGCTTCTGCGAGGCCGACATCACCGTGCCTTCAGAATTAGTGGCGGTTTGATTGTATGTACATTTGCCGATGTTCTTGCCGATAAGACCTCCCACCGATGACTCTTGGGTAAGTACGGCCAGGGTGAGCGCGGGCGATACACCAGTCTTGTCAGAGTACATCCGCACGAGCTTAAGAGCCTCGCCGAATGGTAGCTCCTGACCACCCACGGTGCGGAAGATGCGATTGCGAATCTCGTTTTTGGCCCGCTCAAGATCGACAAGCTTGGCCTGATAAACTTTGGCCTGGGCTTGAGTGAGCTTCAAAACCTGCTGTTGCTGGGCTTGCAAACTCTCGGTCTGCTTCTTCTGTTCCACTTGTTGGTAACGCAAATCACTCTCTTTGGTCTTCGAAGTTTCGAGAGCTTTCTTCTCCCCTTCCGTCTGCGTTTTAGTTTGCTCAATGTCGGCAAGCAAACTACTTAACTTACCCCGCACACTTTGAAAGTCGTCCACGTTTGCAAAAAAGGTCGAGAGATCCTGCCCCGATAAGAGTGCCTCAAGTGCCGAATAATCCCCAAGCTCGCGGCTCTTGCGCAAGAGCTCCGAGACCGAATCTTTCGTGCGAGCAATCTTGGCTTCGAGCACACTGATGTTCTTATTGCGCACGTCAATATCACCACCCAAGCGAGTGATGGTAATGTTGCGAGCCTTAATCTCAAGCTCTGATTTCTTAATCTTGGCCTTAAGTTGAGTGATTATCTGCGCGATAGTGTCGGCCTGCTTTTGGGTCAAAGAGAGTACGTTCTGCTGGTCGGCAATCTCCTTCTCGCATATCGCCAGGAAGTGCTGTAGTTGTTCATCCGTATAGCCATTGATATTGGTCGGGCAAGCCTCTTGAGCCATCGCGTACGATGGCAAGTACCAAGTACCAAGCACCAAACACCAAACAAAAAAGACGGGTTTTCTCACCTTCCTATTATAGCAAATACAGTAAATACTACTTCTTGTCTGATTTTTCGGCCTTCTCAGGCTTGGCGTCAGCCGCAGCTTCTTCACCCTCCTTAGGCTCCTTGCCCTTCTTCTCCACTTCAATCTTTGTGAGGTCAACTGGGGCCTCCTCTTCAACCACTTCCACCACTTCCTTCACAAGGGCCACCGCCTCCGTGGCAGGCGTAATTAGCTCTGCTGATTCCGGGAGCACAATGTCACTCACGTGTATCTTGTCGCCGAAGTTCTCTAGTTTTGAAATATCAACCTTAATCTCGTGCACCAAGTTCTTAGGCAAAACGCGAATCTCAATCTCGTGCATCACCTTCACCAAATTCGCGCCCAAATTTTTGACAGCAGGGGAGACACCGACGAAGTCGAGGGCCACGTGCACCTCCACAGGCTTGGTGGTATCAACGGCATAAAAATCAGCGTGGATAGGTTCGCCACTTAATGGGTGCAAAGAAACGTCGTGTATGAGCACATCCACACTCTTGGCCCCATCTTTCAAGCTAACCAAAGTAGACTCACCCGCCTTCTGCCAAACCTTTTTAAAATCTTTAAGCTCAAGGAAGTACGAAGCCGACTTGTGTTTGGAACCATAAACAACCACAGGCAATTTGCCCCCACGTCGTGAGGCAGCCAACTTCTTCCCCAGCAAATCCCGCTTTTCGAGTGTCAGTTCAAGCATGACGGCTATTTAAGCATAAAGCGGGCTCCCCTGCAAGCCTATAAACAGAGCGGCCGGGCCCGCGGGTGCGGGTCCGGCCTTATGTGATGAGGTCAGTCGACGAAAGTGATACCTGGGCATACCTCGTTATGCCACTTGTCCTTGAGGTAGGCCCAAAACTCCGAGAAGCACTCGCCGACCTGGGAGAGCCACGTTGAAGCCTTGGCTCTGCCGCGCAATACCTTCACCCTACTCACTATGGAGTAAATAAGGATTGCAAGCCCCGCCGCACCAGCAGTGGTGAGAATGACGGTGAAGATTCCTTCTCTGTGAGCGCCGGCGGTCGTTACAACGCCTGGTAAGGATGCTCTCATCCAGTACAAAGCCCCGACAGCGTAGATGCCCCACATCGCCAAGCGCGTACGCCAAGTGAAAGGCACGTAAGGACTTAACGTAAGCGATGACTTTCCCGATAGTGCCGGCCATTTGCTAGGACGGCCGGCTCCAATTGCGAGGGCGAATGCGCTCCAAAGCACATACACCGAAAGGTAGCTCGCAGTCACGACCACAAAGAGAGCCGCAAAGACAACCAAGGCCATTAGCACCAGAGCGGCAAAAAGCAACATCACCAGGTTACCCCAGATGATCCGCTCCCAGTAACGGCAACGTCCCACAATACGACTTGGCAAGTGCGCGTCTGGGGTGCATCTGCCCTCTTTCTTCTGATGGGTCGGATCGAAACACGAAATGGCGTTGAGCCAGTATGTGTTTCGCCAAGCACGGTAGTGAATGGACTTGCGACTGTAAACCGGTTGCTTCGCCATAAAACGACCTCCCCCCAACCATTGGGATTTCCTAGCTCAAAACTATCACACGAGTGCAGTTTGTCAATACCAAGCAACTCACCCTGCCCTCTCTTATGCATAAGAGAGGGTCGAGACGAAGTCCGGGGTGAGTTACGCTCCTTTGGGCACGCCCTACGCTCCCTTGGGCCAGTGGCGGATGTGTTCGAAGCCGTAGGCTATGGTGACGTCGGTTTTCTTGCCGGGGTTGAAGATATTTTGGGGGTCGAAAATTTGTTTGGTTTGCTTAAACAGCTCTACCACTTCCCTACCGTACATCTGCTCCAAATACGGCGTGCGGATGAGGCCATCGTTGTGCTCGCCCGTTATCGAACCCTCATATTGGATAACAAGTTCATACACTTTCTTAGACAGGCCTGAAATAATTTGCTTAAAATCCGGCCGGTTAAAGTCCATCAGCGGGATAATGTGGAAGTTGCCATCGCCGATATGCCCAGCAATTGTATAAGTGATATCAAACTCTTTAGTCACCGCGCTTAGGGCAGGCAGAAACTCATTTAACTTTTCGGGCCGCACGATAATATCGTCGATGAAGGGCGCCGTGTGCTTGCCGTGCACATGTTTACGCAAGAGGGCGAAGCTCTCGCGACGGATAGTCCAATACTTATCCTCCTCCGCGTCAGAGCGCGTGATGTGGTCGTCCTTCTTTTGTATGTGCGTTTGCAGACTGTGAGCTTCAAGATCCTTCTCGGCTTCAAGCGCCTTCTTATATATCTCCTCTTCGCTATCACCGGTAAACTCGGCCACTAATATGAGCTTGGGCACACCACCGGTGAGTATCATCTTAAGCTCGGGCCAGAACTTCCAACCCAGGCTAAGCAAATTCTTGGCACCCAAGGTCTTGATCATATCGGGCATAAAGCGCACGGCAAGCTTCATTGTGTGATCGTCATAACTCTCAAAGCTCTCGGGCTTGTGTTTAAGCACATTCTCAACTACTTGAGCCAAAGCCTTGAGGTCATGCAAAAACAAGACAAGTAATGTCGAATGCTTTTTGGGTCGCACCAATTTAAATGTAATCTCGGTCACCAAACCGAGTGTGCCTTGCGAGCCGGTGATGAGTTTGTTGATGTCGAAAGTTTTACCATCCCACACATTCCAGAGGTAGTAGCCGGCCGAGTTCTTGTGTACTTTTGGTTTAGCTTTGGCAAGCAAATCTTTGTTTTTGCTCACAAGCTCAAACAGTTCGCGGTAAACTTTACCCTCAAAATTATCCTGCGCCATCTTGGCGTCAAGCTCGCTCTTATTAAGCGCGCGAGTTGTGTACTCTTTGCCATCGGCAAACACAACCTTAAGCTCTTTGACATAATCCTCAGTCTTGCCGTAAGTGAGCGACTTCTCCCCTCCAGAATTGTTGGCTACTATGCCACCTACAGTGCACAAACCCTTTGAGGCCGGGTAACTTGGCATCAATAAACCTTTTTCAAGGGTAGCCTTCTCAAAATCCCGATAGTAAGTGCCGGGCAAAACTGTGGCCTCCTGCTTGGCTTCGTCGATATTCTTAATGCCGGCAAAATATTTGAGGAAGTTGAGTACAATCGATTCACTTAAAGGCCCACCGCTCATATCCGTGCCAGCCGAACGGGCGGTAAGTGAGAGCTTGGGATTCTCTTGCTTCTGTTCACTCACATATTTAACAATTTTTTCGAGATCATCAACACTCTGGGGCGCCACCACCACTTCAGGTACCACTTCAAATATAGAGGCGTCGTGTGAGGCAAGCTCCAAATCATCGTGCGCGGTGCTCACATCACCCTTTATTACTCTTTTAAGATCAAAAGCTAAATTCATTTTGCTATAAATTATTGAAGAGTTTAAGACGGTCGGAGGCTACCTTTTCAATGGCTTCGCTTGCTTCTTTGCCAACTTTATAGGGGGCGAGGTCTCCGGCCGATTTGGCGAAATGCTCGGCCGTAGCGTCATGCCAGGCTTTACGGATTTCGGTGCTTATGTGCACTTCAGTGATGCCAGCTCTGATACCATCGGCCAAGTTGGGCGTGCCAGAACCGCCATGCAAAACTAGAGGTACAGAGACGGCGGTGGCAATCTCTTTGATGCGTGCCACGTCTATTGGTGGATCGGTATCAAATGTAACCCTTTCAGCCCCGCCGTTGGCGGGATTTCCGCTTTGCTTCAACATTCCGTGGATATTGCCTACAGCTGGAGCAAATAAATCTACGCCGGTTTCCTTTACAAACCTCACGGCATCTTCGACGCTCGTCATCTGGATACCCTCGGGCAAAGTATCGCGCACCATACTCCCCTCTCCAATGTAGCCAAGTTCAGCCTCCACTATCACGTCACGTCCCGATTGCCGCGCGTAATCAACACATTGTTTGGTGATTTTAATATTCTCATCTGTTGGAAGTTTCGCTCCGTCGTAGATTACCGAATCAAAACCAGCATCGATGGCCGCTCGCACTCGCTCGAAAGAGTAAGTATGATCGGCATTCAAAAAGACAGTGTGGCCATCATCACGCAATGATTTAATAAGCGCCACTGCCTGGCGCAGACCTACCCAGTCTTGCTCGCCCTCGGCCAAACCCAAAAGCACCGGTACGCCAAGCTTCTCTGCCGCCCGCACCACCCCCCACATCATCTCAAAATTGCCAAAGTTGAAGTGCCCCACAGCCCGGCCACCTTTGCGAGCCTCCTCCAAAATTTCACGGTAAGTCTGCACCCGAATATTATACCACCTCCAAAGTTTACTTGCCGCCCTTTTTGGGCTTCTTCTTCTCCTTTCTTTTGTCTTGACCCTTGGCCATATTTAAATTTTTAACTTATAAACCTAGTCGTATTGTACCAGATTATCTATTTTTTGGTCGAGATTTTCTTTGTCGCTTTCTTTGCTGGAAGTTTTTCGGCAGTAACTGGTTTTAGCGCGGCGAGCATTGGGGTGAGGGCTTGGACGGCAGAGATTAAGCGCTCGAGCTTTACGTTCACGTTCTCAAGTTGCTTTTTGAGTTCAGTATTATTGTTTTCACCATTTGCAACGGGAACTGACGGCGAAATGCGCATCGGGGCTGGGGCAAAATCGCGGCGAGCATCTGGACGCTCGTCCCGGCGATCACCTCGCTCCTCTCGCACTGCCCTATCCCCTCCTTGTTTATTGAAACAGTCGCGACAGTAAACTGGCTTATCGCCTGTAGGGCGAAAAGGCACTTGGCAGTCCTTGTTGCAAGTACTGCAAGTAGCCTGATGCATCGTTTTAGGTCCATCACTGCGGCCACCCCAGCCAGAGGCTGGTCCGCCTTTGGCGGAAAAGCCCCCTGGGCGCCCACCTGGCCTACCGCCACGGTTAAAAGCCGGTCGGAAGCTCCGTGGTCCAGTCCCTCGTTCAAATTTCTGTGCCATAACTCACCCTAACACACATCACAGCTTTTCGCCACCTCGAAACTAATTTCGAGTCGATTTTGTTAGATGAAGCGGAAGGAGAACACATGAAGTTACTTCGACACAGCAGCGCGCCTTGGAGCATGACCGAGCTCTGCCCAGGGTGCGGGAGCCTATACGAAATCGACGAATCCGATCTTCGACTGGATATCGTTATCGAGGACTACCCCGACAGCGATAGATTCACCCTCTACGTCGGTTGCGCGTGCGGTAAGGCCATCGCTTTGGACGATGAAGTCCCTCGGCCTGTCCACTCTCGTGTTATGAAGGAGATTTGCTGCGACAACACGAGTGAAATCTACCGCGATCCACGCAACTTCACTCCCAAGAACCCGGCGAGATGTGGCTATCGCCACGTTCCGCTTGAAAGGTAACCCACCCGGGGTTGGAATGGACGTCAGACGTCCATTCCAACAACCTTATTTTGTTATTTCTACTATCTTGTTGCGCGACGAGTGACCGCTAGCCACTCGCACTTGCGACTGGCTCACGCCAAAATGCTTGGCCAGGACCCGAGCCAGTCCCCTGTTGGCCAACCCCTTCTCGGGTGGCTCTACAACCCACACCTTGTAGTGCGTAGCGTCAATCTCTTCCACCTTCTCATCAAAAGCCCCCGGCTTAGCTGTGACAAAAATTTTCATAATCAGTATGTTGCATTATACATAAGTTGTGTTAGCTTGGAGGCAGGGTTGAACCAAGGAGGAAACCGTGCGAACTAAAAAGCTAGTGCATCTGTACTGCAGCGGCCAAGGATGTGACAAACCCGCTACCTGGGCGCGTTTCACCCAGTATTCGGGTAAGCACCCCTTCTGCGACGTCTGCGCCAAGAAGGAAATCGACTTCAACAAGGAGACGGACAACCTCTACTGGGAGAAGATCCCCGCCAAGCGAGTAGCGCCCATCCATCGGATTGAGGTAGAGCACTACGAGGGAGAGCTCGAACTGCTCGTGCGGCGTATCCACGGCATGCGCTACGACAAGGTCGCCGAGTTCTATTTGCTCACGGCGAGGGAGCTACACAAGCAGGCCGAGGGTGATGAAGCTAAGGGGCGTACTGTGCTGGCTGACATCCTTCGTGGAGCAGCAAGTACCACCCTGCGACAACACCAGATGTTCAAGGGTGTCTGGCGTCTGTGCAAGCCGCACATTGGCAAGCCCAAGAAGAGCTAACGCGGCCATCCTCTCTCTCCAACTACCGCCGGGGCGTGCACCACGCACCCGGCGGCTTCCTTTTTACGTCACTTATTCCCCCTGAACTAACCCAACATGTATCTCCTCTGAATTTAGTATCGCCTTATTCATAAACTATTTTAACAGGAGACGAAGACTCTGGTAGTATGTATCGATGGCACATACAGAAAAAATAACTTGCCCGGATTGTGGCAACGCGCCGACTAATCACACGGTTAGTAAGTTAATTATCTTGGTTGATTGGACTCTTTCCTCCGTGACAAGCATGTTCAACCGATTGTGGCGTGTTTTTGAGCGACTTACCGGGCCATTTATATACAACACCCTCACACCAGCCATCTACCGTGTGTTTGCCAAAGCCCGACTAGGCACCATTGTCCACGCGCCGGATGACAAAACTAGCAGTCGCTCGCTCTGCTTGTGGCAAGAGGCCAAACGACGCGACATAGATATGTGGGAGTTTCGTCTCTTTGGACTTAGCCGAGAACTCTTCGTAGCCAAATGGCCCAACCGAAAAGGTGGTAGAGAAATAAGTTTTGATGGTTTGCCAATGCCGGTGGGCACATCACCCGCCGCACTTTCTTGGATGGATGATAAGGGTAAACTCCACGAACGCTTTGGCAAAGTGGGCATACCGATGGCAGAAGGCGGGGCAGTGAGTAATCTGACTGAGGCGAAAAATACTTTCGAGAAACTGCGCAAGCCTGTTATCACCAAACCCAACATCGGCTCGCGCAGTCGTCACACCACCACACACATCAAAGACCTCGCGACACTTGAAAGTGCATACAAAAGCGCCAAGCAACTTTCGCCATGGGTCATTGTGGAAGAGGAACTCTTAGGTGTAGTCTACCGTGCCACCGTAATCGGCGGCGAAGTTATCGGTGTGTTAAGAAAAGATTTGCCCCAAGTGGAGGGTGACGGGACTAGCACGATGCGCGAACTTATTGATATCGAAAATTCCAAACCGGCCCGAAGGGGCCCAATTTTCCACGGTACTCCCGAGAGCCCAGAGCTAGATGCGGAGTTGCAAAGGCAGGGTCTCACTCAAGCGAGCATACCCCTAAAAGGAGATCTGGTCTTCCTCTCGCAAAAGACAAGCCGAGGTTTGGGGGGAGGCGCAACAGATGTAACTGACACGACCCACCCCAACAACAACGCCCTCTTTGAACAAGTCGCGCGCGAGCTTGATTACCCGGTGGTGGGCATCGATTTTATTATCGGGGATATATCCCGCTCGTGGAAAGAGCAACCCCGCTCGGGGTTGATCGAATGTAATAGTATGCCCTTCATTGACGTGCATGTGTTCCCACTCGCCGGCAAACCACGCAACACACCCGGAGCACTCTGGGAGCTTATCTTCCCTAGGACAACGACTTAATTTAGTTTACGACAGGTGTTTCGAGACGAGCTTGGTCATCTCGAACATGTCTACCACGGCCTTGCCACCAAAGACCTTCTTGAGGTTGGCGTCGGCTACGATGTTGCGCTTGGCCTTGGGATCTTGGAGGTTGTTCTTCTTAATGTATACCCACAGAGCCTTAACCACCTCCGAGCGAGGCATAGGACCCTTACCCACCACAGCGGCCAAGTCGTCGCTGATATTCATGGGCTTCATAAATGCTGAACCTGCTTTTGCCATATATTATTCTTATTACTTAATAGTCCCGTTATTATACCCTATATTGGGCTCACTGTACCAGCCACCTCTGCCATGAACTTATCCACGCTAAAATCACGCTGCTCCTGCTTGCATTCAACCGCTGTCGACACACTAAAGTTGTCACACTGGGGTGTGCGGAAGGCCTCTGTTAGGAAGGCCGTGCGCTCAGCAAAGGCAAAAGAATAAACATACTGCGTGTAAGTGCTACCCGCCGCACCTTCTTTAGATTCTGTGACACAAAATGCGCGCCCATCAATGTTACGAGGCTCCGGGCAAACAAATGGTATGCCTCTAACCTTGAGTGTGGGCGGCCATTCGGTGGGCTCAACATATTTGAGTTCAAGCTCGCGCGGATAACGATAAGTAAATCCGGGCGTGCCAGTGGCAACAAGCCAGTCGGCAGTTACGTCGGGCCCAACTTGTGGACAAGGAGCAAAAGTGCATCTTGGCCCCGTGCGTCCCACCGCGCTCCCATCAGGGCAGATTAGAGCCTCCATTGTGCAAGCTTGTTGCCGTGGTGTTGAAGAGTAGCGTTCGTAGGCAAAATAAACCCCAGCCCCAAGCAAGACCACAACAAGCAAAACGACATAGTATTTGCTGTTCATAGTTATGAGTCTATACGCTTTGCTTAATATCAGCAACTGAGCAGGAGGCCTTTCCTCCTGACTCTGTTATCTTAATCTATTTTGCTTACTTCTGCTGTCATCCGAGCAAGGTCATCTTCAAGTTCGGCAATGCTCTGTCCGAGTTCATGCGAGGCTTTCATACCCTCGCGAACATCTGGGTTACTGGCGCGTAACTTGGCTGGTAGGTTTTGCAAGCGAAAGGCTTGGCTATAGAACCTACCCTTGGTCTTGTCGAGCCGCCAACGATAATAGGCAAGCTCATTATGTATTTGGTCAATAACTCTTTGGGATTTGTCGCTCACTGCCATATCTTACTACAATCTTATCATGTTAACAGACCATGTTTGCGCAGGCGGTCCTTGATAGTACAATTACATCAGGAGGGAGATTAGCATGAACGTCAAAGAGGCGCTGGCTAAGCTCACACAAGATCTTGCAAACGAGCATTTCGATCCGAGCAAGCCGACGCCGAAAGAGGCGGCGCGAGCACTTGGGAGGCGGATGAAGAATAAGTCCGAAGCATGGATGCAAGACCCCGATCAGATCTTTGTGCGCTTCGCCGGCTGACAAAGGAGAAACTATGGCAAAGAAGGTTGAGTTAACCGAGGGAGAGAAACTTTCGTGCGCCACGGCGGCAGAGCTGGCGGGCATTAAGCCCGAAGAGGCCGAGCGACGTTACGCCAATGCCAAAGCCAAGTGGGACCGCATTCTGGCCCCACACATCGAGGCCATTCGCCGGAGCCAAATCCTGACCGCCGAGGACTACGCGGTGCTCATCAACTGCCGGGGCGAATGCGACTGAAAGCATTTGCCCCAGCCTAAACCCGCCGAGCCAAGTGCTCGGCGGCCACGTTTTAACTTGACAGATTACATATAATAGTATATATTACTGGGTGGAAACTTGCGGCCTGTTTGGGAATCAGGGTCGTAAGATGGCCTCTCAGCCTTCACCCCTTCCGAAAGGAAGTAAGCGGTTGAGCTCCTGATTGTTGGTCTCAAACCACAAAAAGGAGAACGGCAATGACACACGATTGCATCTGCGCGAAGTGCGGCAAGGTCTTTCAATCACAGAAGATGAACAGTGTCACCTGCTACTGGTGCGCGCTCGAACACTTCGCTGGCGGACGTCCACCGGAGGAAGGCGACTTCAACAGCGCCAGCCTCCTGTCGGGCGAGATGTCCGACGAAGAGGCGCGGGAACTGCAGAAGGAGCTCGAATCGGTAGACCACTCTGGTAATCCCCTCGCAGATTACTACGATGAGGCCGACCGCTTCGATAATCTGGATGGTGAAGACTTCGACGACTAGTCCCAAGGCCCGATCATGTTGATCGGGCCTCTGCTATTCTATTAAACCGAGTTTGCGCAGACGGGCTCTTATGGCTCCTCTTTGGCGGCCGAATTGTTTAGATAGGTCGGCGGTTTTTACATTGGCGGCGAAGAGTTTAGTGAGTTTGTCATCATCTGCTTTGGACCAGGGGCGGTAGGCGTTGGGGTTACTCTCACGGATTTGCTTTAGATTAGCAGCGGAGAAGCGGTTGTTTGCGGGAGGTCGGGCCTCCTTGCTTTTAGTAAGTCTCCCTCCTACGGCAGTGATAAAATTTTTGTGCATCTGGGCAAGTTCACTCCTGGGGAGATTGGCGAAGGTGGTTTGGGCGGCTTGGGAATCGGCTCTAAATTGCCAGTCTTGTTCGAGGACTTCGGGGTGGACTTGAAAGGTGCGGGCGTTCCATCCGAGCAAATGCAAACCTTCGAGGGTACGCACTCTTGAGAGGGCTACGTAACCTTGGCCGAATTCAAATACGCCAGAGAGGTCCATCACGGCCGCGTCCATGCTCATACCCTGACTCTTGTGCACGGTGATAGCCCAAGCGAGGCGCAAGGGCAACTGGCTAACGCTCGCACGCACTTTGCCTCCCTCCTCGATGCTCCACTCCATTGGTTCGGCCACAATCCTCTTGCCTCGAGTGGTTTGCACCACCGGACGTTTGCTCAAATCATCAAAGCCAATCACCTTGCCAAGCGTGCCGTTTACAAAACCAAGTTTTAGGTTGTTCTTGGTAAACATCACTGAGGCGCCGGTTTTGAGATGAAGTTGCTCGGGCGAGAGACATCCCTTCTTGAGTGACTCCACCAAAGCTGGTGGTCCCACGCTTGTCATGGCGAACGTGTGCACGTCGCTTGCGATGCCGTTAAGCGTCGTAGTGTTTACGTTGTCTACATCTAGATTGTGCGAGAAGAGGCGTGGGATGTTCGCTGGCGCCTTGACCCCGCTCACTTTACGCGCCTCAATGCGCTCCATATGTGCATCCTCAAACTCGTTGCGACGAATAGCCGACAGGAGTGAGAGGAAGGCCTCGTCCTCCTGCCGATGTTGCTCGTGTAAATAGCAAACGAGGAAGTTGGCCCGACCCCAAGCGCTTGATTGGTAAGCAAAACGGCCCGGGCCTCTTTCATTTTGCAAAAGCGATTCTTGCTCATTTTCCCGCGACTCTGCTCGTGATAAATCACTTTGTACCGGAGGTAATTGAAAGAAGTCGCCCACAAGCAGGACCTGCAAGCCGCCAAACGATTGCTGATTTTGCCGCACCTCGCGACACACGGCATCCACCATATCAAGCGTCTCGGGAGCAAGCATCGACACCTCGTCGATGATAAGCACGTGCGCGGCCCGCATCCGCTTACTCACATACTCGCGCGAGGCAATAGCATCGAGAGCGTACTTATCAAGCCAGCGCTTAATGCCAATCCCCGACCACGAATGGATAGTCATCCCACCAATGTGAGTAGCGGCAATGCCCGTCGAGGCCGTAACCGCCGGCTCAACTTTGCAAGCGCGCAAGTACCGCACATACTCGTTGACAGTGTGTGTCTTGCCCGCCCCCGGCTCCCCCGTAAGGAAGACATTCGCCCCCGTCTTCAAAATATCAAGCGCCTCACTTTGGGTCATATTACATTCAATTCCTTATTCAACTATTCAATTAAATTAGCGGGGAGAGCCATCAACTTGCCGGCACGTAAACTACGGCTTCGCCTTGCTTGCCTGTACGCTTGAGTTTGCCTTGTTTGAAGAGTTCGGCCAGGTACTCCTTGGCCACAACGCTCGAGACCTCCACCAACTCTTGCACTGCCCAGTTACCCACCTTGCCATGCTTGGCCGCGTAAGTAAGTATCGCATCGAAATGCGCCTGCCGCTTAGCTCGTCGTTCGGCCAAAGACTTCGCCCGCCCCTCCTTATCACTATCGCGTGTATCTTTCATCCCGCCATTTTAGCACGGTACCGCTACTTCCTCAGTAACATCAAAACTAGGCCCAAAAGCATTATGCATTTTTTGCACATTGCTTTTTAAACTATCCGGGAATTCCGGAAAGCTTAGCTCGTGCAATTTTTGCAACAACTCGTTTTGAACTAGTTCCATTTTGGAACTAGTTGGGTTTCCTTACAAGTTGCTCGCAACTGGATAGCTCCAGACTTCGCCTGGTAAATTAACACCTTGTTGCCTAAAATTTTCTTTCTCATGTGATTTAATCGAGATTACCAAGTTTCGAATCTGCTGATTCGCATGTCTTGGACACAATTGATACGCGACCTAAAGCGCGGCCATACCATTTTACCTTGCCTCGCCAAAGTGGACAACGGCGGCGGGACACACCAAGTCGTTATGCCCCGAAGATACGGGGGAATCGTTATTGACATTCCCCACTAATTTGCTACCATATCTACATCCAGACGAGAAGGGATCCGGACGGCTAACTGCCTAAGGAGCCCTTTTCTTTTTCCCCTCTACCTTGTCTTTGATACTCTCGAGATAATCAAAATATTCAGACCCAAGCTTTTTGTACAAAGAGGACGCAAACTTTCGGTTCGGGAAAAGAATTTTTTTGAGCTTGCCCTCTTCGATTAAAAAGTCTACCAATAGTTTATAATCGCCGTCTCCGGATACTAGAACGATTTTGCCAAAATCATCCTCCTTGTACATCTTCTTCATCACATGAAAAATGATGTCTGAGTCGACATTCCCCTTCTTCTTCCCTATCATCGCCGGATTATGCTCGCGGAATATAAGTACAAATCCTGCATTTTGTATCTCTTCATACAACTCCTGATTCGTCTCCTGCACATATCCTAAGAAATAGTAAGCCTTATCAACGTTATATTTCTGCTCAAGGTAGACGCGAAATCGAGCAAGGTCAACCCTCCAAGCTCCCACCTCCAACTTGGCCGTACCCATGTAAAGATTCTGCCCGTCTATGAAGGCCAGATTTTTTGTTTCTTTATCGCGCATCTTCCTATTCTAGCACCTCACCGGCACTCTCCCAAGATTCGTCCTTAAGATGTTCCATTTTCTTATCCCCAACCATTCAATTAAATTAGAGCGTAGATGAAATGAGCGGAGAGATGAAAGAAGAGACGAAAGGAGAAACACACCTCGTTATCAAACCCATCCGAATGCTCCCCGGGCAGAGCTAGTCCCCTGCGCCTCAAGTATTGGGGTGAACCACCTTAAACAGATTTATACGGGTCCTTTAGAAACTTTATCATTTTCTTGAACCAGCGAGCCTTTGAAATCAAGGCCCCAACAAATCCGAATACAAAGGCGAAGAATGAAAATGGTATGACCATAGTTATGGGGACTGAGATCTGCCCAAAGGCGCCATTGTTTATAGCTGAACTAAATACTGCGCCGACAATGCCCATGTTTATAATCCCCCACACAATAGATAAACCTATATATTCAAACTCGCCCGTCTTCGCCACCCCAGCAAAGTATCTAAAAGCCCAAACCAGGATAAAGCCCGGTATCAAAACTATCGAAAGCTCAAGTCCGCTAAGATTATATGGCATGGCTACATTCTAACACATCCTCACTCCCCCCAAGGACCGTCCTTACGGAGCCCATTACGGAGCCCATCTATGCTTACGTCAAAAATGTCCGAAGCAAATACCCCCTTTTTAATTGGTTCCGAGTATGAATCCAGGATCTTTTTCCATTGCGCAAGACGATCCTTTTCAGCCTCGATTCTCCAATTGAAAGCCAAAGTCTTTCCGCTTATTGTTTTGAGCCTCTTACGTATCAGATCAGATCTCGTTGCCATGTTGTACAACATCCTAGGTATATACATATTTTTACCACTTATTTTGAGAGGTACCTGGCCGCCAGCGCTGAATGAATCCCGCATGCTTGTCGACACAGAATTGTACTCAGAGATTAGGTACGCCGCTGGTCTGGAATATTTTGTGTTGCCATGGCCAAAGATTTCGGGAAAAAGAATCATAGAGTCTACTATAAAACATTCCTTTTCGACTTCACTCAGGTTTCTAAATTGTCTTATCACTGGGCTTACGGTTTTTGAAGCACCGTCATGATCAATCCACCATAAACCATCGCCGTCCTTTAGCTGTGAACGGTAATAGTCCTTTATTCTTTCGATAGGATGTGGATCAGACCGAAGGCTATTGTAGTCTATTTTCATTTTATCGAAGATCGAACTCCCTTCAGGTAAGTTCATGTCAATCCTATATCTAGGTGAATGAGTTACAGTGATTTCCGGTAAACACTCCTGGTAAAGTCGGAAAGCTACATCAAACTTTCCACCAAACTTGCCAAACAGTATGTATATTCTTTGCACCTCTTCCGGTCTTGAAGACTCAAGGATGCTGTTGCCCGTAGATGTCCATTGGTCTTTTATCGTCATTTTGACCTCAATGCCGAAGTAGTTATTGGCGATGATATCCGGGAAATCGTGCTTACCTGTTTTTCTTATTGTGTTTTCAAAAAAGGTTCCTCTTGCTGCTTGATTTACTTTCTCGCAAACCACATCTTCAAATTCAGAGAACAAGATCGGCGTTACATTAGACAGAGATGCCACTAATATTTCCTTAGACTTTTTAAGCAAATTTAGGAAATCCTGTTCTGAAACATTTGATTTTTTAACGTATATCATGTTTCTTGAGGTTTTTATCTAAGAATTTCTGAACCGCCGTTGCTATGTACCAACCAAAAACAGGGGGTACAGCGTTCCCAATCTGTTTGTAGGCAGCCGAGGTCGATGGGTAGAATATAAAGTCGTCAGGAAATGTTTGTATCCTGGCAGCCTCTCTCGCAGACAACCTACGTTTGCCGTTCCAATGGTACTCTATATTGCCATGGTGCTCTGTTCTCATTGTTGGGCCGGGTCTGTCCGCAGAAACAACAGAATTTCCCTGGCCTTTGTTTTTGATGGCTTTTGACCAATAGTGGTTTGGCACCTCTCCTTCTTTTGCCTTTTCTAAATCACCAATAGCCTTCTTTAGATTCACCCAATTAGCGTCAGACAGTATGGGTCGCGGGTACACGAATTCGGGCAACAGACCTTTTTTTGTACCCACAATTATAACTCGCTCTCTTGTTTGTGGCACGCCAAAGTCAGCGGCTTTGAGTAATTTAAAGACAACATTGTAGCCTATCTTTTCAAAGTCCTTAACTATGGTCCGGATAGCGTCGCCACCGTTCATGGTCATTAGACCACGTACGTTTTCGGCCACAAAAAGAACAGGTTGGGTTCTTTTAATTACCTCTGCCATGCTCTGATAAAGAAGTCCGCGTGTACTATTAAAACCTTTCCTCTTCCCAGCGTGGCTAAAGTCTTGGCACGGGAAACCTCCGAGAACG